>ERZ777306.307-NODE-307-length-99698-cov-22.539215_pt1 | contig 99698 bp, 101 predicted proteins | sample MGYA00374966_ERZ777306 | MGnify/ENA primary metagenome ERZ777306 (study PRJEB29329, sample SAMN06343882) | mouse gut metagenome | isolation source: Mouse cecum | place: Austria: Vienna | collected 2014-11-15 ...
TGCCGGTGCACGACCACTTTCCCCGCATTGGCGCGGCTGTGGGATACGGAATGCCGGAGCGCCGTATCGCACTTCGCGAGGGATACGCTCCCATCAGCGATCTTGGCCTGCGTGACGGCCCCGCTCGCCAGCTTGGCGGCGGTCACGGTGCCGTCGGTGAGGTCGGCCCCGCTGTGGGTGTGCGCAAGCTTGGCGTAGAGGCCGTCAAGCTTGCCCAGCACCCAGCGCAGGATGCGGCGGGTCACGATCTCGCCCTCCGTGCCCTCCGCTTGATCGCCGTCGAATATGCCCTGCGCCTGCTCGACGGTCATGGGGTCGATCACCACGTCCTGGGAGCCGTAGCCCTCCCACCGCTGGCCCGCCGCGTCCCACAGCCACTCGTCCCAGTGGTTGTTCGCCGTCGGGTGCGATGCGGGAGTGAGGTAGTGCGTGCCGGCGTGCGGCTCGGCGATGATCGGGTGACGCGTATCGGGATCGTACTCGCCGTCGGCGCAGAAGTAGTACAGCAGGCCGTCGGCCAGCTCCTCGATCTCGGCGAACTTCGCCCGGCGGTAGGCCTCGGCCTCCTCTCGGCCCAGCTCGGCCAGGGCCCGGTCCTCCTCGGCGGCCTCTCGCTCCTCCTCGGCCGCGAGGCGGTCGAGCTCGGCGGCGCCGCGCTCCAGCTCGGCGGCGAGCCGCTCGGCCTCCGCCGCGTCGCGGCCCTCCTCGGCGGTCAGGCGCAGCAGCTCTGCCGCCGCCCGCGCCTCCTCCGCCGTGGCCCGCGCCGCCTCGGCGGCCTGGCGCGCGTCCTCCGCCTGCTCGTAGGCGACGCGCGATGCCTCAAGATCGGCCAGGGCGGCGTCGAACTCGGGGAAGTAGTCGCCGTCGCGCAGCTTTATGGCGATGCCGCGCCGGATGCTCAGGGGGATGTTCGGGGTCGATGCCGACCAGCGCGACTCCGGGTCCTCGTCGGTGATGCGGAAGTAGGCCATGTCGATGTTTCCGGCCGTCTGCGTGATCTCGGGCGGTATCTCGTAGCGGATGACGCCGTCCTGGGGGGACGGGACGCTCACGTGGCCTCCGTCGATGGCCACGGACCCGTCGGGGAGCTGGCAGTAGAACCGCACCGCCTTGCCCGTGAGGTCGATGACCTCGGACTTCTCGCGCAGGCTCACCTCCAGGGCATACGCCAGCGCGTCGCCCTGGCGCAGCTCGATGCGCTCGTCCAGTGTGGCGAAGCGGTCGTCGCCCTTCTCCACGTCCAGCGTCAATGTGATGGTCTTCAGCACGGGTGCCTCCTACAGCTTTCCGATTACGTAGCTCTTGCCGTTCGCGGCCGACATGGCGAGCACGCGGTCACCGTCCGCGAGGGCACCTACGTGCTCGAGCACGTCGCAGTCGACGGGCTGCGCGCCAGCAGCGGGGTCGTCGCGGTAGACCGCCCCGCCCGAGACGGTTGCCTCGAAGAAGGGGTCGGCTCCGCCGTCCCCGCCCCATATGATCTTCCTAACGTCGCTCGACGGGATCACCACGCGCCCCCTTCCACCGTGGCCCTGAAGCCGGCGTCCGCCTGGCTCACGGCCCTCGTCTTGACCGTCAGGCCGTCGCCTCCCAGGGACAGCCTCATGTTCGACACGCGCCCCAGCCAGGACAGCCCCGAGCCGCGGTACTCGATGCCCACCGGAGACTCCGGCCTCAGCGGGACCCACGGGTGCTCCCACTCGACGTACTCCGTGCCGGCGGTCTCTCGCACGAGCCGCGCGCGGGCCTCCTCCTTGAGAGCCGACAGCTTCTCGCCCCACGTCGCGCCCGCCAGCTCCGTCACCTTCTCGCACACGGAGACCTCGTAGCCGCGGGCGAGCCGCGAGGCGGGGGAGGCGGGGTCGTCGTTGTAGGCCGAGGCCCACAGGGTGCGCCCCTCGCCCTCGTATCGCAGGTGCACCGCGTTGGCGGTGTCGGCCGCGTCGTTGGCGAGCACCACCTCGGGCTTCATGATGGACAGGGGGCCGTCCTCGAACGTCCACACGGGCGCGTCCTGCGTCGCGCTCCCGCGCGGAGCCATGACCACGCCGCCCATGGCGTCCGGGCGGCACGGGGCGAACCCCGCCGACGACAGCAGCGAGTTGCACACCTCCAGCCAGTCGGTGCCGAAGTCGAAGCACACCCCGCGGCCGACCCTGTAGGGGGCGGCCGGCCCGTTGGTCGGTATGCCGGCATCCGCGGCGATGTCGGCGGCCCGCTCCACCGCGTTCGTGTAGCGCGGCACGTTGTACGGCATGCGGCACCGGCCCTTCTTCAGCACGCGCAGCACGCTCTGGAGCGTCACGCTGCCGGACACGGTGCCCATGTCGTGGGTGGGGTCGCTCAGCACTGCGAAGAACGTGCCCAGGGCCTCCTCGTAGGCGCCGCCCTCCTCGTCGGCGAAGCGGTAGTAGACGCGCACCAGGTCGCTGGTGTCGGGCAGCGCGGCGCCAGAGAACGAGAGGGACCCCGACGCGCCCAGCTCCGACGAGGAGGACAGCTCGATCGAGCCGCCCGTGAACATGCCGTAGTCCTCCAGCTCGTCGAGGTGCCCGGCCCTCCCCGGAGCCCACCTCACGCGGCGGTAGGCGATGGACTCCTCCCGGTAGCCGGTCCAGATCACAGCGCACCCCCGTCTATCCTCTTGACCTTGGCCGACGCGGTGCCCCAGCGGGTGGGGTAGCGCAGGTCGGCGTCGAGGTCGATGTCCACGGTGCACCAGAACACGGAGCCGGTGAGCGTCTTGCACACGCAGCGGCCCCAGTCCATGGCCTCCGCCAGGGCGGCAGCCTCCTCGGCGGTCTTGACGTTGAAGCCGATCGTGCGCTCCTCGCTTCGGCCGCCGCCGTCGTAGAGCACGGGCCAGGGCCGCCCGGCGTACTCCTCGTACCGGCGGCGGGTGCGGGACAGCGCCGCCGACTCGGTGGGGCTGTGCATCCCCCTGGCGACCCGCTCAAGCCCCTCCCCGTAGTAGACGAAGGCGTAGGGGGTCTTGAGGGAGCCGGGGTGGTCGACCGTGCGGTAGGTGCCGGCGCGCGAGTACACCGCGGTGCGGTAGGCGAACTCGGTGTTGAGCGGTGCGAAGCGGTCGGTGAACACCTCGCCGTCCGCCAGGTCGGATGCGATGAGCACCTGCTCGGAGCCGGTGACGCGCCAGATGTCTATGCCGTCCACGTCCGCTCCGTCCTGGTAGTCGGCGACCCGCGGCGTGAGGGAGAGCCACCCGCGCTCGCGGTCGGCCTCGATCTCCAGCGACGCGCGCTTGGGCAGGTCGAAGTCGGTGAGTATGTCGATGGAGGCCTGGGCGGTGAGCGACGTGGTGGAGCGCACCGTGGCCGTGAGCGTGTAGCGGGCGTTGTTCTCCGGCGCCCACTGGCGGCGGTTCAGCTCGCCGGCGATCTGCCCCGCCCCGTCCGCGTCGAGGTCGCACGAGTAGACGCCGGCCCCGGTCGCGTCGGCCACCGAGAGGGTGCACTGGGCGAGTGCCCCCGACTCGTCGGTGTAGTCGAGCAGCAGGGCGAGCGGGAAGTCGGCCACGAGCGCGTAGGGAAGCCCCTCGCCCGGCTCCTCCTCCCCGCTGCCGTCGGGATCGGCGGGCACGAAGTCCTCGTCCTGGTCGAAGTCGCCCTCCTCCACCTCCTCGGTGCCGCCCTCCCCGCCGCCGGCCAGGATGCCGTCCAGCTCGGACGGGTCCCCGAAGTAGCCCGAGGCCCCGGGCAGAACGAAGGCCACCGACGGCGCGCGGCACACGGTCATGGCGCGCGCCTCCGACCAGGGGGACATGTTGTCGTCGTCCGGCGCGGCCGCCGCGCGGTACGCGCCGCGGGTGCGCACCGACCAGGACACCTGGGTGTTCAGCGGCACGCCGAGCGCCGCCAGGTCGAGCCGGCACGATGCCGCGGGGCCCGAGACCGCCACCGTCCTGGATGCCGAGCCCCACGCCACGCGCACCTGGGCGGCGGTCTGGGCCGAGCCGTCCACGGGGTTGTGGCGCCACGACACCTCGACGGACGTGCCGTCGTCGCGCACCACGGCGCGCGCCTCGGGGGACAGCAGCAGCGGGGCCTTGGGGCGCCCCTTCGGGACTATGCGCAGCGAGAGCGCGGTCCAGGCCGAGCGCAGCGCGCCGGTCCCCTCGCCGTGCACGTTCCGCGCCCGGTACTGGAGCACCGCGTCGACGGGCGCGGCGGCGTCGTGGTAGGAGGCCTGGAGGCCCGCCAGCGACACGGGGTCGGCCCACTCGCCGTAGTCGGCGTCGTACCGCTGCACCTCCACGGCCGTGACGTTGCGCGCCGTGTTGGAGAACCGGATGGTCGCGGTGCCGTCGCCGAGCCGGTCGCCCGAGGGGGTCCCCGGCGCGGCCGGGGTCGTCACCGCCGTGCCGGTGAGGGCGAAGGGGGAGTCGCCGGTGGAGTTGCGCGCGCAGACGCGCCAGCGGTACGAGTGGTTCGCCGCGGTGCCGTTGTCGGTCCACGAGTCCACGGCGCCGACCTCGGCCACCAGGGACCACGCGCCGCCGTCGGTCGACCGCTGGACGACCATGGCGGTGGCGCCGCGCCCGGCGGTGACGTCCCTGCGCCACGAGACGATGTGGGACCCGTCGGACACCCGCTCCGCCTCCGCGTCCGAGGGGGCCAGGGGCTTGAGCGGGGCGATCTTGATGTCGCCGGAGTAGACGGGCGACGAGAACCCCTTGTCGTTGTGGGCCTCGACGCGGAACTTGTAGGTGTGGCCTGGCACGGCGTCGTAGACGTAGGAGGCGGCCTTCGAGGAGGAGACCTCCTCGAACTCCTCGCCCCCGTCGGTGCGCACATAGACGTACACCTCGCTGTACTCGCGGTTCAGGCTCTCGTTGTTCTTCCAGCGAAGCTCGATGCGGCCGGTCTTCTCGTTCTTCGTGGCCACGAGCCCCGACACGGGCTTCGGGGCGTTGGGCCTGGGGATGTTGACGGTGCCCGAGTAGACGGCCTTCGCCTTGCCCTTGGAGTTCTTGACGATCACGCGCACGCGGTACTTGTGGCCCGCCTTCACCGATATGTCGAGCTTCGAGGTGGAGCCGGACACGGCCTTGCCGCAGGTCTTCCACTTCGCCTTCTTGCCCGAGTCCGTCTTCATCTGCACGATGATCTGGTCGTAGGGGCGGGCGGTGGACTTGTGGTTCACCCAGCTCGCCCTCAGCTTGGAGGCGCTGACCGCCTTCAGCTGCACCCCCGTGACCGGCTTCGGCGCGTATGTCTTCTTGGTCGCCAACCTATGCTCCCTCCTTGGCCTGCTTCAGATAGCGTATGAACATGTCGAAGAACTCCTCGTAGTCGGCCGCGCTGGCGAACTTCGAGGCGTCCATCACCACCGTGCCGATGGTGATGTGCGTCCCGCCCCCGCCCGGCATGTTGTCTGCCACCTCCCGGGCGAACGGGCGCATGTGCTCGCCCTGGAGGGGGACGACGGCCTCCCGGCCCGCCTCGCCCACGCCGATGACGCTGGGGCCGTCGAACACGCCTCCCTTGGCGTACCAGTCGATCTTCAGCGACGGGATGGACCCCTTCAGCAGGTCCCCTATCTGCCACCCGCTCGGCGAGATGACGAAGCGGGGCAGGGGGATGTGGGGCCACGAGATCGAGAAGCTGAAGAAGCCCTTGATGGCGTCGATGATCCCCTTCACCGCGGATTTGGCGGCGTTCAGGGGCGTCTCGATGGCCTTCTTCGCCGCGTCGAACACCGAGCGCACCTTCGAGGCGACCCCGCTGAACTCCAGGAAGCCGCCTATCTTCTTCGCCGCGTCGGACACGAACCGCTGGACGTGGCCGATGGGGTCGCTGATGAAGCCCTTGATGAGCTCGAAGGCCCCACGCGCGGCGTTGGCCGCGTCGTGGAAGCCGAGCAGGTCGGCCACCGTGGCCACGAATCCCGTGACGAGCCCGAGGGGCGTGGCGATCGCGCCCTGGACGACGGCCCCGAGGCCGCCGAACAGCTGCCCCATGCCCTCGCGCACGCGGTCGCCGTCGCCGGAGAGGATTCCGGCCACGGCGTCGATGAAGCCGCCTATCATCTGGCACACGCCCTCGAACATCTGCCCGAGGCCGCCGAGCGCGCCCGTCAGGCCGCCGACCAGGCCGAGCAGCGCGCCGAGCGCGACCATGAGCCTGCCGCCGATCAACTCGACAACCGGCTCCAGCTTCGGCATCACGTTCTCCCCGAACCAGGCGAAGAACTCCTGGAGGGCCGGGAACACCGTCCCGACGAGAAGCTCGGCGAGGGCGCCGAGCGACCCGGCCAGGAACTCGCCCACTCCCTGGGCGAACTCGGACAGCACGGGCAGGGCGTTGTCCGCGAGCCACGAGCAGAGCTCCTGCACGCGGGGAACGACCTCCTCGGCGATCCAGGATGCGAGCGCGCCCAGGGCGGGGACCACGGTGCCGGTGATGTAGCCGGCGATCCCCTCCAGCACGGGCTGCGCCTTGTCCCCGACCCATTGGGCGAGGTCCCTTACGGCGGGAGCCGCCTCGTCTCGAACCCACGCGGCGAACTCCCCGACGGCGGGGACGACGGTGCCGGTCAGGAAGCCGGCGAAGTCCTCTATCGCCGGCACCACCACGTCCTCGATGACGTCTCCGGCCTGCCGGGAGGCATCGGCGAACACGCCCGACAGCATCGAGGCGGCCTCGTCGACCATGGGGCCGAAGCTGTCGGCGAGCGCGGAGCCGAGCGCGTCCACGGCCTCGCGGAAGGGCTGCACGTTGTCGTAGGCCCACATGCACGCCTCGGCGAGGCCCGCGACGGCGGCGATGACGAGCACGACGGGGTTCGCGGAGAGCGCGGCCAGCAGCTTGGGGAGCACGGTGAGGAACGTCGCGATCTTCGAGAAGTTCATGGCGGCGACCGCCGCCGCTATGGCGCCTGCGGCCACGCCCACCTGGGGCAGGTGGCCCAGCATCCACTCGATGGCCGGCACGACCGACCCCGTGACGAACTGGACGGCCGAGCGCAGCGGTTCCTGGAGGCCGTCGTATATCTTGAGCGCGGTCTCCTCCAGGGCCGAGTTCATGGCCGCCAGGTCGCCCTGGAGGTTGTCGGTCATGGTGTCGGCGAGCGCCTCGGCCGCGCCGCCCGAGGCGTACAGCTCGTCGCGGAAGCCGGCCATCTCGTCGGCCCCGGCGTTGAGGAGCAGGTTGAGGCCCTTGATGGAGTCGGCCGTGAACGTGCTCTGCAGGGCGGCGGCCTTCTCGGCGTCGCCCATGCCGTCGGTGGCCCTCTCCACGTCGGCCAGGATGGCCGCGAAGTCGCGGTAGCTGCCCTGGGCGTCCATGACCTTCACGTTGGCGTCGCCGATGGCGATGGCCCCGTCCTTCATCTTGGCGGTCATGTCGCGCATCACGGCGGTGAGCGCCGTGCCGCCCTCGGATCCCTTGAGGCCCTGGTTGGCGAGCATCGCCAGGGCGGCCGTGGTGGTCTCCACGTCCAGCCCCGCGGCGTTGCAGTTCGCGGCGCAGTTCTTGAAGGCCTGCCCCAGGCCGTCCACCGTGGTGTTGGCGTTCGCCTGGGCGTAGGCGAGCACGTCCACCATGCGCCCGGTCTCGGACGCCTTCATGTTGAACGCGCTCAGGTAGTCGGTCACGAGGTCGGAGGAGGCGGCCAGGTCCATCTGCCCGGCCTGGGCGAGCGTGAGCACGCCGCCCACGCCGTCGAGCATCTGCTGGGTGTCCCATCCGGCCAGCGCCATGTAGGACAGGGCGTCGGCGGCCTCGCCCGCGCTGAAGGTGGTGGTCGCGCCGAGCTCGCGAGCCTTCGCCTCCAGGGCGTCCAGGGCCTCGCCCGTGGCGCCGGAGAGCGCGGACACGTTCGACATGGACGACTCGAAGCCGGAGCCGATCTCCACGACCGAGGCCGCGAGGTCCTTGGCCTTGCCGACGGCCAGGGCGATGCCCTGGCTGGCGAGGTTGGCCATCGTGGCCTTGAGGGTGCTGTACCCGCCGTCCGCGTCGCGGGCGGCGTCGCCCAGGTGCTCGGTGCCCTCGCCGTCGATGGCGGCGTCCGCGCGCTTGATGTCGTCGAGGGACGCCTTGATGCGCTTGGCGCCGGCGACGGCCTCGCGGTCGTCTATGTTGACCCTGATCTTGATCTCGTCGGCCACGGGCTACCCCCTCCCCGCGGCGCGCCGCGCCGCGGCGAACATGTCGGCCATGGCCGCGTCGGCGGCTCTCATCGCGTCGCCCTCGCCGCCCTCGTCCTCCAGGGCGTAGTGGGCGGCGCAGGCCCGCCACGACTCCATGGCCCCGTCGCTCTTGCGCACGTGCTCAGGGGCCTCGCCCCGGTAGATGACGGCCTGCTGGAAGGGGGTGGGGGATGTGGTCTCCATGAGGGACGCAAGGAGCCCGCACATGTCGGCGAAGGACATGCGGTCGGCGCACTCGTCCCAGTCGAGCCCGTAGGCGGCCAGCAGCGACGCGCGTATGCGGTGGGCGTCCTGGGTCCACGAGAACCGCGGCTCCTCCCACTCGGGGGAGTGGCGGCGGTCGGGCGTCGCGTCGAGGCCGCACACGTCCCACAGGGCCGAGCACACGAGGTCGGAGATGTTGTCTTCGAGGCTGCCCGGCTCGCACGCCGCGGCGAGCACGGCCTCGTTGTCGAAGTCGAGGAACAGCTTCTCGGTGACGGCCCGCCACGCCTGGTCGGGCCCGTCGAACGACGACACGACCGCGACGACGTTGCGGGCCGAGTCGCATATGCCGATGTCGCGGCCCCGCCAGCGGTACTCCGCGACGTGGCCGCGCTCGGGGTCTACCCGGTTAGTCCTCGTCAGGTCGCAGCGCATCTTCGTCCCCCTCGGGGCGCGCTGCGATGGTTCCGATGATCTTCTTGCTCTCGCCGATGACCTCGTTGCGCTTGGCGATGCACTCCATCACCAGGGCGAGCAGCGGGAGCACCACGAGGTTGCGCGTGCCCGCGCCCATGGAGCCGTCGCATCCGCACAGCTCCATCACCTCGTCGAACTGGGCGTCCCCGAGCACGAGGCGCACGGCGGGCTCGATGGCCTTGCTCACCTTGCGGTCGATCTCGGCGCGGTCGCGCTTGTCTGCGGCCTTCGCCGCCAGGGCCTCCAGGGTGGCAACCTTGGACTTGGCCTTGATGCAGGCGTCCGCGACGCCCTCGAGCCGCTCCTTCGACAGGTCCAGCCTCAGCTCGGCCACGTTGCCGCCCACCTCGACCTCCACGGTCTCGACGGGGGAGTAGAGCTTGATCCTCTTCATCTTGTCTCCTTGTTCCATGCGCTGCGAGACAAAAGGAAAGGCCGGGGCGCAGCGCGTCGGCCCCGGCCTTGCTCGGAATGTTCTCTAAGGTGTCGCCTACGCCTTGGCGGCCTGCGCCCCCGCCGTCACGGTCACCTCCACCTGGGCCATGACCGACGGCTTGGCGGCCGCCTTGACGGTCACCGTGGTCTTGCTGGCCTTGAGGCCCGTGACGAGGCCGTCGGTGGTGACCTCGGCGACCTTGGGGTCGAGCACGGCGCAGAGCACGCGCTGGGACGCCGTGGCGGGCGAGACCGAGGCGCCGATGGCCGAGGTGCCCCCGACGGCGACGGTGACGGCCTGGGCCGTCACCGAATCGGGGAGGTCGGTGCCGGCGCTCTCCTCGACCAGGCGCGGGGAGCCCTTGCAGCTCAGCTTGCAGCTGAACTCCGTCTTGGCGTTGGCGTCGCCGGTGGGGTCGCTGGCCTTGATCTCGTGCACGGTCACGTCGCGCTCGACCATCTCTCCGGTGGGCCCCGTCATGCGGATCTTGGTGAGCAGGGCGTCGCCCGTCTCCTCGTCGAGGCCGGCCACGAAGTCCTGGGCCGGGTCGCCCGGGCGGCGGTAGCCGCTGACGTTGTAGGCCCGCGCGATGGCGTCCACGGACGTCTCGGCCTGGCCCCCGCCGTCGAAGAAGTACTCCTCGGAGGTGGTCTCGCTCTTGTCGGCGCTGATCGACTTGATGCCGGGGCCGAACCACGCCCACGTGGGCGCGCCGTCCTGCGGCGTGGTGTCGATCTCGCAGACGTGCTGGTAGTTCATCGCGTATCCGATGTCCATGGCTTACGCGTCCTTTCTCTCGATTGTCAGGTTCATGTCGAACGCCCACGCGAGCCGCCCGGATTCGTCCCAGGTGACCGGCGAGGGCAGTGAGATGTCCATGCCGGTGAGGCGGTAGCTGCCGTTGGCGGACTCCGGCGGGTCGGCCCTGAGGGCGTCGAAGGCGGCGGTGGCGTCCGCCATGGCCTCGAAGTCGCTGTGCCGCAGGCACACGACGGTGACGCGCGCGGCGATGTCCATGGACATGTCGAAGAAGCACTCGGGGCGCATGGGCGCCGCGAAGCTGAGCACGGTGAACTCGTCGTGCCTGGCGGCGTCGGCGAGCCTCGCGTAGACGTTGCCGATGCCGGCGGCCTTCAGGCGGGACCTCACCGACTCCATCAGATCCAGCTCCATCACAGATCCTTCCCGTACACTTCGGCGGCGTACTCCGTCAGCTCATCGCCCCGCTCGGCCATCATGGCCTCGTCCCAGTGGTCCGTGGCCATGCCGGCGGGGTCGGTGTGGGCCATGGGGACGTAGTAGTGCCTGTCCACGTAGGGCGTGCTCCACGAGAGCATGCCGGCGGCGAAGTCGCTCGACACGAGCGCGGACGAGCGCAGGATGCCCTCGCGCACGGGCACGTACGGGCGCATGAGCAGCTCGGCCCTGCGGGACACCTCCTCCAGGCAGTCGCGGGCGCGGCTCCCGGACGCGATGGCGTCGATGCCCGGGGTGTCGATCGCCACGGTCACTTCAGCACCACCTCCCAGTGGTGCACCCGGCCCCCGCACATGATCGCGGCGCACTCGCGCACCACGGCCTCGGTCTCCATCCCGTCCACCTTGACCAGGGACCCCGCGGGCACCTCGAAGGCCCCCTCGCTCGCCCTGGGGTCGATGAACAGCGTCCCGCGCACGGGGTTCTGCTCTTGGTGGGGGGAGCCGCCCGAGTTGGCGGTGCCTCCGATGGAGGATGCGGGCTCGTAGCAGACCCGCCCGATGGTGACGGGCTCCTCGTACTCCCCCCTGTAGAACGAGTCCCGGGGCACGCGCACGGTGCACGCCTGGCGCAGCAGCCTGCGCGGGATGGGCATCATGCCGGCACCCCCTGGTAGAGCAGCGACGAGCCGGCGAGCTCGCGGCGGATCGCCCGGCCCATGTCGGCGCCGTAGCCGGACGACGCCCCGGCCGTGGCGGAGAACTTGCCGAGAGTCACCGATGCCACCGACTCGCCGATGCCCCCGGACGCGCCGTAGGCGTCGTCCACCTCCACGGCGGCGCACACCGCGCGGATGTAGGCCTCCTCGTCCTCGCCGTCCTGCGGCTCGTTGAAGCCGATGACGTCGCGGACCGCGGACGCCGCCGCCCGGAGGGACGCCGCGAAGGCGTCCTCCCCGAGCGTTCCGCCCTGGCCTCTGTAGAGGTCGTATGTGACGGAGGGCAGTGGCATTCTCTAGCCCTCCCCTCCGTCGGCCTTCCCGGCCTCGTCGGCGGCCTTTTTCTCCTTGGCGGCGCTGTCGGCCTTCGCGCCCTTGTTGTCGGTCGCGGTCTCGGTGATTGCAGCGCCCTCGGCCTTCCCGGCCTCGTCGGCGGCCTTATCCGCCTCCCCCTCTCCGGCCTTGGCCCCCGCGCCCTTGGGCGCTGAGGGCTTCTTAGCCTGCTTGGGCTTGGCGGCCTTTTTCTCGAAGGTCAGTCCCACGGTCTTCATGTGCTTCCTCCTTACTTGTGGCTCAGGTAGATGCCCGCGCGCTTGTTCTCGTAGCCATCGACCACGCCGTACTTGCGGTACTTCACGATGCTCGCGTCGGCGTCGGGGTTGATCTCCGGGCCGATGACGGTGGGGCCGGCGATGTGGCGGTCGAACTTGATGAGCGAGGGCTTGTGGACGATGAGGAAGTTGATGGGCTTGGACAGCTCCGAGGCCTTCCAGCCGCCGGCGATCTCGTCGCCGTCGCGGCCGCTCAGCAGGTCGATGGCGGTGTTGAAGCGGCCGCGCGGGACCTTGACGATGCCGGCGAAGCCGTCCAGCGCCTCGCGCGACTTAGTGGTGTCCAGCGCCTTGACGGACTTGAGCAGGGTGGAGGTGGTGAACAGGTAACGCTGCTCCTCGGGCACCTCTTCCTCGTCCATCTCGGTGGTGGCGGTGAGGATGGCCTCCAGGAACTGCACCCCGTTCTCGATGCTGTCGGTGTTGTTGGTGATGCTGTCCAGCCCCGCGATCTTGGCGAAGGTGAAGGCGTCGCCCTCGGGCGCGACGTGCTCGCGCATCAGGATGTTCGCGGCCTGCCCGAAGGCGAGGTCGAAGGATTCCTGGTTGTCCATCTCGTCGACCATGATCTTGGTGCCACGGTCGTAGTCGGCCGTCACGGTCTTCCACACGAGGTTCACGCCGCTGTTGGATGTGTAGCCGCTCGCGCGGTCGTAGTCGCCGAGGCCGCCGACCTCCATCTGCGGATAGCAGAACTCGTGGACGTTCTGGGTCGGCTTCAACTGGGACGGCGGGCTGGTGAGGACGGAGGTGACCGACGCTTGGCGGTACACCTCGTCCAGGATGGCCTGGATGCCCTTGGGCAGGGTGATGTTGTTGGGCATTGCTTACTCCTTTTCGGTGTCTAGCCCCATGAGCGTGCGCATGTTCTTGGTGCGCTCGTCTTCGGGGTCGGGGGTGCCCTTCGGGTTGCCCCCTGTACTCTTGGACTTGTCGGAAGAGGCGAACAGGTAGGGCGCGGCCCCCTTCAGCTTCTCCACGTCGCCGTCGAACTCGGAGAGGCGCGCGGATGCGGCCACCACGTCGATGCAGCCCGCTGCCTTCAGCGCGTCCTCCGCCTTCGCTGCGGCCTGCTCGGCCTTCCAGGCGTCGAACTCGGCCTTGAGGCCCTTGTAGCCCTCGGCCTCCGCCCTCGCGGCGTCGCGCTCGGCTTCCAGCTTGGCGATGTCGCGCTGGTGCTTGTGGGCGTTCACCGTGTTGCCCGCCGGCGGCGCGGACTGCGCTTGGGTGCTCTGCTGAGCCTGTGCGCCGTTGTCGGTTCCCTGCGCGGCGCTCTGCTCGGTCTGCTGAGCCTGCTGGCTCTGCGCGCCTGCTTCCTGCTGAGCCTGTGCGCCGTTGCCGGCATTGTTCTGATCTGCCATTCTTCCAACCTTTCTCCGGGGTTTGTTTGCCGCGCTTCTCTGCGCGCTTCGGCACCCGATTGCCGCTCGGGCGGGCGAGTGAGACCGTTGCCGCCGTCTCTCGCGATGGTTGGAAGTGTCCCGAAGGTGTCGCCAGGCGGGGAAGTTGCGGGAAGTTCGGGGAAGTGGCAGGGAAATCTGGGCATGAAAAAGCCCCGCCGTGGCGGGGCTTGGCAACAGAGCCGGGCGTACCGTCGCCCTGTATCCTGCTGTTCGACTAGGCAGCGAGTGCGGCTGCAAGGAACTCGTCGCGGGGTGCCAAGTCGTAGTGCTCCACGTGGTAGGTGTCTCTGGATGTCCAGGAGAAGATGCCATCATCGAACGCGAGGTAGTCGATGCCGATCTTCATCTCGCCAGTCACGACGTCGTCGAAGAACCCGGCCGCCACGGCGTCGTAGCGGAAGGATCGCATATAGGACAGCAGTGCCTCCTTCTCGCCCGACTTGTAGTCGTGGGTTACGAGGTCGTCCTTGCTCTCGTAGTCTGTGAATGCGTCGATCATCGCTTCCTCCTCGGGTCGAATTGTACCATGCTTCCCGTATTCACGCCCTTCTTCTTCCCGATGGTGAAGGAGCCGTCATCGTAGAGCCACAGCATCCCGTCGGGCGCCGTCACGGTCGCGCCTAGCTCGTCGGCGAGCCTCTGGGCGAAGCACTCTCCGTGCTCGTCGGCGCGCCCCGTGCAGCATGACAGCAGCCGCACCGGTTCCCCGTGGTAGTCGTTCCTTGAGCGCAGCACGTCGGCGATCAGGCGGGCGTCGGTCCTTTCGAGGTAGGGGAGCGCGAGCTGCGGAGATCCGTGCATCACCACGTCGTAATGCCCGCCGCTTCTTCTCGCCTCGTGGGTTGCCCTGCCGACTTGCCCGAGCCTTCCCCGGTCGAACACGGGATACTTTGCGCGAAGGCACTTCTCCTTCAGCTCCGCTCTCTCAAGTGCCCTCCTCTTCGAGGCCGCGCTGACGGCGATGCCGCCCTTCGGCATATCGCCGGCCCACTCCCTGGCAGGGTGGCGGTGCAGCACCTTGGCGCCCGGCACCCTGCTCCGTGCGTTGGCGGCGTCGATGTACTCGCGCATCTTCTCTTGGCGATCGCGCAGCTTCCGCTTCGCCCCCAGGTACTCGGCCAGGCTGTCTCCGTCCCGCCTCTCGTCGTAGACGAGCCGCGCTCCCCGCAGCTCGCGCTTGGCCTCGCGTATCTTGCGCTCGCGGTACCGCTGGCCCTGCTCAAGGGCGTACACCTCCTCGCCGAGTAGGCCGCACGCCGGCTTCGGGTCGGGCTCGTAGGCGCGCGGCATCCCGTGGCGGTAGGGGCCGAAGCTGTGCCGGCAGTTCGCGCCCCCGAGGCCGTCCACGCTGCCGTAGCCGGTCGCGGCGTAGAAGTCGGGGTAGCGGGTGCCGTCGATCTCGATGTCGCCGACGAGCGAGTAGCAGCGGCCCTGCCACGCGCGGTGCTCCGGGCGGCTGTCCGGGTGGCTCGACACCTCCACGAGCTGCACGCCCACCTCGCGCATGCGCTCCTCGGCCATCCTCATGCCGTCCTGGGCTATCTGGGTGCGCACGTGGCGGCGCACGGCGACGTCGATCCTGTTCTCGACGGTCACCGCCCCCGTCGCCCGGTTCTGGTACGTGACGATGCCGATGCCTTCCCGCTCCAGCTTGCGCACGGCCGAGTGGATCGCGCGCTCGGGGTCGGACGCGCCGGCGTTGACTCGGGTCACCGCCTCGATGGACGCGCCCAGGAAGGCCCGCTTGGCGCCCTCGACCATCTGGATGTTGTCCCTCGCGAGTATCCGGGCCACGCCCTGGACGGTGGCCCTCACCTGGCGCGGCCACGCGGGGGCGCCGCCGCAGCGGGCCACGTCGTCGGCGTCGGAGGCCTCCAGGTACCTCTCGGCCGTGGCGAGCACGGCGGCGTCGATCTCGGCGCGGTGCTCCTCCAGGATCGCCATCAGCTCGGCCGTGCGCGACTGCGCCAGCAGGTTCAGCGCCACGATGTCCGCCTGCCCGAGCCCGCCCCCGGACAGCAGCGCGGCCGCGAGGCGGTCCAGCATCCTCGCCTCGATCTCGCCGTACACGGCGGCCACGGCGTCGCCCGCCGCCTCTATCTGCTCGGGGGAGAGCATCAGTAGCCGGGGTCGATCGCGGGGGCCTGGTCGGGCACGGCGGCCTCCGCCTCCTCCTCGGAGAAGCCGCAGTAGTCGGTCAGGTATTTCCTCTTGAGCGCGGGGATGCCGAGGACGCTGATCTCGGTGAGCGCCATATTCTTGTCCGTCTGGGTGTCGGTGATGATGCCGTCGTCGAAGTCGATGGACACCTCGGCCATCGGGTCGACGGCGGTGTTGCAGAGGTGCCGGCACACGCCGGCCACGCCCCGCACCAGCTCGCCGATGGACTTGCGCAGGACGTTCTGGTGCTTCTTGAGGGTCCGGGCCAGCATGGAGGAGTCGCTGACCACCTCGGTGGCGGTCTTCAGCCCGTCCTTGTGATCCCATGCCCAGTACTGGTCGCCCAGGCCGCAGGCGATGGAGAGCATCTTCAGGCCCGCGTTGATGGCACGCTCGTTGTCGGCGATGCGCATGTCGGGCTGCACCACCTTGAGCGGGTCGGTCCCCTCCTCGCCGGGAGGGGTGCGGAAGGTGATATCGTCGGCCTCGCCGAACGCGGCGTACTCCGTGACCTTCTTGCCGTCTGCCGCCTTCGTGGTCTTCTTCTCGATCATCGTGTCCGTCACGAACATCTTCGGGCGGGAGACGCGCAGGTGCACCAGCAGCGAGGTCAGGGCCTCGTCGGTGGCCTTGATGGCGCTCACCCCCTTGTCGAACACGCTGGCCCCCATCGCGCAGTAGCTGAAGTGCGGGTTGGGCACGGCGGGCTTCACGAGCGCGAACGTCTTGTGCGGCGATCTCGTGTCCAGGTCAGAGGTCACGCCCTCGGGGAACACCATGCGGTGGCTCCTCGCGTCGAAGAGCTGGGTGAGGATGTGGTAGGTGCCGCCGAGCAGGATGTGGGCCTGGCACTGGTCGTAGTCGCGGCCGCCCAGCTCCACGCGGGTGACGAACGCGCACTGGGTGCAGCTGTCTGCAGACCACGTGAGGGGCATCACCTGGTGGGCATCGTAGCCGTCGATCCTCACGCGGGCGTCGGGGTGGAGCATCCCGTCGTCGCTCACGTCGTCGACCCCCACGGCCCACGCCCCCGTTCCGAGGGCGAAGGCCCGGGTGGTGAAGTCGGCCTGGGCGACCCCGAAGCTCCCGAAGTGCGCCGCCAGCACCTCCCGCATGCCCCCGTCCTCGGCGGTCATCTCCAGCTTCTCGTTCATGAGCAGGTCGCTCCACGCCTCGGCGGCCAGGGCGGCGGGGTGCAGCGTCTCCCGGTCGCTCTTGAAGAGCTTGAACCCGCGGCGCGCGCGGTAGTGGTACCACAGGTTGTCCGCCGTGTACCAGCCCCAGTACTTCGCTATGGTGCCGGCCATGCGCACGTCGGGGCTGTACCCCAGCATCTTGAGCCATTCGATCGCGTAAGCGTAGGTGCCGCGTTCCTCTGCCATCAGAGCCCCTGCCTAATCCATACGGACGCGGCGTAGCCCACCGCGTCGATCGTGTCGTCGTTCACCTTCGGCAGTGTCTCGGTAATGTCGCCCGCGGGCGTTACGACGTACTCCAGGGCGGGGAACTGCTCGGCGGCCATCGGGCACGTCTCTGGGTCGATGACGATCTTGGCCAGGCGGTTGAGCCAGCGCACTCGCTCGGCGGGGGAGTTCACGCCCTGCTTGTACGCCTTGCGCGCGTTCAGCCCCTGCTGGCGGTAGTACAGGATCATGCCCTTGGCCGCGCTGTCGCACCACAGGTCGGCGTCCTCCTCGCCGAACTGCTCAAGCCGCTCGGCCAGCAGCGGGGCGGTCTTGGTATCGTGGGCGTCGTGCCCGGTCGCCGTGTCCTCGTCGAGCAGCCACAGGACGCCCTCGTCCACGTCGTAGGCCACGCGCATGTGCACCCACGGATGCACCGAGCCGGCGTCCACGCCGTGGCTGATGTTGTCCAGCGCGTCGCGCTCCTCGTCGGTGATGGGGCGCACCTCGATGATCTCAGGGTCGATCACGTTGGCACCTGTGCCCGTGGCCTCGCCGTCGTACTCGTGCCGGTACGCCTTCGGGTTACGCTTCCTCAGCGCCTCGGCAACGGCCACGAAGGCATCGCCCAGCCATTCCCTGGGCGCGTCGGTCCAGTGGGAGCGGTGCACGAGCCTGCCGTCCTGCGGCTCGCGGCTCTCGCGGTTCACCCACGCGTTGACGCTGATGGGCGGGTTGTAGCTGAGAAACGTCCAGGTGGGCAGGTCGCCGCCGCCGCGCAGCACCGTCTGCTTCACGTTGCGGATGTAGTTGTAGCCGGGGAACTGGCTGGCCTCCTCGAACCACACGTAGGCGATATAGCCCTCCTCGGGCGTGAGGCCCTTGAGCGGGGAGTCCTCCGGGTTGATGTTGTCGGCGCCGAAGAAGTAGATCACGTTGCCGGTGGGCTTGTGGGTCGCCTGCAGGGGCGACTTGCCCCAGGTGAACTCATCGGCCACGCCCATCCTGCGGGCCGCCTTCTTGATCTCGGCATATACCGACGTGCGCAGCTTGTTCGTGCGGTTGCGCATGCAGAGCGCGTTGCGGCCCTCCGCAGAGGTGACGCCGCCCACGATCTCCGTGGCGATGGTTGATGACTTGAGCGAGCCGCGCCCGCCCTCGAACCAGTACTCCTCGTGGGCGTGCTCGGCTATGTCGCGGTGCACATCCACGAAGGCGCGCCCGAGCAGCCTGCCGAAGTCGTACACGCGGAGGGCGCCGCCCGGATTGTCGCGCTCCTCCGGCAGAACGTCGAGCAGCTTCGCGCTGGTGTCCACCATGGCCTTCACGGCGTCCTTGTCGATCACGCCCCGTCGAGCCTTCTCCACGGCGATCTTGGCCGAATGCGCGTTCAGGGCCGCCATGCGGTCGATCACGGCCGCACGCGACGCGACGGCCTCCTTTGCGGCCGCTTCCTGAAGTTCGGCGAGCCTTGCGGAAACCTTGGGCAGCGCCTCAAGGCGGCAGGCCTGCGAATCCACGGCCGAGTCCTTCCACTTGGCCGACTTCGGGTATGCCTCGCGGTACGCCTGGCGCTGGGACAGCCCGCGGGCGCGGGCCTGGCAGTATTTCTCCTGGGGCGCGGTGAGCATCAGAACCGCTCGCGGTGCGGGGTCACGCGCTTGCACCACGGGCACCACATGGTCTTGATGTGGTTCTTCTTCCTCAAGTGGCCGCGCCTGCGGCGCACGGGCATCATCCCGCCGCAGCGTTCGCACTTCATCTGGCTGAGTGGCATGGGGCACCTCCTTACTCGGGAGGGGATTGTCGCGAATCTGTCGCACAAAGAGAGGAGCCGCCCCTGGGGGAGGGCGGCTCAGAGAGGGAAGGGCAGGCAGCGGGGTGAAGGAGTCCGAGGAAGCCCCCGCGCCTGCAAGTGCATGTTCCGCCATGTGTCGCTAGCGCACGACCGTCACCTCACTGGGACGCGAGGGCGGGGTGTGGGTGAGAGATGCATGGTTGACGTCAAAGGCGATGCCGTTGTAGATGCCGACTGTCACCAGGTCCGCCAAAGGCTTGACCTTCAGCACCGTATAAACCGCGCCGGTGTTCTTGCTGTACACCGTCTCCCCCACCGAGATGGGCTTCCCGTCGGCGCCAAGCATCTCGGGGCCGGGGCGCTTCACGCGCTGGCCGGGGAATGCATTTTGCATGTTCCCGCGGGCGTCCTGCATCTGGCAGCACTCGCCGGAGCGCGTGAAGATGAGCTTCTCGACTTCGTGCAGCTTGTCGGTATCTTCGCCGAACCGCACCGGCTCGCCATCCTCGTAGCGGGGGAGCAGGATGAAGCAGCGTCTCAGGTACTCGCGGAACTTCTCGCCGTCGCGGGGCTCGGGCCAGTCCTCGCCCTGCCGGATGGCGCTCCGGAACCACCGCATGGGCTTCCTCGACTCCTTGACGGCGTCCCTGCGGGCCTCCGCGACCTCGATATCGATCTTGTCGGAGACAGCTTCAAGTGCGTTCGCCATCTCTCCCCCATAGTTCGGTGTTTCTTCAGTGCCCGCTTTCATTCGCAGCCAGGTTATGGCGTCACTGGCGCATTCCTCGTCTTCAACGGTTCGCGCAATATGGCGCAGCAGCTCGCTGGCGGTCATGTCCTTGGGGTCTTTCCGCTCCATGGCTACAGCTCCTCGATCTTCTCGGCGACGAACTGCTCGAACTCGTCGCAGGCCTCGGGGTCGATTTCCAGGGCGTCGCACCACTCGCCCCTGTCCTCCGAGTAGCCGTCGTGGTTGCAGATGCAGCGCCAGATGTAGCTGGCGGTTTCCTTGTCGATCATCGTTCGTATCCTTCCTCCCGCAGCATGTCGATGTGAGGGTCGTCGTATTCGTCTTCCCATTCGGGGTCTTCGCCGGGCTCGTTCCAGGGGGCGCGGGGGTCTCCCGCCCAGGTTCCGTCGGGGTAGTTGCTCACAGCCGCCTCCACCCGTCCATGCCCAGGGCCGTCAGGTAGTCGCGCGGCTCGTCCAGCAGCAGGTACTCCCAGTGCCCGCCCTCCCAGGGGCAGGGGAGGCCGCCCAGCGGCTCCTCCAGGCCGCGCACCTCGGCCCAGCGGAAGTGCAGCCGGTTGTGGTGCGCCAGGCCGTGGCAGTAGGGCCTCCCGTCGGCATCCATGAGGTTGCTGCCGAAGCCGCAGAGCGTCACCGTGGGCTTGGGCACCTCCCGCCCGCTGGCGTCGAACAGCCTGCCGGCGCCCCGCCTCACGACGTGGTGCTGCTCCAGCGGGGAGGTGCGCCCGCAGACGGGGCAGTAGGGGAGCCGGATGCTCGGCCTGCCCATCAGCGGCCACCACATCCGCGGCAGAGTCGTGACCCTAGCCATTCAAGCCACCCCCCCCCGCAGACTTCGCGCGGGCAACGCGCTCATTGGCGAGTGCGCAGTACTCGGCCGACACCTCGAAGCCGATGAAGTGGCGCCCGGTCTCTATCGCCGCCACGGCGGTGGTGCCCGAGCCCATGAAAGGGTCGAGCACCACGCACCCGTCGGGCGCGATCTCCATGAGCGCCTTGATGAGGTCGAGCGGCTTCTGGGTCGAGTGCACGCGCTCCTCGCGGATAGGGGCGGGCACGGAGTAGAGGCCCGGCAGGTACTTGGCGCCTGCAGAGGGAATGCGGTCTATCGCCCCCTTGGTGAACCACAGGGCGAATTCGCACTCGTTGCGGAAGCTGTTGGGCTGCGGGCGCAGGTTGATGGCCTTGTGCCACACCACGGCGCCCCGGAACACGAAGCCGGCCACCTGCATGGCGTCGGCGGTGTTGGCCCACTGGCGCCAGTCGGTGAACACGAGCGCGGAGGCACCCGGCTCAAGGGCGCGGAAGGCCAGGCCCATCCACATGGACGACCACAGCACGAAGCTGCGCTCGTCACGGTTGTCGCCGTAGAACTCCGGCTTCTTGGCGAAGCCGCTGGTCTGGTACTTCTCGGAAGTCGCGCCCGAGCGGTCGCCCCGGAACAGGCCGCCGCTGGAGTAGGGCGGGTCGGTGAGCAGCATGCCCACCGACCCCGACGGCACGCTGCGGAGCGCGCCCAGGGCGTCGGCCTGCTCGATGACGTCAATTCTTGCCATGTATCCTCCAATCGTCGCCGTCCATCAGGACGGCCTCGGTCGTCTCCCTGAGCCGGCTGGCGATGGCCACTCCGGACCCCCCGTCGCTCACGCGGACCGCGACCTCGTTGCGGGGGAAGTTGCTCGTCACCACGAAGGGCCTGGGGTGGACGAGGGTCTGGGAGTTGTAGCGGTCGTTGAACAGGTCGAACAGCTTCTCGGCGGCCCTCGGGGTGGCCGCGCCCTCCTTGCCCAGGTCGTCCACGACGAGCAGGTCGCACCTGGCGAGGGCCGCCAGCAGCTCCCTCTGCGCCTCGCCGAACTCGCGCAGCTCGTCCAGCAGCTTGGTGGCCACGGCGAACCGAACGCTCATCCCGTTGCGGAGGCAGATGAGGGCGGCCGCGCAGGCCAGGGTGGTCTTGCCGGTGCCGTTGCCCCCGTGCAGGTACAGCCCGTCGCCGGCGGCGATGCGCTCGGCCAGCCTCCGCGCCCAGGGGTGCCGGGCGTCGCGGAAGCGCGGGGGGATGCCGGAGGCGTCCAGCTTGCGCTCCCACGAAGCGGCGGAAGCAGCCTCGTCGGCCCTCCTCCGCTCGGCCTCCCACTCGGCCCTGGCGGCCGCGGCCCCGTCGCACCCGCAGGGCTCCCAGCCCGCGAACACCTCGCGCCCGTTGAGGTCGGCGGTGAGGGGCTGGAGGACGCGCCCGCAGTGGGGGCACGGCTTGGGGCCGGGGACGAAGCCCCTAGGCGTAGTCTGCATAGCGGTCGGCCTCCTCCCGCGCCTCGATGGACTGGTGCATGCACTCCTCGAAGTGGTCGGGCGAGAAGAGGAAGCTCGGCGTGCGGCACCCCTTCCACCTCGTCTTGGCCAGCTGGTCGCACTTGTAGGCGACCATGGCGCCGACCTGCTCGACCGTGTAGGAGCCCTCCGCCCGCTCCAGCGTGCGCCGGCACTTCTCGGGCATCGTCGTGTAGGCCGTCCCCCTCGCGTCGTTGAATGCGGCGAGGCAGCGCATCCAGAACGGCGCGTCCTCGATGCTGATCGCGGGGGGACTATAGGGGGGTATATCTACTCCTATCTCTTTCTCTTTCTCAGCATCGAACGACTCCGATGCTGCTGCATATGCACGTGCATATGCTTGCGCATCTGCTCGTGCATCGTGCCCGTGCGTTGCGGCGGCATCGCGTCCGTCCAATGCCCCCGCCCTCTTCTTGCCCCATCTCGCCTCGGCCATCTTGCGCCCCTTGGCGCTCGCCTCGTCGCTCAAGTCGATTCGCTGCTTGAAGGCGATGAAGGTGGGCAGCCACGGCGGGCTGCCCTTAGGCTCCTTCTTCTCGAAGCGGTACTCGGCCAGGGCGTAGAGGAACGGGGCGCGCTGCTTCTCGGGCATGGCCTGGCATGCCGCCCAGAAGTCATCGTGGATTACCATTCCCATGCGCCTGCCCCCTTAGAACGGGATGTCGTACTCGGACAGGGGCAGCGGCTCCTCCACGAGCTCGTACTCGGGCTCGGGCGCACCCAGGGCGTCCACGATGGCCACGGCGGAGGCGATGTCAGCCGCGTCGTACTCCTCGGGGGGCTTGGAGATGGTCTCCCGCACCTTGGCCATGGCCTCCTTCACGGGGACGCCGCGCTCGTCGCGGGCGCGGACGAGCGCGAGCTTGTACTCGTCGATGGGCCGGGCCGCCGGCGGCTCGGGAGGCGCCTGGGCCGCCTCGACGGCCACCGCTGCGGGCGCGGGCTCCTCATAGGACTGCTGCGGCGCGGCCTGGTCCATCTCCTCGGCCCCGTAGAGGCCCCCCAGGTCCTCGGGGAACGCCTCGCGCAGGGCGTGGCAGATGGCCACCTTGCGGATCATGGTCGCCGGTATCTTCAGCCAGTTGCTCTTGCCGGTGTTGTACTCGGAGAAGGAAACCTCGTCGTACATGGGGGCCTCGTAGCCGGCTATGTACACCTTGCACCAGCCGCCCACGACGATCTCCCCGTCGAGGAGCATGGAGCCTTCCCGGCGGTGGAGCTTGCCGTCAGTGCCGAAGATGGTGATGCCGGCCTCGAACCCCCGGAACCTGGGATTTCGCTGCGCTCGCTTGGTGAACGTCTCCTTGCCGGCGATGATGGTGGCCGGGCTCGTGCCGTACTTCACGAGGTAGGCGTCCTTCGTGAAGGGGTTGAGGCGCTGGGCCTGGCACAGGCGCAGGTATGTCTTTATCTCCTGCGCCGTCACGTTCGACGTGGTGGTGCCGTTGGCGGCCATGAGGTCGCGCACGTCCTGCTCGGTCACCTCGATATCCTGGCCGTTGTCGGCCTTGTAGCGCACGATCTCGCTAGTCATGGCCGATCACCCCGGTGCAGACGATGGAGGCTCCGGTCAGCCCCAGGCCCTTGAGGGTGCGGGCCACGGAGGTGGCGAACTCCTTGGAGCCCTCGAACTCCATGGACAGCGCCCAGCTGAACCGATCGGCCGCAGGCTCCGGCTGGGCCGCGGGCTCGGGTTCGGGTTCGGGCTCGGGGGCCTTGCGCTCCTCGGCGACGAGGCGGGCGGCTTCCTGGGCCGCCTTGAACTCGGCCATCTCGCGGTCGCGCTCGTTCAGCCTGTCCTCCAGCTCGAGCGCGGCGATGAGGTCGAGGGTATCGGCGTAGTGCTTGACCACCTCGTCCTTGTGGACGAGCTCCTTGGCCTGCAGCGTCTTGTAGCCCTTGAGCGCCTTCTCGACCTTCTCGTACAGCTCGTTGACGGCCTTGGTCTCGGGCGTGGAGCGGTTGAGCCACGTATCCTCGAGGACGGCCGCGAAGGGGACGACGTCGGCGATCGGGCCGGCGCAGCCCTCGTACTCCTCCACGAGGACGGCGCGGCGCAGCTCCTTGAAGCGGGCATCGGCCTCGTCGACCTGGGCCTTGAGGACGGCGCGCGCCTCGTCGATCTTGGCCGTGATGGCCTTGACCCTGCTCTCCAGCGCCTTGAACGGCGCCTCGTACTCGCGCTTGATGCGCTTGCGCTCCGCCTCGATGGGGCTCTTCAGCTTGTTGAGGTCGGCCATGCACTTGCGCGCTTCCTTGACCTGCTCGTAGTCGTTCGGGTCGATCTGCGCGCCGATATAGGGCTCGATCTGCTGCTCGACGAAGGCGTTGAGGGCTTCGAGGTTGTCGTCGATCACGGCCGGCGTGTACGTCACGGCCAGCTCGCCGGTCGGCTCGATGACCTCGGCGGCGACTTCCACGGCATCGCTACTCATCTGCGTCCTCCTTCCCGATGACGTCTACGCACAGCTGGTACAGCTTCTGCTCCGCCTCGGGCGGCTCGTAGCCGCACAGCTCCATGGCGTCGGTCAGCGCCGCGAAGTCGCGGCAGCCGTCCGGGTCCGGGCCGTCGCTCCACGCGTTCCAAGGCTTCGCGCTCGCCCCGCAGAACGCGGCGACGGTCACGGCGGGCCCGATCGGGATCTCCGCCCCGTACGCCTCGCAGAACTCGATCACGTCGTAGTCGTACACCTCGATCTCGGCGCCCGCCGGCAGCGCCTTGAGGATGGCGGCCGGGTCGATCTCCTCCAGGTGCTCGGCGAGCCACTTGGAGCGGGACTTGTCGGCCTCCTCGAACTGGGATCCGGCCTCGTCGCGCCGGGCGAGCATCTGCTCCCTCTCGGGGTCGGCGGCCTTCCCCCCGCCGGGGAAGTAGAGCCACGCGCAGGTGTTCCACTTGTTGAACTCGGCCTTCGCGCCCGGCTCGATGTCGATGTCGGCGAGGTCTCCCGGGGATTCGAGGAGCTTCTTGTAGTGCATGCCGTCCGGGGTCCCGTCTGCGACCTCCACGCCCGCATCGGCCAGGGCCGCCTCCATCTCGGCGCGCCACCGCGCACGGGCCGCCGCCGCCCGCCGCTGCTGCGCCTCGTACCTCCAGCCGCTCGCCCCGGCGTCCAGGATGGCCTTGGCGGCCTCGGGGTCGCCCTCGAACTCGCCCACGGCCTCCATCCAGTCCATGGTCATCTGCTCCATGGCCTCGCCGGCGCGCTTCGAGCCCTTCCGGATGCGCTTGACGCGCTCGGCGTCGATGCCGGTGATCCGGCCCACGTACTCGTCGTCGCCGAACAGGGTGAGGGCCTTGAATATCTCGGCGCGCTCCTCGGCCTCGTAGGTCTTCTTGGTGTCGGTGCGCCAGGCGGCCTCCACGACCGCCCCGGCGTCGCCGTCCTCCACCACGGCCGGGAAGGACTTGACCTTGAGCAGCTTCATGGCCTCAACGCGGGAGTTGCCGGTCTTGATGCGGTAGACCCCGCCGTCGCGCACGAGCACGACGGGCTCGTCGGGCAGCTTGGTCTCGGGGTTGAACGACTCGGCCAGGCGCTTGACGTAGTCCTTGTTGGCCTTGAGCGAGTAGTCGCGGCGGGCCATCGAGTTGCCGTACTCGTCGGTCAGGGGGTAGACGTCCTCGATGCTGACGGTCTCTATGCTAGCCACGGGGCACCTCCTTCACGATGGCGGCGCTCACGACGCTCACGCCCATGGCCTCCAGCTGCGCGATGACCTCCATGGCGGCCCCGACGACCTCCTCGGGGGGCTCGGCCGCGCGATCGGCGATCGCCTTGGCGTTGGCCATGAAGTCGGCGAAGCCGGCCCCGTGCATGCCGTACTCGGGCCCGCACGAGAGGAACGCGAGGGCCGCCGCGGCGCCCTTGCCGAAGTCCCCCATGCCGGAATCCGGATCGGAGGCGTCGATCTCGTCGATCAGCGCCGTGGCCACCTCCACGGGGATGTGGGGCCCCGCGGCCATCATCGCCTGCATCTTCTTTTTCTTCATTTCTCTGCTCCTATCTGGGTAACCCCCATTGATTTCAGTTTTTTCTGGATGCGCTCCTTGCGCTTCTGCGCCGCCTTGACCTCGCGGCGCAGGTTGCGCGCGACGGCCTGCTCGACCGCCAGCGCGTGAGCCTCCTCGCGGTAGGCCCTGCGCCACCTGCTCATGCCCGACGTGTCGGGCGCCTCCGGCAGCGGCTCGGCGCGGGACTCGAGCATGGACTCGGTCCGCGCGTAGACGGCCCGCTCGGCGGCCGGCAGCCGGGGGAGCATGGCCGCTATCCTCGACTGGATGGCCGCCAGCTGCTCCCGGCGCCTGCACGGCTCGCACAGGCCGCGCCTGTCGATGGTCCCCGACATGCACCCGCACCGCGGGCAGGGGGAGAGGGACGGGCGGTAGCACCTCAGGTCGATGTCGGCGCCCGCCGCCCGCATGGCGGCGGCCTTCCGCTCGACGCTCTTGGAGGACCGGCGCAGCTTGAGGCATATGTCCCGCTTCGGGATGCGCCCCGCGCTCGCCGCGAGGTACCGCTCCTCCTCGACCGACCAGTCCCGCCTCTTGGCCCCCTTACGCATCGGCGGCCTCGCAGTAGGTGACCTCGATCTCCAGCCAGTCGAAGTCGCCGACCCTGGGGGCCTTGAGCGGTATGGGCGCGACTATCTGGCTGTCGTCCTTGTAGGCGATGCCGTTCAGCGCGTCCTCCACCAGCTTCAGGATGTTCGACGCGTCCGGCTTCACGGTGTCCTGCTCCCCCACGCGCCGCCTCGGCCACGACTTGGGCGCGTGGCGGTGGCTCACGACGGACAGGATCACCGGCCCCGCGAACCCGGCCCGTATGGTCCCCCTGGCCGCCCTGTAGCGGTCGGCGATGACCGCCATGGCCCTGCGGTGGCGCGGGTCGCTGTACACCTGCGCCCGGCGCCCCAGGACGCGGGCGCGCGGGCGCATGGAGCCCAGGACCTCCGGCAGGTCCTCGCAGTCGCACCTGATCTTGGTGCGCACCGTCTCGATCTCCCGCAGGCCCAGGTAGGCCATGATGGGGCGGCGGGCCTCGGCGAGGTGCCGGTTCATGCCGACCGCCCCCTCTTGGCCGCGGCCTCCCACGTGGGGGCGCGGAAGAACGTGTTGCGCGCCACCTGGTCGTGCCACAGGGCCTCGAAGTCGATGGAGCCGTCATCGAGCGCCTTGGTGGTCTTCGGGAAGATCACGGCGGCCAGGGACGGGCGGAACATCAGCAGGTAGCGGCTGAGCACGCTCCACAGGTTGTTGTCCATGCGGAACTCCCGGCAAAGCGTGATGTCCAGCCCCTGCTGCGAGGCCAGCACGTACAGGTCGCCGCGGCGGATGCGGGGCCAGCCCGACCGGGCCGCCTCCTCGCAGAGGTTCACGAGGCGCAGCCACTTGCGGGGGTAGTCCCCGGCGATCCAGGCCAGGGCGTGCTCCACGCGCCGCTCGGGCGTCATGGGCACGCCGTCGTAGAGGGCGGTCTCGATTCCGTCAGCGTTGCGCATGGCCCGCCCCCGATGCTCCCAGGCCCACGTTGTAGGCCGCGTCCCACAGGGCGACGGAGTAGCCCCACACCGCCAGGACCAGCGCCAGGCACGCCAGGAACGGCGCGGCCGCGCGGGCCAGGGCCTTTGCGCGCAGGGCGACGATGCGGTACACTTCCGGCGTCGCGTAAGGGCGACGATGCACCTTCCGGCGCGGGATGCGATTGGACCCGCCCCGCGCCGGCATCTCGATCTTCCTCATACGCACTCCCTCCTCATCAGGTACTCCGGCAGGGCCCCGATGCGAACGAGGCGCTTCCTGCCGCACGGTATCTGCGGCAGCGGGTCGCGCTGGTCGTGCGCCCACTCCCGCATCTTTTCCCGCGACACCCCGGCGATCTCCGCGGCCCTGTCGATGGGCGCGTAGAGCGGGAGCTCGGCGGGCACGGGCCACTCGGTGATCATGCCGCCTCGTCCTCCTCGTACTCGAAGTCGGCGGGCGGCAGCTCGAAGGCGACCTTCTCCCCGTCGACCCAGAACTCCTCGTCGAAGGCCTCATCCTGGCCGTCCAGGACCTCGCCGCTGCTCGCATCCACCGGGATGACCAGCTGGTCGCTGGTCATTTCGAGCGTGGTGAAGGTGCCCGTCATAATGGCCAGCTGGGGAAGGGCGCCCTTGTGCTCGGGGTCCAGCTCGAACTGTATGACGGTCTTGCCGCTCTTGATGTTGCAGCCCGTGAAGCAGGCGCGGATTTTCACGCGGTTCTCCATCAGAGCACCTCCTCGGCGGCGACGACGGTCCCCCCGAAGTCCGGGGCGGCGTAGTAGCCGTTGTCGGTCACGGCGTCCAGCACGCAGCTGGGGGCCTTCGAGACGGTCAGGCCGCAGCCCGCGCCGCCCGGCTTGCGCTCGATGGCGACCACGGCCCGGGCGCCCTCGGACAGGGCGTCGGCGATGAGGCCGACCACCTCTCGGATGTTGAGTTCGTTCATGTGTTCCTTCCTTTCTGTCAGGCTGCCTGCGTCGCGGATTCGCGCAGGTCGTCGAGGGGCTTGCCGAACGCGACGGCGATGGCGCACGCCTGGTTGAAGTCGATGCCGCGGGTTCCGTAGACCCAGGCCTTGAGCGTGCCCACCTTGACGCCGATCTTCTCGGCCAGCTCCTCGTAGCTGATTCCCTCGTCCACGCACCAGGCGCGGACGCGGCGGCCGTTGAACGCGAAGTCCTCCGGCGTTGTCGTGGCTACTGCCATGCTTTTCCTCCTTCCTGTGTTCTCGCAGTGATCTGGGGGATGCAATGCCTTGGCGGGATTGCATCTGCCAACTCAGTGCGGGTGTGGAATGAGGGGCTTGGGAACCGAATAAGGAGGGCGGCAGGAAGGGGGTTCGCTGTGATCCGGGACAGCGGCCTTTACTAGTTTCTTGAACAGCGATTGCCGCCCTCCTTATTCGGTTCCCAAGCTGCCCCGCGTTGTTAACGTCGCCGCGGGTGGCCTGACGGGGCGCCTAGCGCGCGAGGATGGCGCTGGCCAGGTCCTGGTGCACCTTCTCCTCGGACACGCCGAACAGCTCGGCGATGAGGCTCTGCTGGGCACACGCCTCGGCGGCGGCCGGCTGCACGAACGTCTCGCGGTGCCTCTCCCTGAGTTCCGGCGATACCGCGCGGTTCTTCTCATGCGCTTCCAGGAAACGCTCCTCGGCATAGGAGGCGATCTCGATGGCCTGGCGGTACAGCTTCTCGTTCCTCATGGCTTACGCCTCCTCGCAGAACTCGGCCTCGAGGGCGGCCACGATCTCGTTGGCGATGTCGGCGTAGTGGGGGACCGTCTCGCCGTAGTACGGCCCGCGGTCCCAGGCGTAGACATCGCGCCCCTCGGCGTCGCGGATGACCAGCTTGGAGACGTTGCCGCCGTCCTCGAACCGGGGGGTGGGGATGCCGAACATGCTCGGCTCGGCGAACACCTTGGCCTCGAAGGTGTACCCGTCGTGGCTGCCGCTCACCCAGTTGCTGCGGCGGGCGTCGAATGCGTTGCGGTCGATCTTCATTGCGCTGTTCCTTTCTTTCCTTCCCGGATACCCTGCGGCGCGGCGGCCTGGTAGAATCACCTCGGAAGGAGGTGATTGAAAAATGAAGAGCTTCGACGATTTCGACGGCCTATCCGACGACGAACTGCGCGCCGCGCTCGCCGAGAGCCTTGATGTGGTAGTTGCCGAGGACGGCACCGCCGACATGGGCGCCGTCATGGCCGTCGCGAACTACAAGATCATGATGAAGACGCTGCGCGCCTACCACGAGTGGGCGAACTCCTAGGTTCCGGCTTTGCCGATGCCATGCAGCTTGCCATGGCATCGGCCCAGGCGCCTACCTCTGACTCGCTGACTAATAGGCGCTGGGGCGGCCACGAGACGAGGTTTCTTGCGGCCGCCGCTGCATCCTCGGAAGAATCAGATCTGACGATGACGATCTCGACCATACGCGGCCTCCTTTCCGGCTGCCGCGCCGCAGGGTATTCGGTTGTCAGGGTGCGCTGCTTTGCGTCGGTTAAAGCGTCCCTTGCTTTTCATATAGACGTTATAACCGGAAACATTGAGGAATAATAGACGTTTAAACCGTCTAAGTCAACGTGAAACAGTCAAAAAGTTGAAAAAAGTACGCTCTAGGGGTACTATTCGTATCGTCATAGGAACGAAAGGCGCAAAAATGAACCTTAAATTGATGCAGTTGCGCAAAGCGGCAGGATTTCGCAGCCGTGATGACTTCGCCGATCATTTGGGCATTGGAAGAAGAAAGTACAAGGGTTGGGAGACTCAGGAAACCAATATGAGCTTCCCCCAGGCCTGTATGGTGGCCGATGCCCTGGGCTGCTCGCTCGACGAGCTAGCGGGACGCACCGAGTTCGTCGGCAGCTTCTCCGATGAGCGACAAGCCGTCATGAACGACGACTACGCCCGCCTCTCCGATGCAGGGAAGGACGCGGCCGCCGGGGCAGTGAGGGGCATCCGCGCATCCGAGGGCGCGCGAGCTCAGGCAGCGGGGCCTGAGGATAGTGCGCCGTCGCTGAGGAGCGCGTAGGGAGATGGAGTAGGGAGGTGATGCCGTGATCTCGTTCGAGCAAACGATCCTGCCGGGGTTCGTCATCACGGTGATGACGCTCGGCGTGGCGGCGGTGGAGCTGCTGCTGAAGTTCCGCAGCCGCCGGACGTGGCGGGACGCGGTGCTCCAAGAGATCGAGATCTACCGGCAGATGGAGCAGTCGAGGTCGCTCCAGAACGAGCGCGATGCGATGAGGGCCCTGAGGAAGTCGATCGTCGGCACGGTCGAGGTCAAGGCGGCATCTCGCGGCAGACCGGTTCCGCTTGTCGTTAGGCTGCTCGGGAGCGTTTCGATGATGCTGGCATCAGTTGCCATAGGACTGTGCGTTGTTGCCGCATCTGGCATGCTCGGTTTCTTGTCGGGTGAGATCGTCGAGGCTGTGCTCTTGTTCATATCCGCATCGTGCGGCGTGGAGATCGCAGTGAATATCGCAAGCGCCGTCCGTGCGCGTACGGGAGGATGATCCGGGCGCATCCTCCATGTAGATCCTGAACGCCGCGGCGGCGAGTGCGGCGCAGATCGGCACGAGGATGCAGAGAATTTTCGGGACTATCATAGCGGCCTCCTATCATCTGCAGACATGGTAGGGGAGGAGTCGCCTACAACGAAAAATGTTGTCAAGCGGGTTTGACAACAGAAAATGTATACAGGCGAGCCCCGCTGAATCTTGGCGGATGGCGCGGGGCTCAAAGCAATACCGACCGATCAACGGAAGGCTAGGTGATTGTACCATGTCCGTGAGGAGGCTGGACAGCGGCCTGTGGGTCGCCGACGTGACCATGGGCCGGCGCCTCGACGGCTCGCGCGACAGGCGCACCAGGCAGTGCCGCACGAAGGCCGAGGCGGAGCGCGCCGAGCGGGCGTGGCTCGTGGAGAAGGAGCGGGCCCGCGGCAAGTCCTACGGCCGCATAGCCCTGGCGGAGTTCGTGGCGGACTTCTTCTGGCCGCAGAAGACGCGCCTGAAGGGATCCACGGTGAAGGGCTACAAGCGCGACCTCGACCTCCGCATACTGCCGGCGCTCGGCGGCATGGCCATGGAGGACATAGGGCGGCTGCAGATACAGCGCATGCTCATGTCGTGCCCCACGAGGAAGACCGCCACCAACGCCCGCGAGACGCTGTCCTCGGTCATGTCCCTGGCCGTGGAGATGGGCGTGGTCCCCGTCAACCCCGCCGGCTTCCGGTACGAGTACCCCGCCGCCTCCCGGCCGGACCCCGAGGCCCTTGGGGTGTGGCTCACCAGCTTCGAGAAGATAGGCCGCGTGGTGGACTGGGTGCACCGGGGATGGGAGGGCGCGCCGGAGGAGCGCATGGTGGTGCTCGGGCTGCTCTTCGGGCTGCGCAAGGGAGAGGTGCTGGGCCTGGATGCGTGCGACGTGGACATCGCCGGCCGCAAGATCGGGATACGGCAGGCCTACACCGAGGGCGAGCACGGCCCGGAGCTGGGGCCGCCGAAGACCCCCAAGGCCGTCCGGGACGTGCCCATGATGCGCAGGGCCCGCGAGATCATGGAGGGCTGGGACCTGCCCGACGGCCCCGTAGTGCGCGGGCTCGACGGGGGCAGGATGAACCCGTCCACCGCCAGGGGCAGGCTCCAGAAGGTGTTCCGCGACGGCGCGAGGTTCGACGACGGCACCCCCGTGCCGCGCATGACTCAGTTCTCCATGCGCCACAGCTTCGGCACGAGCTGCATCACCGCCGGCATCGAGGTGTCCAAGCTGTCCCGCTGGATGGGGCACGTGGACGTGACCACGACGCTCAACCGCTACGTGAAGCACCGGATAGCCGACCTCTACGAGGACGCCGACATCATCGACGTGGCGCTCGGATAGGCCGTGGAGGGCTTGTGAATTTGGCAGACATGGCAGACCGAAGCGGAGTTTCCCCAGGTAGAAAGCTCATCGGCGGTGGGTTCAAATCCCTCCGCGACCACCAGAAGTATTCGCAGGTCATCGCTTATTTTAGAGGCGGTGGCCTGTTTTCGTTTTCAGGGTTCCTCCGCACCGAATCTGCAAATCAACCGCGAATGGCGCAGGGTTCACGCTGTGGGTTCCTCCTGACGAGCCGCATCCATAGATGTGCCAATCACGCGCCAACGGCGCCGTCGGCTGCAGCGGCTTGTTGTTGCAGCCGCTGCCTGCTCGTGCGCCAAATGATCGACTGGGGGCATGGCGCGCGGCATACCTTCCCCCAGTGCTTGAGGCTTTCTGCGGTTCGGGGGAGGCTCGCCGACGGTTCCCGAGCGGTTTGCGGGCGGCAGGCGGACGGTTCGGGGGCGGTTCTCGGACGGCTCCAAACGGGTCATTCTCGAGATCGTTTGACGGTTATGCGCGGGCATAATGCCCAGTGTTTCCTGAGAACACGAGATGGGATGGCTCATGAAGAAGACAACGTTGGCCGGCCTGGCCTGCGGGCTGTGCTGCTCATTATGCGTCGGGCTGTACATGGCCGAGGTGCGCGGGGAGGTCGATGAGGCGCGGGCGGAGGCCCTTGCGCGTTACGGAGGAGAGCAGGTCGAGGTGTGCGTGGCCACGCGCGATCTGGCGCCTGGCGAAGTGGTGGACGGCTCGGCGGTCGCCACCAAGATGTGGGTAGCCGACCTGCTTCCCGACGGCGCAGTGACAGAGCCGTCGGGCATTGTGGGGCAGCGCTTGGGCTCGGCGGTTATCAAGGGCGAAGTGCTCAGCGCCCGGCGCACCGAGGCGCAGGAGGCTGACATCAGCGTGCCACAGGGCCTTGCCGCCATCAGTGTTCCTGCGCGAGCGGTGCAAGCGGTGGGCGGCTCGGTGGAGGCCGGCATGCACGTGGATGTGTACGCTACAGGCCCTGTTTCTACGACGAGGCTGGTTGAGGGGGCGCTCGTTCTCGCCTCGAGCGCGTCAGCGGAGACGGGGTCGGCTGCCGCGTCCAATGCGTGGATCACCCTTGCCGTGGCCCCCGAGCGCGTGCAGGAGATCGTGTCCGCCGCACAGAATCTGGAGCTGTATTTCGCCCTGCCCGCTACGGCGGGATCTGAGTCCGGAGGCGCGGAGGCGGCTTTAGATGGCGCAGTCGAGGTGCCTGCCGACGGCGGCGCGGTGCCGAGCGATACACCGGCGTCGGAGCAGGAGGCGGCGGCGATTGAGGCGCCGCCTGCGGAGGAAAGTGCGCCGAGCGAGGCGCCGTCAGCTGAGGGGGCGGTTCTGTGAGCGCGATGGTGAGAAAGCTGCTCTGCGCCGATGCGGAGCAACAGGTGGCGTTGACGAGTCGAGGCTTTGACCCGACCCTCCTCGAAGCTCCATGGCTCACGGTGTGCTCCCGTGCCCGCGCTGCACGTGAGGCGATTGCCGCATCCCCGGCGATAGAAGAGGCCATTGTGCTGTCCAGCGAAGAGGTCGAGGGGATCAACCTCGCCGCCGCGCTGAAGGTCGACGCTCCCGCCTGCCGCGTGTATTTGGCAGCCTGCGAGGAAACGGGGTCGGTGCGCTCCCGTCTGGCTGCGGCGCACTTGGACGGCGTCCTCTCCCTGGACGAAGTGGTGCGGCGTCTGAGCGCGGAGGCCGTTCCCGATACCGTCGTCATCGCCGCGGATGGCGCTTCGGGGAGGGGCCGGGAGGAAGAAAGAGCCGGGGGGTTTCTGCTGACCGTGGTCAGCGGAAGCGGAGGTGCCGGCAAGAGCACGGTGGCGGCGATGCTGGCCCATGGAGCGGCTCGGCGCGGCTTGCGCTGCGCTCTGGTCGACGCCGACCTCCAGTTCGGCGATCTAGGCGAAATCGGTGCGGCCGATGCGCATGTTTCCCTTGACGCTCTGGCGGAGGATTCGGCGCTGCTTCCTGAGGTGTCAGCTGGAGAGGTTGCGCTCATCGAAGCGCCGGGCCGCCCCGAGTTGGCCGAGGTGCTTGCCGAGTCGCTCGATAGGGCAGTGCAGGAGGCGCTCGGCCGCTTCGATTTCGTAGTCGTCGATACGGGGGGAAGCTGGAACGAGCAGCAGGTGCGCCTGCTGGAGCGCAGCGCCGCTGTCGTGTTTCTCATCGACCAGCGAGCATCTTCGGTGCGTGCTTGCCGACGGGCCCTCGACCTGTGCCTTCGCTGCGGCGTTGCCACAAGCTCGTTCGTGCTGGTGCTCAACCGATGCGGCCGCCATGCTCCCTTCACCTCTATCGACGTGTCGAGCGCTCTTCAGGGAGCTCCGGTGATAGAGCTGGCCGATGGCGGTCGAGAGGTTGAGGAGCTTTTGGGCGCGGCCTCGGCGCCGGCGCTCTTTGCCTCGGGCAACGACCTGTGCGCGAGCGTGGATCGTTTGCTGGGCGAATTGCTGCCGAGGGGCACGGCGCTTTGCCAAGGCGTGGCTCAGGAGGGGGTAATCGCGCGCTGGGGGCTGAAGGGGGCCCGCGCGCGTGAGAAAAAGCACATGCGCAGAGCCTCGCGCCGTCGGAGCCGGGCGCAGTGTGATGAGATACGAGTGCCGCTAGGCGAGGGGAGGTGAGGGTCATGTCGCTGCTTGAGCGTGTGCAGGCGATAGAAGACGAACGAAGGGGAGAGGACGATGGACGCGTCCGCATCGGCATCGAGACGTTGCGCTCTGCGGTGGGGGAGATCGTGCCCTTGGACCGCGTGGCGGCCATGGCGGACGAGAGTCCCGAGCGGGCACGCAACGAGGTTCGCGCCGCCTGCCGCCGCGCGGCGATGCACGATCCCTGGCGTACCCTCGACCCTCTTGTCTTTCGCGGGCTTGTGAACGGGCTTATCGATACGATTTTCGGCTTCGGGCCGCTCGATGCGCTCATTCACGACGAGGCTGTAACGGAGATTATGGTGAACGGTACGCACAGCGTATACGTGGAACGGAACGGGCGCCTTGAGCTCGCTTCGGTGAAATTTGAGAGTGATGCCCAGGTCAGGGCTCTTATCGACCGTATCCTCGGTCCGCTGGGCCGCCGTATCGACGAGTCGTCGCCGCTGGTGAGCGCACGGCTGCCCCAAGGGCATCGCGTGCATGCCGTGGTGCCTCCCCTCGCCATTGACGGCCCGTGCCTGACCATTCGGTCGTTCACGCGCAAACCCCTGAGTCTCGTCCAGCTGAGGAAACTTGGCTCGTTCGACGAGACGGTGGAGCAGTTCCTCGTCTGGGCGGTCGGCGCTCGCAAGTCCATGGCAGTAGCGGGAGGCACCGGCAGCGGCAAGACCACGCTGCTCAACGCCCTTTCGTTCCATATCTCCTTCGGGGAGCGGATCATCACGATCGAGGACGCCGCCGAGCTCAAATTCGACGAACATCCTCATGTGGTGCGCTTGGAAGCCCGGGCGGCCAATGCCGAGGGGACGGGCGAGGTGACCATACGCGAGCTGGTGGCTAATGCCCTGCGCATGCGCCCCGACCGCATCATCGTCGGCGAGTGCCGCTCTGAGGAGGCCATCGATATGCTGCAGGCCATGAATACGGGTCACGACGGGTCGTTGACGACGCTGCATGCGAACTCGCCGCGCGAAGCGGTCGATCGCTTGGTGACCATGGTGCGTTACGGGGTGGAATTGCCGGTGGACGCCATCGAGGCGCAAATCGGGAACGCCTTCGATTTGGTGATCCAGACGTCGCGCCGCCCCGACGGCACGCGATGCGTGGCAGAGATCGCCTCTATGGCGTTCGACGTCGATCGGCGACGGTGCACCCTTACGACGCTGTACCGGCGCGAGATGGGGCAGCAGACAGGGCGTTGGTTCAGCTACCCGGCCTGGATCGACGATCTTCCGGCAGCGGCCGTTGCCGACAAGAAGGAGGTGAAGCAATGGATACGCTCGTTGGATATACGCTTGTCGGCGTGATGTCAGCGGCTGGAGCGGGCTTTTCCGTCGGACGAGCCTGGATTGATCGTTCTCGTCGGAGGGAGCGTGCACAGAGGGCTTTAGGCGGGGAGAAGCATCGGGGGCGGGCCGGACGTATGGCGGAGCGGCTCCGACACGGGGTAGCCCCCTTGGTTCCTCTGGCCGAAGCGCTTTTACGCCGCCCTTTTGTTCGGCGCGTGGTGGACTGTGAGTGCCTGGCGCTGCGCGCGCGGGGTATCGACGTTGCCCGCGTGCCCCTCCTGTCGACGACGATCGCGGCGACGCTTGTCCTGGTCGGCGCTGGATGGCTGGCGACGGGGTCACCTGTGTTCGGCATCGCTGTCGCCGGATGCGCCCTGGTGACTTTCTCCGGCTGGGCCAAAAGCGATGCGGAGCGACGGGCGTGCGCGCTGCGCGACGAGATTCCCGACGCCCTGCGTTCGGTTGGCGTCTGCTTTCGGGCAGGTCTGTCCCTCATGCAGACGCTTCGCCAGACGGGCTCTGAAATGAAGGGGCCGCTGGGCGACCTGTTTCTCGCATCGGCCCGCCTGCTGGAGACAGGGGCGACCGCTGGTGAGGCGCTGGCGGTATTTCGCTGCCGATCGGACGCTTCGGAGCTCGCATTCATTGCCGTGGCGCTCGATGTGCAGCATGCGAGCGGCGGTAGCCTGGCCTCGGTGCTCGATGCCGCTCGCGAGTCGGTAGAGGGGGAGATCGAGCTCGAGCGATCGCTGCGGGTCCAGACGGCTCAGGCAAAGTTGTCCGCTCGCATCGTCACCATCATGCCCTTTGTGCTCGTTGGCATTTTCTCGCTTATGAGTCCGGGGTTTCTTGCGCCGTTCTTCGAGAGCCTGCCGGGAATGCTGCTGTTGGCGGCGGCCCTGGCGATGCAGGCCGTCGGCGTGCTGGCCGTGCACCGCCTCCTCGATGTGAGCGGGGGGTGAGCGCTGTGGGGGAAGGAATACTGGGATCGATTCTCGCGGCAGGAGCCGCGGCGAGCGCCTTCGGCGTCGGGTGGATGCTCTGGCGTCTTGTGGAAACCTGGAGGCGCCGGGTGCGCTATCGGGCGGCTGTGGCCGAGAGCGTGGGCGGATCGGGGGAGCAGAGGATGTCGACCGAGACTGCGGGACGTCCGACGATTGACGAGCAGATCATTGCCTACGGGATCGAGGTGTCGCAGCGCCTGCTGAGTCCGTTGGCCCGCACGATAGCGCCTCTGGCCCTTCGGCGTCGAGGGGGCGTTGAGGCCCGTGCAGCACCCGCCGGGGTTGCCGGCCGGCTCACCGATGCGGGGTTTTGGGAGGCGCGCTTTCGGTTGGCGTTGATGGGGGCTGCGGGAGGTGCCGTCGTCGGATGCCTGGTCACGGTGGAGCTCGGCATGCTCCTGGCGATAGCCGGCGCCGTGCTGGGGTGGCAGGCGCTTCCGCGGGCGCTCTCGGTGCGCAGCCGCCGCAGAGCCGAGGCTATGGAGCGCGACTTGTCGGAGATGCTCGACGTCGTGGCATTGGGGATGCGCAGCGGCCTGTCGTTCGACAGGAGCCTCGAGATGTACACCGGCCACTTCGAGACGATGCTCGCCGAGACGCTTCGGGCGGCTCATCGGCAGTGGGCATGCGGCCTTATCGCACGCGACGAGGCGTTGAGGGAGGTGGCGGCTTCCTACGCCTCCCCTCTCCTCGCGCGGGTGATGGAGAACATCGTTCGCTCGCTGCGGTTCGGTTCAACGCTGGCGGACAACTTGGAGGATGCCGCCCGTGAGGCGCGTGCCGGATACAAGGCTCGTAAGCAGGAGCAGGTGGCGAAGGCACCCGTGAAGATGATGGTGCCTACCGGCGTGCTCATCTTGCCGGCGATGCTGATGTTGGTGCTCGGTCCCGTTCTGCTCGAGTTGGCAGGAGGGTTTTGATGGAGAACAGACATGGAAAGGAAACGCATTATGAAAGCAATCGAGAAGACGATCGCCGCGGCGCGCCGCGGCTGGGAGATGGCGGGCCGCGCGACGACTGGAGCTTTTGTCTCTGCCCGCGCGAAGCTCGCCGAGGCCAAGGGGCAGGGAACGACCGAGTACGCCATTTTGGTCGGCGTGCTGGTGGTCATCGCCATTATCGCCATCACCCTGTTCCGCCCCAAATTGCAAGAGCTCTGGGATGCCATTGCGAGCGGCATCAACGGGCTGTAGGGGACTGCGGACAGAGTACGGTCGAGTATGCCATCGTGGCAGCCGCCTTCGTCTGCGTGATTCTGGCGGGAGGGGCCGTGTGGCGCATGCTCTCGTCGGGGCTCGTAATAGACCATGCGCTGCTCTCCGCCTCTCATCATATGCAGGGTGCGGCTAGCTGGGTCATCGATGTGTTCAGTTTCTAAGGAGAGGAGACGGAATGCCAGGGCGTGTCAGGGCGGGCAGGCCTCGCGAGTGCGGGCAGACCACGGTGGAGGCAGCCTTTGGATTGCCCATTGTTTTTCTGCTTGTGCTGTTGCTCGCGCAGCCCGGCATCGTTCTCTACGACCGTATGGTTATGGCCTCTGCGGCTTCAGAGGCCTGCCGTCTGCTGGCGACCGGAGAAGGGGATGCGACGGCCTGCGTCGATTTCGTCAAGCATCGCCTGGGCGCTATTCCCCAGCATGACAACTTCCATGTGCATCGTGGCGGATGCACATGGGAGGTGATGTGCGAGGGAGGCGGTTCGGCCGATCGATCGCGGGTGGTGGTGCGCACCGAGGTTCGCCCGCTGCCGCTGCTCGATATGGGAGCGACGCTCCTCGGGCTTGTCAATGAGCGCGGCAATCTCGTCATCGAGGTGGAGGTCGAGGCTCCGACGCGGGCGTCATGGGCACAGGAATCCCTTGGGGGAAGTCATCCGAACGATAAGGCAGGTGCATGGCGTGATGAGAGTTGAACGGTTTATTCGGGACGAGGAGGGGCTTACGACGGCGGGTATGGCCGTGGCGCTTCTGGTATCGCTGTCGCTGCTGTTCTCGGCGACGCAGGTGTACCGCATCAATACGCTGTCTGCCGAGGTGCAGGAGGTGGCCGATGCGGCGGCTCTTGCTGCCGAGAACCAGGTGGCCGAGTTCATGATCGCCGTGCGGGTGGTAGATGGTGCTGTTCTGTCCATGACGCTGCTGGGTATTACCTCCTACGGCCTGGGTGTGGTTGGGTTGTGCGTTCCGCCGGCTGCTGAGTTGGGAGCGAAGCTGATATCGGCGGGTCAGAAGATCCTCGATGCGCGGGATGCGTTTGCCGAGCGCGCGGCGCAATCGCTCAACGAGCTGCAGCGGGCGCTTCCCTTTATGGCCGCCGCAAGCGCCGCCGCCGTGGCTGCGGCCAACGGGCACGACCGTGCGGGAGGCTATCACGCCATGGCGTTGCTGCTGCCGGCTGAAGGGGAGGCGATTGCGGTCGGAGCCAATGGCGCCGAGGACAATCTGACCGAGGCGGTGGAAGAAGAGAAGGACGGTCTGGCCGAGGCTGCCGAGCGTGCGGAAGAGGCCACGCGCCGCGCGCAAGAGGCGAAGGAGCGGGCCTATCGACGGGACTGCGGCGACAGTCCTTCTTACTGCATGTACGAGCGTGCGGGTCATCTTGCCGGGCTGACGGGAGGCGCGAACCCGATGCATCACTCGGTCGATACCTGGTCGTTCACCGTGGCCCGCGATCGGGCGCTTGCCTACTATCAGGCACGACTGCTGGGGGAGCGCCCTGCAAGCGATGCGGGGGAGGAGAAGGCGCGTTCGGCGCTGCGCAAGGATTTCTATGCCTATGCTATCGCTCAGTTGAGGGCCTGCGAGCTGCACGAGACGCCAACATCTCTCGAGGGGTCGCTCCCTCGCTTTCCGCGCAATCTGGATGAGCTGCGCGGGACCTCGCTCTACACCACGGCGAAGTACCCGGTCGATACCGAAGGCGAACTTCCGGTCATGCACGCCTGGGAGGGCTGCGCGGGCCTGGGCCTGGTCGACTACTACGATTCGGTGCGTGCCTGGGAGGCAGGGCAGTTCGCCGTGTGCGAGGAGTGCAAGTTCACGGCGGCTTCTTTGGCCAGCGTAGCATCGGCGTCCACGGCGATCGACAACGGCTTCGAGTACCATTACGACGCCGTTGCCCGAGCCGCCGATGAGTACCGGACGGCGCTGCGTGAGGCGGCCCCTCTCGCTGAATCGGTTAAAAGCGAAGCGCAGGGGCTCTTCGACAAGGTGGTCGAGGCGCTTCAAGGGGCGGCGTCCATGCGTATCGATGCGACGCCGCCGGGGGCGGCGGGCTGCATCGCCTTGGCGGTGGCCCCCAATGCGGGAGAGAGGCCGAGATCGCCTTTCGTATCCTCGCGTTCGTGGCTCGGCACGCGGGCAGCCATATCTGCTGCGACCTTGCTGGAAGATGCGACAGATGAGGCATCGGTGGTTGGAAACCTGCTCGATGGCCTAGGCGCCGAAAGCGCACCAGTCGGCGCGGCGCGCATTGTGCTCGATTGCTGGGATGCGATGCTCAAAGCCTACGGGTCGGGCCAGAAGGCGCTGATCGATGGGGTGGAAAGCGCTTTGGACGGCCTGCCCCTCGTTGGGGCGGCCGGATTGGGCCCGTGGGCCGCCGGGGCCTTGCGCGACACGCTCGGGGCAGTTGGGCTGGAGCCTGCCGACACGAGCCCGCTCAAGCCCGTGCTCGTTCAAACAGCGGCTGTGGCCGCTGCAGACGGCGGCGAGTACGCAGTGCGTTTTTTGGCCGTGAGAGATGAGGCGCTCGCCTCATCTCTCGGCTCTGGCAACCCGCTCGCCTCCCTGGCCGATCGTGTCGAGCGAGAAGCCTACGACCGTCTTGCCGCCCTGGAGATAGAGATTGCCTGCATCGAGCTGCCGCTCGGCATCGGTTCGATCCCCCTGACGGTGACGCTGCCGCCATCGGTGACGGAGGGGGCGCAGGGCCTTGTTGAGCGGGCTGTCGACGCGCTGCGTTCGGCGGCGGGATCACTCGGCTTCGACCGTCCGTGGGAATAGGAGGGCACCATGGTTGGGAGGCAAGGGTGCGATGAGCGGGGGCAGGCGACGGTGGAGCTTGCCGTCGTGCTGCCGATCGCCATCATCGTGGCGGTTATCGTGGTAAATGCACTGGCCTTTTTGGGCAGCTGCGCGACGTTCGACCGCGTTGCGCGTCAGGCGGTTTGCGCGTGGGGTGCCGCACCTGCGGCCGGTCAGGATAGCAGGGAGGTGGCTTCGGCTGTGAAAGACGAACTGGAACGGGCCGTCGGCGCGCAAAATGTGGTGGTTTCGGTGGGCGTGGAAGACACGGAATTCGGCCTTGTCCGATTTACGGCTCGGATGGAGTATTCGCCGACGCTGTTCGGTCTGGGGCTGCGCCGCGAGATATTCGGCATCGCGTTACCGCCGATGACGCGCGAAGTGTCGATGGTGGTAGATGCGTATAAGCCCGGTGTGTTGTTCTAAGGGGGAGAGGATGTCCGGCAAGCAGGCAAGAAGAGCGGTCGGGGCTGCACTGGCGATAAGTGGTCTGTGCACGGTGATCGCTGTAACGGGGAGTGCGACGGGCGCAGTCGAAGATGAAGTTCGGAGGTCCTTTTCGGGGAGAGCCTATGCCGAGCAGCTGATCGATGCCGACGGAGAGATGACCGGGAAGGTGCCGGCCGCAGGGAGGGATGTTCGGGATGCTCCGCCATGGGTGGAAGCAGAGGTGGTCGATTTGGCGGGCGTGGAAGAGCTGAGGGCCACCGACGATTGGTCCACCATCGGGTTTTCCCGAGAGACGGACGCGACCGTAGAGTGCGAATGGCTGGAAGATCAGTTGATTCGACGAGGTTGGACGTTAGCAAAAACCGGGATAGAGGGAACGCTCACGGGAGTAAAGGAAGAGGGGAGGTGCTCATGGCTTTGGTTCAGCGCCACGACTGTTGGAGGGAAGACATGCGTTGTCATTCAAGTGCTTGCGAGATAAGGGAGGGAGCGCCTGCTCCTTTCGGCGGCCTCTGGGTGATCGCCTCAACTTCTTTGATGCGATTGCGGGGACTAGCGCGGCGGAGCCCTGATTGTACGGTGATGGTGTTTCCACGGTGCAACGACGTGCACACATTCACCATGGCGCATCCTATAGACGTGGCCTTTGCCGACAAACAAGGGCGGGTGCTCAGGGTTCACCGTTCGGTGCCTCCGAGGGTGCGTTTGCGTCACCGATCCGCGTCGCTGGTTGTTGAGCGGTTCGCCCGCGATGGGCCGTGGTTCGAGCGGGGGGATCAGGTGCTGATGGCAGGCTCGCGCCGGAGCGTACGGCGCGCAGATTGGAAAGGAAGGGGCCGGCGATGGAATTGAAGCTCTGCCCGACGTGCAAGACTTCTGTGTTCGAGGACATGGACATCTGCTACGGGTGCATGTACCGATTCGGAAGCGATCCTGTGCGGGAGGAGGCGGTAAAGCGCGAGATCGAGGGGAGCGATTTCCCCGAGGATGTGCTGGAGGGGGAAGGATGCGGGAACGCTGGATGGGCCTCCGACGATTCCCAGATATGGCCTCCTCCGATAGAGCGGCAGCGCGATGCAGGCCAGGATACGGCTGTTGTTTCAGGTCGCCTTGCGGCTGCAGGGGCGCCGATGGCGTCGACAAGGGTCGTCGTCGTGGGAGCCTGGAGAGTGAGTCTGCGCGAGCAAGAAGTCGTGTCCGGCGGATCGGGACTTGAGATCACCGTCGAGCCGGCCTCGGCGGCAACGTGCGCTGCGCGGACGGCTCCGGACCAAGATGCGCAAGGGCGTTCCCGGACCGTCGCGATTTAGCGAACCATGTCGTCGAAGAGCTCCTGGGCTTCCTCGGAGAGCTTCCCCTGAATGGAGAGATAGGCGTCAAGCAGGCGATTGCCCTCTTCGGTGAGAGTTGAGCCGTGGGCACCGTCGCGGAGGAGCAGCTGGACACCAAGGGACTCTTCGGTGTCCTTCAGGATGCGCCAGGCCTTGCTGTAAGCCATGCGAATAGCCTTCGCCGAGGCATTCAACGATCCGTGCTCGCGCACGCCGAGGCAGAGCTTGGCGACGCCGGGGCCGAAGGCCGAGGTGCTCTCGGATACCGGGTTTGTCACCGTAAGGCGCACGCCCAAGGCGAGCGATTGAAGTTGGCTCATGGCTTCTCTCCGATCCGAAGGAGGGCGTTAGCGGCGCAGAAACGCTTCGGCGGCCGACTCGATGGCCTCCACATCGTTGTCGATTACCTCGGTAAATCGTACCTCCATGGTGTCGAGGTTGGCAAGGCCGGCGGGAATATCGCTCCGCTCCGCTTCCTGCGCGATACGCTCGTTAAGCTGGCAGCCGGTCAGGGCGGCTACCTCCTCGGGCAGCGGCTCGCCGGGCTCCAAACCGTGCAATGCGCGGTACACGTTATCGCCGAACTTGGCCCAATGGGCTGTGGAGGCGATGAGCACCGGGTTCTCGCCGCGCAGATTCTGGGCGGCGGCGTAGGCAACGGCCGTGTGGGGGTCGAGCAGATAACCGTGCTCGTCGTGCACCTTCTTGATGGTGGTAAGGCAGGTGGCATTGTCGATGGAGTCGGCGCTGAAGCTCTCGCGCACGCGGGCAAACGTCTCGGGATCGACGCGGAAGCAGCGCCGCTCGCTCAGGTCGGCCATCCATTGGCTGATGGCCTCGGCGTTGCGCCCGGTGAGCTCGAAGAGCTGCCGTTCCAGGTTGGAGGACACGAGGATGTCCATCGAAGGCGAGGAGGTGAGGATGAACTCGCGGTCGGAGATGTCGTAGGTGCCGGTGTTGATGAAGTCGGTGAGCACGCGGTTGTCGTTGCTGGCGCACAGGAGCATGCCGACAGGCACGCCGATCTGCTTGGCATACCAGGCAGCCAGGATGTTGCCGAAGTTGCCGGTGGGCACGCAGATGTCGATTTCGTCGCCGGCAGCGATCTTGCCTTGGGCGATGAGCTCGGCGTAGCTGGAGATGTAGTACACCACTTGGGGCAGCAGGCGTCCCCAGTTGATGGAGTTCGCGCTCGACAGGGCGACGGAGCACTCCTCGGCGAGCTTCTCGGCGAAGGCAGCGTCGGAGAAGGCGCGCTTCACTCCGGTCTGGCAGTCGTCGAAATTGCCGCGCACAGCCCACACCCGTACGTTGTCGCCGGTAGTGGTGACCATCTGCTTGCGCTGGATGTCGCTGACGCCCCCGTCGGGGAACAGCACGCCGATGGAGACTCCGTCCACGCCCGAGAACCCTTCGAGGGCGGCCTTGCCGGTGTCGCCGGATGTGGCCACGAGGATCATGAACTCGTGGTCGAGTGCTCCCTCGTCGCGCAGCTTCGCCGCGCTGGCCGAGAAGAAGTGCGGCAGGCACTGGAGTGCCATATCCTTGAAGGCGCTCGTGGGGCCATGCCACAGCTCGAGGATGTGAGTGCTCTTGTCGAGGGAAGTGATGGGGCAGACGGCCGCGTCGTCGAAGTTCTCGCCATAGGCACGGCTCATGAGCTCGTCGATGGTGCTGTCGGGAAGGTCGATGTTGAACGCCTTGTACACTGTCGCGGCCCGTTCGGCATAGGGCAGCGATGCCAGGGCGGCGATCTCCTCGACGGTCATGGTGGGCAGCTCTTGGGGGACGTACAGTCCGCCGCCTGCGGCCAACCCGTTCACGACGGCGGCGGTGAACGGTACAGGCTTCCCGGCGGCGCCGCGGGTGTCAAGGTAGAGGTTCTGGCCGAACGAGGCGGCTCGGTCGGTGCGTTGTGCCATGAGACGTTCCTTCTCCAATGAGGTCAGATAAGGCAAGAATACCATGTCGACAGCGAAGCGGGCGCCCTGATAAGGCGAGCGCGAAGAGAAAAGAGAAAGATGGCGCGCCTCCGCCGTTTGCGGACGCAGATGAGCAAGTATGAAAAAGTTAACTTTTTGGGTTTACAACAGTTAACTTTGCTCTACAATACAATGTTGCATGCAGTTAACATTGATGGGAGTCGTTATGAGCCATGCAATGGTTGTAGAAGGCGCGCGCTGCCAGAGCGGCAGCGCGGGTTCGTCGTGCCAGCCCATGCCCCTGGCGTTTCTGCGCAGCGGGGATGCGGCCAAAGTCGTCCGGGTGCGCGGAAAAGGCGAAGTGCATCACCACCTCGAGAACCTCGGGTTCGTCGAGGGGGCAGCGGTGTCCGTCGTTTCCGAGCAGGCGGGGAACTTTATCGTTCAGGTCAAGGGAGCCAACGTGGCCCTCGATCGAAGCGTGGCCTCGAAGATCATCGTCGCCTAGCACGGCCTTTCAGGCGCCTCCGTCTCCGCGAGACGAGCGCGTCGCAATCTCATAGCCCCATCGCCATTCCGGAGGAACACAGAAAGGAAGGAACATGGCAGAGGACAAGACCCTGCGCGATGTGCCCGTGGGCCAGTCGGCCACGGTGCGTCGTCTTGTGGGCGAAGGCGCCGTCAAGCGTCGCATCATGGACATGGGTATTACCAAGGGCACCGAGGTGTATGTGCGCAAGGTGGCGCCCCTGGGTGATCCCATCGAGGTGACCGTGCGCGGCTTCGAGTTATCGCTGCGCAAGGGCGAGGCGGAAAACGTGCTCGTCGCCTAGAGAGAGGCGGCTCTCTCACCTGCGCCTTCGGCGCATTTTTTCTCCCCTTTAGTTAACTTAAACTAACTTTGCTGGCTCCGCGGACGTTTGGGAGAGCGTCGGGGAAAAGCGGAATCGAAGCCCGAGGAGAAGGAAAGGCTGATCATGGCAATCAACATCGCCCTTGCCGGCAATCCCAACTGCGGCAAGACGACCATGTTCAACGATTTGACCGGTGCCAACCAATACGTGGGAAACTGGCCCGGCGTTACCGTTGAGAAGAAAGAGGGCAAGTACCGCGGCGACAAAGAGGTGGTTATCACCGACTTGCCCGGCGTATACTCGCTGTCGCCCTACACCCCCGAGGAGATCGTCACTCGCGACTACCTCATGAGCGGCAAGCCCGACGTGGTCGTCAACCTGGTGGACGCCACCAATCTGGAACGCAACCTGTATCTCACCACCCAGATCATCGACCTGGGCATTCCGGTGGTTCTGGCTCTGAACATGATGGATCTCGTGGAGAAGAACGGCGACTCCATCAACGTGGCCGAGCTCTCGCGCCATTTGGGCTGCCCGGTGGTGGAAACCTCCGCCCTTAAGGGCCGCGGCATGGACGCGCTTATGGAGCGCGCTATCGCCGAGGCGAAGAAGGGCACGGCTCCCACGACCGAGTTCGGCTTCGGCCAGAAGGTCGAGGAGGCCCTCGCCAAGGTGATCGACATCGCCGGGGCGCGCATCAGCGGCCGCCACGCCCGCTGGTACGCCATCAAACTTTTGGAGGGCGAGCAGCTCACCATCGACAAGCTCAACCTGCCGACCGCCGAGCTCGCCCAGATCGCCGCCATCCGCGACGCGGTGGAAGATGCCGAGGACGACGACGCCGAGTCCATCATCACCAACGAGCGCTACGACGCCATCGGTGACGTGTGCGCCGAGTGCGTGAAGAAGTCCCCGAAGGCCATGACGACCACCCAGAAGATCGATCGCGTGGTCACCAACCGCATTCTGGGCATTCCGATCTTCATCGTCATCATGTTCCTCGTGTACTACATCTCGGTGTCCACCGTGGGCACACTCGTGACCGACTGGGCCAACGACGGCCTGTTCGGCGACGGCTGGCTCTACACCAACACCGAGGCCTACGATGCCGCCGTCGAAGAGTTCGAGGGCGTCCTGGAAACCGCCGAGGGCGCTGCCGCCTTCGAGGCCGGCGAGATCGAGGAGCCCGATCCGTCCACCTACGGCCTCTACCACGTGGGTGTGCCCGTGGTGGTGGGCGGCTGGCTCGAGGCGGCCGGCGCCGCACCCTGGGTGCAGTCGCTCGTGCTCGACGGCATCATCGCCGGCGTGGGCGCCGTCATCGGCTTCATCCCGCAGCTGATCGTGCTGTTCATCCTCCTCGGCTTCCTGGAGGGCTGCGGGTACATGGCCCGTGTCGCCTTCATCATGGACCGCATCTTCCGCCGCTTCGGCCTGTCCGGCAAGTCCTTCATTCCCATGCTCATCGCCTCCGGCTGCGGCGTGCCCGCGGTCATGGCCACCAAGACCATCGAGAACGAGAAGGACCGCCGCATGACCATCATGACCACCACCATGATCCCCTGCGGCGCGAAGCTGCCCATCATCGCGCTCGTGTTCGGCGCGCTCGCCGGCGGCGACTACGAGGCCACCTGGTGGGTCGCCCCGGTGTTCTACTTCCTGGGCCTGGCCGCCATCATCCTGTCCTGCATCATCTTGAAGAAGTTCCGCGCCTTTGCCGGCGAGGTGGCCCCCTTCATCATGGAGCTGCCCCAGTACCACCTGCCCACGGTGAAGAACGTGCTCCTGTCCATGTGGGAGCGCGTGCGCAGCTACGCGGTGAAGGCCGGTACCATCATCTTCCTGTCCTCCATGGTCATCTGGTTCCTGCTGAACTTCGGCTTCTACGAGGGCTCCTTCGGCCTGCTCGATTCCGAGATGGACGGCTATATCCAGTACAGCCTTATGGCCGGCCTCGGCAACTTGCTCGCCTGGGTCTTCGTTCCGCTCGGCTTCGGCAACTGGGAGTCTACCGTCACCTCCATCACGGGGCTGGTGGCCAAGGAGAACGTCGTGGCCACGGTGGGCGTCATCACGAGCCTCGGCGAGGCCGGGGAGACCGACCCGTCCCTGTGGGCATCGTTCGCCGCCATGCTCGGCGGCGGCAGCGCTGCCATCATGGCCTTCTGCGCCTTCAATCTGCTGTGCGCCCCCTGCTTCGCCGCCATCGGCACTATCCGCCGCCAGATGATGTCCGCGAAGTGGACCTGGGCCGCCATCGGCTACATGTGCGCCTTCGCCTGGTGCGTGGGGCTCATGATCTACCAGTTCGCCGGCTTAGTTACCGGCGAGGTCGCCTTCGGCCCCTTCACGGCTTTGGCCGTTGTGGTGGCCGCCGGTATGCTCTTCCTGCTGTTCCGCCCCGCCGCCAAGGCGAAGGGCGCGGTCCGGCTGGAAACGGCTGTCGACAACGCCTAGCCAGCCCCCGCCGGGGATCCCGCTCCATCCCGCCTTGGGGGAAGGGTCGCGGCCCCTCCGTCCGAAACGTACGATCGCAAAGGAAACGCCATGCAAGAGCTCGGCCTAAACCTCCCCACCGTCATCATCCTCGTCGTCATTGCGGCGCTGGCCGTGCTCGCCATCCGGCGCATGACGCGCCGGGGGCTGTGCGACTGCGGCGACCACTGCGAGGGCGGCTGCTCCGGTTGCGAGGGCTGCGCGGCGGCGGAGTCCATGGCTGCGGCCATGGAGAAGGCGGCGAAGGGCAAGTAGCTCCTGCGAGCCGCTCCTCGCTACGTCCGGCGCTGGCGGGGGAGAAGGCGGGTCGCCCCCAGCGTTGCCGTCATGAAGGCGGCGCCGGGGAAGGGCCGGTGCGGGAAGATCGCGTTTCCGCGGCCCGGCGATGCGGCGGGCAGCGGGATCGCGTAGCCTTGCGCTGCGGCAACGCCGCAGGTCGCAAAATCGCGCACGAGTGCCGAAGCCCGGGTGGCCACACCCGTCAAGCAACCGCTGGCAAACCGTTGGCGAAAACAATGTGAACGAGGCTCGGAACTCTGTGTCCGAGCCTCGTTTTTTGGAGGGGGCCGTGATACCATGGCAGAATGTATCTGGATAAGGAGAGCGCTGTGGTGAAGACATCCATGTCCCACGAGGACTATCTCGAGGCCATCGTCATGCTGGGAGGCACGACGGAGGTTCCCGTGCGCTCGGTCGATGTGGCCAACAAGCTGGGCGTCTCCAAGGCTTCGGTGAACAAGGCCATTTCGGCCCTGAAGGAGCAGGCGCTGGTCATCCAGCCCCACTATGGCGACATCACGCTCACCGACGAGGGCTATGCCTACGGCAGCTCGGTGCTCGGTCGCCACCGCATGCTTTTCGACTTCCTCACCAAGGCGGTGGGCATTCCGCCCGAGGTCGCCGAGGAAGAGGCCTGCCAGATGGAGCACGCCATCAGCGATGCGTCCTTCGAGAAATGGGAGGCCTTCGTCAAGGGCCTCGACGTATAGCAACCGACGGGAGAGCGTTCTCGTCCGACCGCTTTCGACTGACTGACCGCACCCGAAACGAACTACGGCAGCGAAAGGAATTTCCACCAGTGCCACGCCAGGCGAACATCGTATCCTTCGACGCAGCGCGCCGCGCCGCGTCGGGTACGCGTGCGCCGCGTGCGGGCGGCGGCCGCATTCTCATCGGCGGCGATCAGTCGGCAATCGTGAGCGATAAAGGCGCCGGCGCCGCTTCGGCCACCGCGCTGCGCCCCGCTCCCAGCTGGTATACCGCGTCGTCTCGCGAGCGCTCGCAAGACGACGAGAGCCCCTTCGCCTCCGAGCGATCGGGCCGCATTCACCGCTTTTCCGACGACGCGGCAGCCGACGACAACGATGCGCGCTTGGAAGAGGCCATGGCCCAGCGCGAGCGCGGTCCGTTGGGGCGCCTGCGCGCCGACTCGGCGAAGCGCCGTCGCGAGCGTACCAAGGAACGTGCCGATCGCGCCTACTTCCGCCAGTACGAGGCGGGCAAGGGCCCTGAGCCTACGGGCGGCCCGCGGGCTGCGGTGTACAAGGGCGAGATGGGCTCGACCCATAAGCGCTCTTCACGGATGCAGCAGCAGACGACGACGGCCCCGTCTTCGCGGCGCGGGCGTCGGGGACGTGCGGCTGACGGCACGCCCTTCTACGGTCGGGCCTGGTTCATGGGTCTGGCTGCCACGGTGCTCTGCCTGGTCTTCGGCGTCGTGACGCTCTACGGCCCAGCGCAGCAGCTATATGTGGACATTCGCGAGAAAGATCGGCTCGCGGCTGAGTACGCGGCCGTGGTCGAGCGCAACGAGCATATCGACAGCCAGGTGCAGGCCCTGGAGACCGATGAGGGCATCGAGGACATGGCCCGCACGCAGCTGGGTTGGGTGCGCAAGGGTGAGCATGCCGTCAGCGTGAGCGGCCTGGACCCGAAAGACCCCGCCGAGTTTCGCGGAAACATCGTCTCGGAGGATATCCCCCTGCCCGACACCTGGTACTCGGGCATTCTCGATCCGCTCTTCGGCGTAAGCTGACCGCGTCGGCCGGCCTCCCCGCCCGGTGCGAGGTCTCGCCAGCGGCTTCGATATGCGGCGCTTCCAGGGAAAGGATGCAATATGACTTCGCGTAACGGACGATTCGCGGCGCTCGACATCGGCACGGTGACCTGCCGTCTGCTCGTGGCCGATGTGGAGGCGGGCTCGGTGCGGGAGGTGGCGAAGGAGTACGCCATTACCGATCTGGGCGTGGGTGTGGACGCCTCGGGGCGCCTGTCGGAAGAGGCTATGAACCGCGTGGCATCCACGGTGGCCCGGTACATGGCCGTGCTCGCCGCCTGCGATAGGCCCGAGCATCCCGTGAAGGGGATGATCGCCATGGCCACGTCGGCGGCCCGCGATGCGGCCAACGCCGATGAGTTTGCCGAGCGCCTGGCCGATGAGGGCGTTACGCTCTCGGTTATTCCCGGCGAGCGCGAGGCGACGCTCACGTTCTCGGGCGCCTCGAGTGACTTTCCCGACGAGAACCTGCTGGTCGTGGACATCGGCGGCGGCTCCACTGAGCTGGTGGCCGGTCGCGCCGGCATGGCGCCCGTTGCATCCCATTCCTTCAACATCGGCTGTCGCCGGCTGACCGAGCGCTTCTTCCGCGAGGATCCGCCGACTTCCGAGCAGCTTCGCGCGGCGCGCACCTGGGTTCGCGAGGAAATGTCGCCGTACTTCGACGATTTGGCCGCACGCGGATTCGCCATCGAGCGGGTCGTGGCCGTAGCGGGCACGGCCACGAGCGTGGTGAGCATGCGCGATGAGATGGCCGTCTACGATTCGGCCCGCGTGCACAAGGCGCGGGTGGCCCTCGAAGAGCTGGTCGCGCTCGAGGAGCACCTGAACGCCCAGCCGATCGAGGAGCGCCGAGCCATCGTGGGGCTCGATCCTAAGCGCGCGGGCGTGATCGGCGCGGGCCTCGTTATCTTGGAGGAAGTGCTGCACCTGGCCGGCGCCGACGGATATACGGCCAGCGAATCGGATATTCTGAAGGGCATGATCTTGGAAGCGGCTCGCACGGCCTGAGCGCCGCACGGCGACGGGCCGGGATCGGGGATGCGCTGTCGCGGTTGCGCCGCGAGTCCGCGCGCCCTGCGGCATGGTTCGCGGCGGGTTTGCCCGATACTCGTGCTTTTCTCTGATGAGAGTTGGTAGGGGTGAAGGGGTTCGAACCCTTAAGCCTTGCGGCGGCGGATTTTAAGTCCGCTGCGTATGCCAATTCCGCCACACCCCCGAAAGAACCGCTGCCGGGAAGGCGAGAGCATCATAGCACGAACGGGCCGACTCTAGCGCGCCATAACGCAGCGGACGTGCTTATTGTCGGCGCAGCAGGTCTGCAGCGTGATCGACTCGCCGGTAGGGGCGATGCGTCCCTCATAGCGGAAGTAGTTCGACTGATTCGGCAGCGTGAGCACATCGAACACGTAATAGGTGCGCGAGCGCCCCTTGCCGTCCCATACGGTGACCTTGTCGCCCACATCCAGGTTCATGACGCCGCTGAAAACGCCAGGGTTGTGGCCGATGAAGTACGTGTTCTCGTTGTCGGTCACGTCGCCGTTGCTGACCCAAGCCGCGGCCGTGGCCTCGGGAGCCGTCTCGTCGGCGGGCGATCCCTGCACGTAGGACACGTATTCGCCGTTGAAGCGGATCGTGTTCTTGCGCTTCTTAGACGAGGTGCTCTTGCTCGGCTTCTTCTCGGCCGCTGCGGCCGGGGTGTTGTCGCTTGCCGCCGGCTCCCCGGTACTATCGACACCGGTATCGGAAAGGTCGGTCGAGCCCCCTTCGTCGGCAAGCTCCTCCACGGTGGCCGTGCCGTCGAGTAGCTGGGAGGCGGCATCGAGAGATTTGCTGTACTCATCCCCCTTGCTGTTCATGGCATCGAGGCGCAGCTTCTCGGATACCTCGTCGCTGCGGCGCGCGTGCTCGAGCTCCTTCTCGGCGAGCACCTCCTGGCCGTGGGAGTCGATACGCCCTTCGAGGGCGAGGAAGAAATCGCCCACGCCCCGGGTGACCGGCGGCAGCTCGGAGGTTGCCGTCTCGGCACCGAGCGCACTTGCGGGGAAGACCAGCCCGGCGGCAAGGACGAGGAAGGCAAGGGCCGCAAAAGCGTAGCTGCGCGGCGGTCGCGGCAGAGCGCGATGGCGGGCGCGACAGAGCACGGGGCCTCCTTTCGGGCTGGGATGGCGGCGGGCAGGCGAACGGGGCGCGGTGCGCATTCCCCACGCCCGTACTGTATCGACTTATCGTCAAAAATGCTAGACCCTATCGGCCGTTGCAGCACGCTTTCTCCGCCCACGCGCCTTGCTGCGCCGTCAAATCTTACATTCGTGTCAGTGCGCCGATCAGAGGGACGACTTGGCGGTGTCCGTGGTATGATGAGGCGATGCTAAGCGACCGACCACCGGCAAGAAAGCGCTATGAAGAACATCTCTGAAACTCTCGCCAGCGTCGATGAGACGCCCACCACGTTCGAAGACTATTTGAAGTGCTATGCCGACCCGGTCGGAGAGCTCATCAACAGCTACATTCCCCGCGGTTCCCACGGAGATATGGATCAGTACCTGTACACCCCCCTCTACCATTACAGCGAGAACGCCGGCAAGCGCCACCGCCCGCTCATCTGCTACGCGGCCTGCCTGGCGGTAGGGGGCGACCCGGATTGCGCCACCACCTCGGCGGCGGCTATCGAGCACTTCCATTCCGCCGCGCTCATCCACGACGACATCGCCGATGAGGCCGAGCTGCGCCGCGGCGAGCCGTGCCTGCACCTCACCGAGGGGCTGGGGCTGGCCATCAACATGGGCGACCTGGCGCTTTCCATGGTGAACGGGCCTGTGGTGAACGATCCGCTGCTCGACGACGCCACCAAGGTGCGCGTCATCCGCGAGCTTATCGCCATGACCTGCCGCACGGTGGAGGGTCAGGCGCTCGATTTGGGTTGGGCGCGCGACGGGCGCTACGACATCGCCCCCGAGGACTACCTCACCATGGCCATCCACAAGACGGCGCACTACTCGGGTGCCGTTCCGCTCGCTGTGGGCGCCATCGTGGGAGGTGCAGCTGACGAGCAGGTGGAGGCCTTGCGCAGCTACGGTCTCGACACCGGCCTTGCTTTCCAGATCCAAGACGACCTGCTGAACCTCGTGGGCACCGACGAGGCCAAGAAGAAGGACTTCCGCAGCGACATCACCGAGGGCAAGCGCACGCTCGTGGTGGTGCACGCCCTGCAGAACGCCTCGCCTGCGGCTCGCGAGCGCCTGATCGAGATTCTCTCCGCTAAGGAGCGCGATCCCGAGGTGCTGGCCGAGGCCGTGGCCATTATGGAGGAGGCGGGCTCCATCGAATACGCCCGCGCCTACGCCGAAGATCTCAGCCAGAACGCGAAGGGGCGTCTCGAGGCGGCTTTGGAGCCCTCGCGCTGGCGCGATCTGCTCGTGTCTATGGCCGACTGGTTCGTGAACAGGTTGAAGTAATATGGAGCCTATCAAACGCAACGATTCCGGTGCCGCCGTCGAGGACGTGCAGCAGCGCCTCGTCCGCATCGGGTATCTTTCGGAAGATGCCGTGACGGGCATCTTCGACGACGCCACCGCCCGGGCCCTGGCCGATTTCTGCGCCGGCGCGGCCCTGCCCATCGCCGAGGAGGTAACCGAGAAGGTATGGTCGACCCTGGTGGATGCCTCGTTCAACCTGGGCGACCGCACGCTGTATCTGCGTATGCCCTACTTCCACGGTCATGATGTGCTGGAGCTCCAGCACGCGCTTGGTGCGCTCGGGTTCTTCTACGGCGACGACGACGCCATTTTCGGCGCTCATACGGAAGACGCGCTGCGCCGTTTCCAGCTGAACATGGGCCTGCCGTCCGACGGCATCGCCGGGGCCTACACCTACGCCGCCCTGCGCAATCTCGCCCATTCCTGGGTGGGGAAGGAAGCGACTCACGGGCCGGTACGCCATCTCGGCTTCGCCCGCGCCGCCGATGTGCTCGAGCGCAACGCGGTGTGCCTGTTCGGTACCGACGAATTCTCGCGCTCGGTGGCCTCGCGCATGTCGAATCTGTCGGTAGCCACGAATCCGGCGGCCAAGATCATCAGCGCCGACAGCCTGTCGGTGCCCCCCGACGAGTCAATGATGCTCGTGCATGTGCTGCTATCCGCCAAGGATGCCGAAGCGGGTGTGCCGCTTGTCTCCTACGAGGATGAGGACTCGCTCGCCCTGCGTCTTACCTCGGCGCTGAATGTGGCCCGCGAGGCGTCGTGGCCCCGCGTGTCGGTGCTGCTGCCGGGAAAGGTGTGGCTGGAGGCCGGGCCCGAGCGCTCCGCCCAGCACTACGCCATCACGCTGCTGGACGCCCTCTGCTCGGCCCTTCAGGGGTAGGCGCCGCCTTACTCGAACAGGTCCAATAGCTCTTGGCGGGAATGCACGTCCAGCTTCTGGTAGATGTGCTTCACATGGGTGGCCACGGTGTTCTTGGAGAGCACCAGCTCGTCGCGGATATAAGGTTGGCTGCGCCCGCGGGCCAGATAGCCGAGAATCTCCGCCTCGCGGCCTGATAGACCGCGGCTTTCCGCAAGCATGCGACAACGCTCGTCGGTGGTGGAATCGCTGACTGGATGGGGGTCGGCGCCGATGGCGCCCGCATCCGTCGCTGCGCCGTCTGCTCCTGTACCGACCTGCATGGCCAACCGGCGGCCCGCCATTCCCGCGGTGGCTATCGTCCGATCGGCCGGGTACAAAAGCCATGCGAGGCTGAAGAAGACCGCGAGCCCCAGGGCTACGGTGAACAGGCCCGTCGGGGCAGCGGCGATGGCCTCGGCTCCCATGCCGCCCGCAACGTTTCCCACGAGCACGCCCAGCTGCAGCGAGCCCTGGGCGATGCCGGTGCCCAGGGCGGCATTCATGGCTCCGCGCTTCGCCGCCTGCGCCACAAAGAGCACGGCGGAGATGGTGAGCATGGTGTCGGCAATGGTCGTGAGGGTTTCCGCGAGGAAGACGGCCCACAAGTCGGCCCAGGGCAAGAGGGCGCAGGCGGCGCAAATGGCCACGGCGATGGGGCGGAAGAGCGCGTCAAAGCGGGGCCGAACCGTGTACACGATGAAGCAGGCAAGTAGCCCGATGCCGCAGCAGGAGCCGATGAGCGTGGGCCAATCGATGCCGAAGGCGAAGAACGGTGCGTCGGTGTCGGGCTGCACCGCGCCGGAAAAGCCCAGGACCGCGTAGGCGATGAACAGAAGCGCTCCCATGCGGGCAAAGGTGGCCGAGGCGGCGGCCGGCCGCGCGATGCCGCCTTGAGCGGGACGCTCGAGGGCAGCAGGGCCGGCATTGCCGGTTCGTGCGACATCGCGATAGGTGAGCCACAGCATGAGGCAGGAGATGAGAGGCAGCGAGACCGTGGCAATGGTGCCCAGGGGAGCGGGCAGGTAGGGAAGCACGAGCACGCTGGCGATGATGATGGTAGACGCGGCCGGTATGGCCAGCTCGGTGCTCTCCATGTCGAGCTGGGCGAGAGCCTGGCCCCACAGCACGTACAACGTGCCGCTGCCGATTCCGGTGCAAATGCCGCTGGCCCATATAAGGGATGTGCCGAGCGGGGGACAGGCAGGGGCGAGGGCCGAGAGAGCCGTCCCGAGGGCCGTGGCCGCGCCCGCTGCCACGACGACCCAGCGAGGAGGATTGCCAGTGCGACGGCCCAGCAGCGCACCGGCGGCGAAGAGCGCGATGACTACCGCCGAGGCGGATACGACCCATGAGGGGTCGGCGTTGATGCCGACGCCGGCGCGTTCCGGATACACGGCGAACGTTTCGTAGGAGCCGTAGATCCAAGCCCACAGAAACCCGATGCCGAGATAGCGCACCTTCAGGCGGCCTTCTAATTTCGAGAAGACGCCGTCGAGCGTCTTCGCTTCTCGTTGAGCCATGAACCCTCCCCGTGATGGCCGTATTTCATACGGCCATGATAGGCGAAGCAGGCCGCATTGCCTCTCACCTATTGTAGGTGAAAACGGCGAAAACCCAGCTTTCAGGCGATGTTTTGGGCAGCGGCCTCGGGCATACTGGCCGCGCCTTGAGACGTTCAAGGGAGGGGCCCGCTTCCCGCCGCTGTCCTCGTCGAGCGCGACGCGGCGAGCGGCAAACGAGAAGCGGGCGAGATAAAAGGAGGAATGTTATGACCGACGCTTCGCTTTCTCGCCGCTCGTTTCTGACCGGCGCGGCCGCCTTGGGCTCGCTGGCCGCCGCCGCGGCTGTGACCGGCTGCTCGCCGAAGCAGCCCGGCGAATCGACCCCGGCCGAAGGGGTCGCCAACGCCGATGGTGCCCTCGCGTCCACCTCGGGCAAGCCCGCATGGCTCGTTGACGCCCCGGCGGTGTCGGACGCCGACTGCGTGGAGACCGTGGACACTGACGTGCTCGTGATCGGCGCGGGCACCGCCGGCTACTTCGCCGCGTGCGCTGCCGCCGAGAACGGCGCCAAGACGCTGCTCATCGAGAAGTCCGGCAACGGCAACTCCGTGCGCTCCTCGGCGCTCGGCGCGGTGAACAGCCGTCTGCAGCAGGCCGAGGGCGAGAAGGCCGCCATTGACCCCATGGAGATCGTCAACGACATGGACCGCTACGCCAACGGCCAGGTGTCGGTAGGCCTTCTGAAGAAGTGGGCCTTCAATTCCGGCGAGGCCATCGACTGGTATACCGACCTGCTCGCCAAGAACGGCATGGAGGTGCAGCTGGAGTGGAATATGCCCGAGGGCACCTTCTACAAGGACTTCCCCACGGGCCACGGCACTAACGGCGAGTACCCCTCCCGCGAGGGCGATGTGGCGGCGATCATGGACGCCTACATCGCGTCGTTTGACGGCTGCGAGGTGCGCTTCAACACTTCCATGGTGGACCTCATCGCCGAGGACGGCCGCGTAGTGGGCGCCTACGCCGAGGGCCCGGACGGCATGATCCGCGTGAACGCCGCCAAGGGCGTGGTAGTGGCCACGGGCGGCTACGCCTTCAACCAGGAGATGTTCGCCGATCGCCATGCCACCCGCTACGCCTGCAACGGCACCATGGACGCCTTCCCCAGCTGCACCGGCGACGGTATCCTGGCCCTGCTGCGCCAGGGCGCTTATATGGACGAGAACCCCTCCTCGGTGTCGTTCAACCGCTGCCTGCTCACGGCCGATCAGGAGGTGGGCACCCCCTACGAGATCGGCGGCGAGGAGTACGGCTACCACTTCTACGCCTCCCAGCCCTTCCTGCGCGTGGACGCCCACGGCCGCCGCTTCCACAACGAGAGCGCGCCCTACGATTTCGTGCAGAGCGCCATCTCCCGCAAGCCGGCCGGCGAACGTTTCTGGCACCAGGTGTGGGACGGCAACTGGAAGAACGACGTGCCGCGCTTCCACACCGTGGGCTGCTCCACCATCTACATGCAGCCCGAGGGCGGTTCCGATCACGACGCCTTCCCCGGCCAGCTGGACGAGTGGATCGAGCCGGAGATGGAGCAGTTCGTGGCCGACGGCCGCATCGTGAAGGCCGACACCCTGGACGCGCTTGCCGACGCGCTCGGCTTCACGGGCGACGACAAGGCGGCGTTTTTGGAAACCTGCGAGCGCCAGAACGAGAACTTCGACAACCAGCTCGATCCCGATTTCGGCAAGGAGCCCTTCCGCCTGTCCGAGCTGCGCACGCCCCCGTTCTACGCCTCGGTGAAGTCCTGCGGCTTTACCCTGTGCACGACCGACGGCGTAGTGGTGAACGACGACTTGCAGCCCCTGCGCGAGGACGGCACGGTGATCGAGGGCGTCTACGCCGTGGGCAACGACGGCGGGTGCTTCTACAACGGCACCTACCCGAACTTGGCCGCGGGCCTGAACGCCGGCAAGTGCGTCACCTTCGGCCGCATGGTCGGCAAGATGCTCGCTGAGAAGTAGGGCGCCTCGTTCCGAGCTGGCGCACCAGCTCGCCACAGCGGGCCGAGCGCTCCGTTTCCCACCCTCCCTCAAATGCCGCCCTCCGGGGCGGCATTTTGCTGCGCCTTGCAGCTGCGGCGGGGGAAATATGGCGCAAAGTTTCGATTCTGGTGCACGATGGGGGCGGGGGAAGGGCCTATCACCCTCGATCGCCTCCAATTCTCGGGCCTTTCATGACGCAAACGCCAAGCCGCGCGCCTCAAGCCGAGAGAATGTGCACCAATTCCGACGTTTCGCGCCACTTCGAGGGAGAAAAAACTGCATGCAGTCGCACGGTGCTACAATTATGCGGTTTTCAGTAAGGTTTGCGTTGCGTAAAGGAGCTTCCCTTGACTCGTCCCATGACCATGGCGGAGAAGATTCTCGCCGCCCATGCGGGGCTCGACGAGGTGGTGCCCGGCCAGTTGATCGAATGCGATCTCGACCTGGTGCTCGCCAACGACGTCACGGCCCCCATTGCCATCAAGACCGTGCGCGAGATCACCGACCGCGTCTTCGACGCCGATCGCGTGATCCTCGTGCCCGACCACTACGTGCCCAATAAGGACATCAAGAGCGCCGAGCAGGCCAAGATCGTGCGTGATTTCGTGCGCGAGCAGGGCATCTCCCACTACTACGAGGTGGGCTGCATGGGCGTGGAGCACGCGCTTCTGCCCGAGCAGGGCGTCGTGGGCGCGGGCGACCTCATCATCGGCGCCGACAGCCACACCTGCACCTACGGCGCCTTGGGCGCCTTTTCCACGGGCGTGGGCTCTACCGATGCCGGCGTGGGCATGGCCTGCGGCAAGGCCTGGTTCAAGGTGCCCGAGACCATCAAGTTCGTCATTAACGGCGAGCTGGCGCCGGGGGTTACCGGCAAGGACGTCATCCTGCACATCATCGGCATGATCGGCGTGGACGGCGCCCTGTACAAGGCCATGGAGTTCACCGGCAGCGCCATTGCGACCATGCCCATGGACGAGCGCCTGTCCATTTCGAACATGGCCATCGAGGCCGGCGGCAAGGCGGGCCTCATCCCCGTGGACGACGTGACCCGCGCCTATATGGACGGCCGCGTCGAGCGCCCCTACACCGCCTACTACTCCGATGAGGACGCCGAGTTCGCCCAGGTCATCGAGATTGACGCCGCCGACATCGTGCCGACGGTGGCCTTCCCGCACCTGCCGAGCAACACGCGCCCGGTGGCCGAGGCCCGCGACGTGAAGATCGACCAAGCGGTCATCGGCAGTTGCACCAACGGCCGTCTGGACGACATGCGCCAGGCCGCCGCGGTACTCAAGGGACGCACGGTGCACCCGGACGTGCGCTGCATCGTTATCCCGGCTACCCAGCAGGTGTACCAGCAGTGCATCGCCGAGGGGCTCATGGACATCTTCATCAACGCCCACTGCGCGGTGTCCACCCCCACCTGCGGGCCGTGCCTGGGCGGCTACATGGGCATCCTGGCCGCCGGCGAGCGCGCCATCGCCACCACCAACCGCAACTTCGTCGGCCGCATGGGCGACCCCACGAGCGAGGTGTACCTCTCCTCGCCGGCCGTGGCCGCCGCCAGCGCCGTGCTCGGCCACATCGGCCTTCCGGAAGACTTGGAGCCGGTCGCCTGCGCGGCCGAATAGGGAAGGGAAGCCTCATGCAATTCAAGGGAACCGTGCACCGCTACGGCCGCGACATCGACACCGACGTCATCATCCCGGCCCGCTACCTGAACACCTCTGATCCGGCGGAGCTGGCCAAGCACTGCCTGGAGGATCTTGACACGGAATTCGTGAACAACGTGCAACCGGGCGACATCATCGTGGCCGACGAGAACTTCGGCTGCGGAAGCTCGCGGGAGCACGCGCCTATCGCCATCAAGGCGGCCGGGGTGGACGTGGTCATCGCCAAGAGCTTCGCCCGCATCTTCTACCGCAACGCCATCAACACGGGGCTGGCCATCATGGAGTGTCCCGAGGCGGTGGAGGCCATTCGCAACGGCGACGTGGTGAGCGTGGATGCCGACAGCGGCGTCATCATCGACGAGACTACGGGCGCGACCTTCACGGCCCAGCCCTTCCCGCCGTTCCTCATGGAGATCATCAACGCCGGCGGTCTGGTGCCGCGCTGGCAGAAGAAGCTCGGGAAATAAAAAAAGGAAAGGACCGGCGGCAACCGGTCCTAACCAATTCGTACTAACCTGCGCCGCCCGCTCCCAGTTAACGACTGACGGGCTTTGCCGGCTTTCTGCATTATAACACGGAGGAAGGAAGAGATGAACACCTATAAGATCTGCCTGCTGCCCGGTGACGGCATCGGTCCGGAGATTATCGCCGAGGGCGTGAAGGTGCTGAACGCCGTGGGCGCGAAGTACGATACGGCCTTCGAGTACGCCGACGCCCTTATCGGCGGCGCGGCCATCGATGTGACCGGCGAGCCTCTGCCGCAGGCCACGCTGGAGGCGGCCCGTGCGTCGGATGCGGTGCTGCTGGCCGCGGTGGGCGGTCCGAAGTGGGACACCACCGACCCGAATGCCCCGCGCCCGGAGCAGGGCCTGCTCGGCATCCGCAAGGAGCTGGGGCTGTACACGAACCTGCGCCCGGTGCAGATCTTCAACGCCCTGGCCGATGCGTCCACCCTGCGCCCCGAAATCGTGGACGGCGTGGACATGATGATCGTGCGCGAGCTGACGGGTGGTCTGTACTTCGGCCGTCGCGAGCGCTTCTATGACGAACCGGCCGCCGGAGTGGACGGTGCCCCGGGTCAGCGGGCCTACGACACGCTTGAGTACTCCGAGTACGAGATCGAGCGCATCGCCCGCCAGGCCTTCGAGATCGCCCGCAAGCGTCGGGGTAAGGTGACCAGCGTCGATAAGGCCAACGTGCTGGAGACGAGCCGTCTGTGGCGCGAGATCGTGCATCGCGTGCACGACGAGGCCTACGCCGACGTTGAGTTGGAAGATCTGCTGGTGGACAACACCGCCATGCAGCTCATCAACCGCCCGGCTGACTTCGATGTGGTGGTGACCGAGAACATGTTCGGCGACATCCTCTCCGACGAGGCGGCTCAGATCACGGGCTCGCTCGGCATGCTGGCCAGCGCGAGTCTGGGCGATGGCGTGGCCCTCTACGAGCCGAGTCACGGCAGCGCTCCCGACATCGCCGGCCGCGGCATCGCCAACCCGCTCGCGCAGATCCTGTCGGTGGAGATGATGCTGCGCTACAGCTTCGACATGGGCGAGGCCGCCGACGACATCCGCCGCGCCGTGACTGAGGTGCTCGACGAGGGCTGGCGCACCGGCGACATCAAGGACGCCGAGACGCCCGCCGATCACGTGGTCGGCACCGAGCGCATGGGCGATCTGGTGGTGGCGCACCTGTAGGGACCGTTGGCGGGTTGGCGCGGCGTACCTGGTGGCCGAGCGTTTGCAAGAGCTCGGCGGGGCGCACAGGCTCAACGGCTTTAGGCGGAGGCCGCTCGCTTCGGGCGGCCTCCGCCTTCCAGGATGCGCGTGACCGCGCAGGGCGGGTAGTTTGTCGGGAGGACCCATCCGCACTTGCGCCGAGGGCGGCGTCGCGTTATGGTGATCAAACTTGCCAGGGCGACCAAAGGGAGGGAGACGCCGCGGCTATGGGAAAGCGACTCGGCGACTTGCGCCAGCTGTTCACACCGGCCCTGTTGGGGGCGCTGGCGATATACGCCTCGTATCGCTTGCTCGCCTATGCCAGCTACGTGACCAACTTCGGCTTGGAGCCCAGCCCTTTGGGCTATGTGTCGAATCCTCCGTTCATGGTGGGCGCGGCAGTGGGCAACCTCATCTCATGCGCGCTGGTGTTCGTGCTCTACGCTGGAGGTCGTCTGCACAGTTACGGCCTGGGGTTTCGCAGTCCGCTGGTGCTGGTCGCGGCTATTTATCTGATCGTCGCCTTCGTGCCCCACGAGATCGTGCGGGAGACGGTGGCCATGTCGTTTCTCGGGGTGCTGTGGGGTCTGATGGTCACTGTCGTGGGGTTTGTGGTCCTGGAGCTGCTGGTCGGCACGGCATCGCCCATCGTGCTCATTGTGCAGCTGGCTCTCTCGGCGCTTCTCTTTACGATGGGGTCGTTTGTTCTCGGTCTTTTGCCCCCGACCATCGCCGCCGCCCTGTGCGCCGCGTTGGCCCTTGCGCTTGTCCCCGCGATGCGGTGGGGCCGAGCGGCGGTGCGGGTGTCCTCTGTCCCGAGAGTTGTCGGCGGTCTGCCTACGCTGCGTGCCACGCTGCGCGAGTGCTCGACGCCTATCTTGGCCGTGGCGGTGTTCGAGCTGGTGATGGGCTTGGTGAACATGTACGCCTTCACGAGTCACTCGTCTTTCACCATTGCCACCCAGGCGCCTTTGGAAGGCTCGCTCATCTGCGCCGTGCTGCTGACGGCGTTCGTCGTGTTTGCCACGCGCATTCCCCACAGCCGTTTCATGTATCTTGCGGTGTTTCCCGGGGTAATCGCCGTATTTTTGGCATTGCCCTACTTCGGCGACACCTGGGGCCGCTCGCTGAGCACCATCATCTACACGGCTTACACGTTCACGGCGATGCTGTCCACCTTTTGCGTGGTACGGGCTTGCCGCCGTGCGGGGGATTGCCTCTACGGGGTGGCGGCAATCCTGTCGGCCAGCATGCGCCTGTGCCTGATGGTCGGTCTGGCGCTGGGCTGGTGGTTCGGAAGCCTGACCGAAGGCGGCACGTTTGTGCATCTGTCCATCGTCTGCTCGGTGTGCGTGTACGTGCTGGGGGCGGTGGTGCTTTTGTGGGGCTATCGCAATTCCCGTCAGAAGCCCGTGGTGGAAGTTGTGGAAGTGGTGGTGGAGAAGGAGCCGGAGACCTTCGAGCAGTTTCACGCCGGTCGGGTGGAAGAGCTTGTCGAGCGCTACGATCTGTCGCCCCGCGAGCGCGATGTGCTGGTGGGTCTGGCCCAGGGGAACACCGCCGCGAGCATCGCCGAAGGGCTGCACCTATCCACATCCACCGCTCAAGGTTATATCAAGAGCCTGTACGTTAAACTCGGCGTGAACAGAAAACAGCAGGTCATCGACTTGTTTCAAAAATAACCAATTTTTAGGGGAGCGGGAATTCCCCTTCTTTTCTAGACTTCGCGTTGCACTGATCGTTCCGTGTAGCCGCACCGTCGGTGTGGCGCCCGCTTGCTCAAGGGGAGGGGCGGGTCGGACACGGCGATCGCGAGCGAATCCTTAGAAAGGGAGGGATTTCGTATGACGATTTCACGTCGCGACTTTCTGAAGATCGGCGGTGCCTCGTGCATCGTTGCCGGAGCCGGCGCGGCCCTGGCGGGCTGCAGTCCCGCGGGCGGCGAGGCTGGGGCCCCGCTTGCCGAGACCGGCGAGGCGGCCCTGGTGGGCTACGCCCCGGTGAACTTCACCGATGAGGTCGATATCCTCATCATCGGATCGGGCTACGCCGGTCTGGCGGCCGCCATGGCCCCGGCGCTGGCGGGCAAGAAGATCATTATCGCCGAGAAGCAGGCCCAGATCGGCGGCGATTCCGCCACCTCCTGCTGCTTCATGTTCGCCGCAGGCACCGAGCTTCAGCAGGCTGCCGGCAATCCCATGACGGTGGACGAGTACTGGGAGACCATTAAGGAGAAGCAGACCGCTGGCTGGGAGCAGTACGATTGGTTCGCCGAGTGGGTGAAGGGCAAGACCTACGCCAACACCCATTTCGTCGACTCCGCCATCAACGACTTCGGGGCGAAGTTCCAGGAGCCCTGCACCGAGGCCGAGCTGCCGCGCCTGTTCGGCTCGGTCATCCTGCCCGGTGATGGCATCGGCTCGGGCGGTCCCAACATTCTGCAGCCCATTGCCGCGAAGCTGGGGGAGCTCGGCGTGGAGACCCGCTGCGGCCTGCGTGCCACGGCCCTCATCAAGGATCCCGAGGGTGCCGTCATCGGCTGCCGCTTCGAGGACGCCACCTCCGGTAAGGTGACCGACATCAAGGCCGCTGCCACGGTGCTGGCCACGGGCGGCTTCGCCGACAACGGCGAGATGGTCATGGAGTACCTGCCTGAGTGGGCCAACTACGGCCAGATGGTGCACGGCTGCATCGGCGAGGGCCACAAGCTGGCCGAGGCCGCCGGCGCACAGATGGTGGGCATGGACTCCTCGTTCACGTACTGCAACCTGATGGGCGACATTCCCAACTGCACTACCTGGGGCTACTGGACGCCCATCGTGCTGGTGCTGCCCAACGGCAAGCGCTTCATCGAGGAGGCCCAGTCCCACGACGCGGCCCAGGCCGCCGTGGACGCGGGCTATCGCCAGTGGTGGTCCATCTTCGACCAGCGCGCCTTCGAGGCCCGCGCCATCGCGCACTCGGTCGAGGGCAACATCAAGAGCCACGAGGACGTGTACGTGAAGGCCGACACGCTGGAGGATCTGGCCGCGGGCATGGACGTGCCCGTTGACAACCTGAAGGCCACCTTCGCCCGCTACGATGAGCTCGTGGCCGGCGGCGAGGACACCGACTTCGGCAAGAAGGCATGGCTCGAATCGCTGCAGCCGCCCTACCATGCGCTGAAGCTGAACGTGAGCCGCTACAAGACCTCCGGCGGTGTTATGGTGGGCCCGAACAATCAGGTGCTGGACACCTCGGATGCCGAGATTCCCGGCCTGTATGCCGCCGGCGCCGTCACGCTGCAGTCGTTCGCCAGCGTGTCCACCTGCATGGCAACTGGCTATTACGTCGGCGAGACCCTGGCTGCGCTGTAGGCGCTCCCTCCCCGCTAATCGCGCCAGATATCGCTGATGCTCAGGGCCGCTCCGCTCGACGGGGCGGCCCTTTGCGTGCGGGCGGATGGGGAAGGACCGAGATGGCGGTGGGCTTGCTCGATGTGCCGTGCGAGCGAGATGCGGTCGCGCTTTGCTGTCTGCGCTCGCAAGCGGCGGGGTGCCCGAGCCGTGTTGTTGCCATTCGCCGTCATATGCGCTTAAATGGAGCGGTACCAAGAGAGCAAGCGAAAGGAATTGCGCATGACGACGATGAAACTGGCCGTACCCACCATGGGCGAGGCGGGGCTTGAGGCCCAGCGTGCGGGGCATTTCGGCCACTGCGATCGCTTTACCATCGTGACTATCGAGGACGGTAAAGTGCTGTCCGAGACCGGCGTGGTGGAGAATCCGCCCCACGAGTCGGGCGGCTGCCTGCGCCCGGTGGGCCTCTTGGCGGGCGAGGGTGTGGACGCCATCGTGGCCGCGGGCATGGGTGGACGCCCGCTTGCGGGTTTCAACCAGGCGGGCATCGCTGTGTACTTCGACAACGTGCACCCGCAGGTGGGCGATGCCGCAGCCGCCGTGGCCGCCGGCGAGGCCCCCGTTATGGATCCCTCCCAAGCCTGCCAGCACCACCACTAGGCCACACGACGGTTCAAAAGGCTTTGAAGGGCGGCGCTTCGGTGCCGCCTTTTCCTTTGCGCCGAGCCTGCTGCAGGTCGCCTTGCTTCTTTACGGTGCGGTAACAGAGAATATTGCAGCAGCGAGCTAAGGAATTCCCTGAGCAAATTGCTTATAATGAAATCATTGTTCACGGGTTTTGAGAAAGTGAGGAGGCGCTATGGAAGGGACAAGAAGGCTCACGGGGAGAAGTAAGATGGCGCTCGCTGCCCTGGCAGCGGCACTGGTGCTGTGCACGGCAGCTCTGGTACTCGCGCCCGAAAAGGCCTATGCCTATGGTTTCAAGCAGACTGCGGCAACGAAGGATTCCGCTACCATTACCTGGGAAGACCCCAATGCAGGTAGCTCCTTCTACACGACGACGGGTTACACCGTGCAGTGGGGCGAGGAGTATGGAAAGGTCACGAAGTCGGTGACTCTTCCGGCGACGCAGAAAAACTTCACGTTCACGGGGCTTAAACCGGGCACGAAGTACTACGCCAAGGTCACATATTCCTGCAGGACTTCCTATGGGTCCTATGACTCGCAGTATCTCGCCTCCGGCGACATCGCCTCCCGCGTGGTGACGCCCACAGGTGTGAAGCAGACGAAGTGGTGGTACTACGCGAGATCAGTCGAATTTACGTGGAACAAGCAGACCGCGGCCGATAAGGTGGAGTATAAGGTATGCAAGAACGGTAGCAGCAAGGCCGTTGCCAAAGACTCCACGGCCTATCTGTCTACGAACTTCTCGGTACCCAAGGTAAAGAACAACGTTATGTACACGGTGCAGATGCGTGTGCATGACCAGTGGGGCTGGTCGGGTTGGTCGAAGAAGGCCTACCTGTTCACGCAGCCTATGGTGAATGCAAAGAAAACAAAGGTCAAGGGCAATAAGCTCACCGTAACGTGGGGCAAGATCAAGGGTGCCACCTCCTACACCGTCTACGTGTCGACGAAGGAGAAGAAGGGGTACAAGAAGCTCGCGACGGTGAAGTCGTCGAAATCGTCGGTCACGTTGAAGAAGCTCAAGGGCAAGAAGTTCAGCCCCAAGAAGAGCTACTACGTCTATGTCGTGGCCAACAAGAAGGTGGGGAAGACTACCTACACGAGCGGCAAGCACTACAGCTACAAGGTGAAGGGCGCGCGCGGCCAGCTTCGCTGGACGTTCGACTAACAGATAGACGTACAACGATCATGCTGGGGCGCGCATCGGTTTCCGGTGCGCGCCTTTTTAGCGCTTGCGTTACAATACCCGGAGCTTATCTGAGAGGGGCGCATGGCGCCCGATGACGACGAAGGACTCGCTATGGCCATTAACGCACCTGAAGGGACGCGCGATCTTCTGCCCGATGAGGCGCTGTTCTGGAACCAGTTCAAGCAGACGGCGGTCGAGGTGTTCGGCACTTACGGTTATCTGCCCATCGACACGCCCATCATGGAGCAGACCGAGCTGTTCGTCCGCGGCATCGGTGAGGCCACCGACGTGGTGTCCAAGGAGATGTTCACGGCCATCTCCGGCGAGAACCTGCGCCGCTGGGTGGAGGAGGGGAAGGCCCCGAAGGCGAAAAGCCGCCTGTCGCTGCGTCCCGAGGGCACGGCTGGCGTAGTGCGCGCCGTGGTGCAGCACGACTTGGTGCCTCAGGGGGCGGCACCTGCGAAGCTCATGTACGCGGGCCCGATGTTTCGCGCCGAGCGGCCGCAGAAGGGCCGCCAGCGCCAGTTCAACCAGGTGGGCGTGGAGTGTCTGGGTGCCGAAGAGCCCACCATCGACGCCGAGGCCATCATCATGCTCATGCGCTTCTACGGGAAGGTGGGCATTCCCGCCGACTCTATGCGCCTGCTGCTGAACTCCATGGGCTGCGAGCAGTGCCGCCCGGCCTACCGCGAGAAGGTGCGCGCCTACATGGATGCGCATGCCGGCGAGCTGTGCGAGACCTGCCTCACGCGCGCCGAGGTGAACCCGCTGCGGGCCTTCGACTGCAAGAACCCCCAGTGTGCCGCGGTAATGGCCGAGGCGCCGAAGATCACCGACCACCTCTGCGATGACTGTCGCGAGCACTACGGGGCCGTGAAGGCCCTGCTCGACGGCGCGGGCGTGGTCTACGAGGAGGACTACAAGCTCGTGCGTGGACTCGATTATTACACGCGCACGGTGTTCGAGGTGCAGGTTGACAACGGCATGGGCGCCCAGAACGCCATCGGCGGCGGCGGGCGCTACGACAAGCTGGCTGAAGAGGTGGGCGGACGAGCCACTCCGGGCCTCGGCTTCGCCCTTGGCTTCGAGCGCTGCGTGCTGGCCCTAGAGGCGGCCGGTGTGGAATTCCCCCGCGCCCAGCGCTGCGACTTGTTTGTGGCCTGCGTAGACGACACCGTGCGAGCCCGGGCCTTCGCGCTCGTGCAGGAGTGCCGCGACGCCGGCTTCGTCACCGAGATGGACCACCAGAAGCGCTCCTTGAAGAGCCAGTTCAAGCTGGCCGACAAGCTGGGCGCGGCCCGCGTGGCCGTGCTCGGCCCCGACGAGCTGGACGCGGGCGAGGTGACCCTGCGCGACATGGCCACCCACACCGAGGCCAAGGTGCGCCTGGAGGAGGTCGTCGGCGAGATGGGCCGCGCGATCCTGTAGCACGAGCGCTCTACGCGGTTTGGCACGGCAACACGTTAAGGTCGTGCCCCGTTTTGCTGCCCGATACGGTTTGGGACGGGAGCGCGTCGAGGGCGCGCCTCGCTTTGCTTTGGAGCCGTTGCGCTAGGCAGTCGGAGCGTAAGGCCCGGGGTCGCTGGGCGAGAAATCGATGACAACCTCGCCGGCGGCGACGTTACCCTCGCAGTCAGTGGCGGTCACCACATAGGTGCCGCCCGGCACGGTGAAGCGAAGCTCCCAGATGGAATCCTCGCCATTCACGCGGGTAGTCTCTGTCGAGCGGTAGACAGTGCCGTCCTCTGCCGTCAACGTCGCACTCGCGATACCTGATTCATCTCTCAAAGCCACCACCGATACGCCGTGCTCGAGGCGTAGCTCCTCCAAGGCGGGAGGCGTCGTATCGCCGACGGCCTCGGCAAGCGGGGTGCTGGAATTGCCGATGATCTCCGGAGCTGCCGAGCTTGCGTTCGGCATCAGGTGTCCCGCTGCCACGAGTCCGATGCAGCCGATAGCCGCCACGCATGCTGCTACCGAGACGATGCACACGCCCCAGTCGATGGGTCGCGTTGGCCGATGGGTCGCTCGCGGGCGAGCGCCCTCGGCTAGAGGGTCCTCCACCGCTTGCTGCAAGAGGAGGGGCAGCGCCGACCCGAACGGGAGGACTCCCAGCTTGTCCCGCAACTTGCCGAGGGCCCGTTTGATGGTGCGCTTTACCGTGCTCTCGGACACGCCCAGATTCTCGGCGATAGCGGCAAGGCCCATGTCCTGGTAGAACCGCATGAGGATAGCCTCGCGTTCGCGATCGTCCAACTCGCTCCGCAAGGCCGCGGCCAGGCGAGCGCCCTCGTCGCGCCCGCTCGCAATATCGGCGGGATCGGCTTCGCTTGCGGCGGCAAGGCCGGCAGGGCCTTGTGTTTCCAGGTCTTGCAATTCATCGTGTGTCGAAGATGCTTCTCGCGGGTGACGGCCGCGTTCGAGGTAGCGCAGGCACGCGTTGCGTGTCACTGTGTTCAGGTAGCCAACGAAAGCCCGGGGCCGGATGTCGCCTTTATGCTCCCAGGCGATGAGGAACACTTCCTGGAGCACATCGGGCGCAGCCGCGTCGCCGACTTTGCCGACGATGGTGAAGTACTGAGCTTGGGCTGTGCGTAGATAGAGCTCCTCGAAGGCCCTCCGATCGCCGTCTTGCGCCCGCACGACGAGCGCGGCCAACTCCTCGTATGCCCGGTGCTCTCGTGTCAATATGCGACCTCTCGAATGAAGGGAAGGGACTTGCGAGAGTTCTGTCTGCGGATAACCCTCGCGGCTGCGTAGTGTAGCAGATCGGCGAAGATCCTGGAGTTTGCAAGCTTGTGGAGGAAATGTGAATCTGGCAAGATAACAACGAGAAAGGTGACCTGCTTCCCCTGATAGGCGGCTGTTTGTTATTGATGAATTGTCGGCAGGCCCCGCAACGTCCTGTTAGAGATCGGCCGTTGCGTCAATCTACGAGGAGAATGTTATGGAAAGAAGGGAAGGACGGGCCGCGTTTAGGCTGCTGCGTCCCCGACGGGCCGCTGAGTCCCATGTGCGCCGCACTCAGACGAGCGCCACTTCCTTGCGCGGGATGACGCTGCGCACTGCTCTGACAGTATTGCTCGCTGTGGGTCTGATGCCGTTGTGGGGAGAGGCGCTCGGCATTGAACTTGCGCAAGCGGGAGAGCCAGGAGAAGCTCAGTCGACCGGAGCACGTGCCGACGAGGGCTTCGTGGGCACAACGGATTACAACACCCTGTTCGAGGCTACGAATCTCAATGGCGAGCCGGCTCTCATAGAGGGTTCGACGTTGCGGGCAGGGTCGACCCTCCAGCCCGAGCACTACGATTTCGTGCCGGGAGACCTCTATCCCTACTACATTGTGAGCGACAGCGCGTTTCTCTCGAGGGGGCCTGTTTCCCTGACGGCGAGCTGGACGGTGCGCACTCATGCCGCAGCGAGCCCCATTGTGGAAGCCGAGAAGGAGAAGTATGCGTTCTTCACGTACTTCAGCGTCGGCTTTTTTGATAGGCCCGAGGCGACGAAAGCTGGAGGTCTTGGGATTTGCACCTATGGGCAAGAGTGGACCACCTCCATGGCGTCGCCGCGGACGATCACCTACGCGACCCGTACTATTAACGGGGTTAATCAGACGCGTTTCAACGAGAGGGAGCTGCCCGAGTATACGCGGCCCTCGTTAGTCTATGCCTACGATGCGGCTGCCGATACCTTCACGGTGGAGCTGGATGGCGAGCAGACCATGCGCGTTGCGAACGTGCGAAGAGACTACCTGGGAGGAGCTTCAGAGTGCTGGCTGGGTCTTTCGGGCGGCATCGGGTGGCGCAACGATCTGGTGGAGACCCTGGATCCCAGTAATCCGGAAAAATACCCTGCTACTCAGACGCGCACCGTCGGGCTCACATTCGATTCCATGGCATTGCCGAAGTTGGACCCTGAGATCAGCGGAATCTCTCTGTATAGCTACAACGATGCAACTAAGAAGTACGACATTCCGGTGGAAAAGCACGATGTGCTGGGGGCAGGCGAGGTGGTGCAGGTGCGCTGCACCGTGCGCAATAAAAGTGCAGCGGCCTCTGCGGACGGTTTCGACGAGCAGTATTCTATGCACCTGAAGCTGGCTCATACCGCTGACAATCCTACCCAGGGTATCGCGCCCTTTGCGGAGGCCGGTTTTCCCATGGAGGTGGTGGACAAGAACGGTACAGTTACCTCGTCGGTTGAGGAGCCGGGGCCGGAGACGCTTTCCGGTAAGGTCGGTGTGCCCATCACGCTTTCGGGGAACGATCCCGTGTCGGTGACCTACTTTGCCCGCATTAACCAGGCCGATGGTCACGCCGTGAAGGTAAGCCACGAGCTGATCGAAGATACCTTCCAAGGTAGCCAGTTCGCCACGGCAGAGCTTATCGCCGATCAGGAACTGAAGCCGGCGCCTCCCTCGATGGATCCCGACGACCCGGATTCGGGGGCTGGCACGGCTTTTCACTACACGCGTCTGCCCATCGCCAACGAGAACGGGTGGAACCGGTCGCCGGTGGCGGTCACGTTCTATGCCGGCGATTTCGACGAGCTTCTCGTGACCGCTTCGGACGGAGGGGCTCTTGGGACTTTGGCCGATCGCGAGGCATGGCGGCAGACGGCCGATACCGACGGCGTGACCGTGTCGCTTCAAGCGCGCAGCACCGCGGGCGCGCTGTCGAAGAAGGGAACGGAGGCCATCAGGATAGACACCCATGCCCCCGCACTTCGCTGGGATGCCAGTGCGGGAACGTTGACGGCCGACGACAGCGTCCCGCCGAGTTCGGGTAAGGCGGTGGCAGGCGTGTGGAAGGTGTACCGCGTGAAGGCCGACGGGCGAGCGCTCGATACCGACGACGTGACGAAGTCGCCGGTTGTCGGTGCGCCCGCACGTAGCCTTTCGGCGGGTTCCGTTGGAGGCGATCGGGTTGCCATGCCCCGTGCCGAAGGGCAAGCTGCCTGGGATTTTGACCTAACGGACGGCGTCGGCGCGACAGTGCAGACAGTTGCCTCTCCTGCCCCCGGGTTCTATGTGGCCGAGGACGCAGCCGGCAATGTGAGCTCCGTGGTGGAGGTGCGCGAGGCAGATGAGCCGACAACTCCGGGACCAGATGGCCCTGAAGGGCCGGGCGACCAGGATCCGACAGGCCCGGGCGGCCAAAACCCCACGAATCCGCCCGATTCCGAAACGCCCGGTCCTCCGACGGTGATCATCAAGCCTGACCCGGGAAAGCCCGGCGACACGTCCAAGCCGCTGCCCCCCACCAAGGTGGAAGAGGATCCGGCGGGGAAGCTCTCCCACGCCGTCATCGAGGACGACCTCACAGTCGGTACCGCAGAGGCGTTCCCGTCGGCTGCTGATTTCACGACGCTCTTCTCGGAGCGTTACGACGTTTCCTCGACCTTGTCCGACGGCGCACTGACCTACGGGCCGATCCGCATCTTCAACGCTGACGGTCAGGAGGTGGATGCGGTTGACCGCACGAAGCCCGGTGATTGGGTTATCGAGCAGCGCATTGTCGACTCGGCTGGCAATTCCACCACGATTCGGCTGTCCTATCATGTGCGCGAAGGCGTTATCGACGGATGGCTGGGAAGCGGCAATGCCGCCGATGGCCTCGGCGGAACCGGAGGATCGTCTGGCGGCGACGGCTCCGCGGGGACTGGGGCGGCTGCAGGCGAGGGGAGGGGCCGCTTCGCCTCCGCGTTGCACGCGCTGCCCCAGACAGGTGGCATCTTCGGGTCTTGCCCGCTGCATGTCCTGTTCGCGTTGATCATGGTGCTGGCCTCGGCGTACGGCATGATGCGCCTGCGCCAGGAGTCCCTCGATTGCAAGGAGCGTTACCGTGAAGCTGTCCGATAAGATGCTCTTCTCCCTGCTCGCGCTAGCCGCCATCGCCTTGCCCACTCTCGGCATGTGCGCGTTCGATCTGCTGTGGGCCGTGGCCGCATTGGGAGTTGTCTCGTTCTGGGCGATGCTCGTGCACCGTCGCTGCAACGGCCGCTATGATCGCGAGTTCCCCGGGCGCTCCTCGAGCGGAGGCAGGGAGTAGGGCGTCCCGCGCTTCTTGGATGCTTTCAACCTTGCGGTTTTCTTTCGGGTATTTGACGGCCTCCGCCTCGGCGGGGGCTGTTCGGGTATAGTGTCACGAAACCTTTGGGCGGGGCAGGGAAAGACCCCGCGTGCGACGGGTTTGCCCGCGGTGCGGCGAGGAGCCGCATTCGGCGGGAGCCCATCAGGAGAGGATGAGATTAGTGGCACAATCTGGTTTGGATGCGCTGCTCGAGGCGCTTCGTCAGTCGGGTATGAACACCGATGGTGTGGAATCGGGATCGGGTGCGAACGCGAACGCCGGCTCCGGTGCTGGCCCGCAGACGCCTGGCAGCGGCCCGGCTTCAGGATCCGGCGCGAATGGCGGCTCCGGTGCCTCGGGCTCGCGCGGCGGCGTGGGCGGTTTCGGGGGCTTCCCGTTCGGGGGCTTCGGCGGATTCGGCGGCGCAGGCAACGGCGGCGGACGCGGCCGGGGCGGCTCCGGCAACGGGGGGAGCGGCGGCCCCACGGTCGATTTCGAGTTTCTGGCCAACGACTTCCACCTGCCGTCCAAGAAGTGGCTCGTGGTGCTGATCCTGGTGGCCCTGCTCGTCATCGCGGGCGCCTACTGGTGGTTCCACCCGTCCATCAACATTCACTCTACCGACTTCTGGGGCTTTGTCTTCATTGTCATCCTGCTGCCGCTGTTCCTCATCTTCTGGGTGCGCAGCAAGCAGTACAAGACCGGCACCAAGGAAGTGACGAAGAACGAGGGCAAGGCCAAGACCTTCCGCATTCTGTCCTTCGTGCCGGTGGCGGTGGTGGCGCTTGTGGCCATCGGCGCTGTCATGTCCATGTCCATCTTCCCCGGCAATGCCGAGAAGTATTCCAACGTGCTGAAGACCGACACGCTGGAGTTCGCCCAGGACATCAAGGAAGTGAACTACAGCGAGATTCCCGTCATCGACCGCGACTCGGCCATTCTGCTGGGTAACCGCGAGATGGGATCCATTCCCGAGTACGTGAGCCAGTTCGAGGTGTCGAACCTGTACTCCCAGATCAACTACCAGGGCACTCCGGTACGCGTGAGCCCCTTGGGTTACGCCGACCTGTTCAAGTGGTTCACCAACCGCGACGGCGGTATTCCGGCCTACGCTCTGGTGAACATGACCACCCAGGACGCGGAAATCGTGCGCTTGGGCGACAATCCCATCTACTACTCCCAGAGCGAGCCTTTGGCCCGCAACATCGACCGCCATGTGCAGCTGAAGTACCCCTTCTACATGTTCGGCGAGAAGTCCTTCGAGATCGATGACGACGGGCATCCCTGGTGGATCTGCCCTGTGAAGGACTTCACCATCGGGCTCTTCGGCGGCGAGACCATCAGCCGCGTGGTGCTGTGCGATGCCACCACGGGCGAGACCCAGGACCTGTCGGTGGAGGAGTGCCCCGAGTGGGTCGACCGCGTGTTCCCGGCCGAGCTGCTCATCCAGCAGTACAACTGGTGGGGCGCCTATAACAACGGCTGGCTGAACTCGTTCCTCGGCCAGGAGGGCGTGGTGCGCACCACGCCGGGCACCGACGGCACGCTCGGCTACAACTACATCGCCAAGGACGACGACGTGTGGGTGTACACCGGCGTCACCTCGGCCACGGCCGACAACTCCATCATCGGCTTCGTGCTGGTGAACCAGCGCACTCAGGAGTCGCACTTCTACAGCGTGGCCGGCGCCACCGAGGACTCGGCCATGGAATCGGCCGAGGGCCAGGTGCAGAACTTGCGCTACACTTCCACGTTCCCGCTGCTCATCAATGTGGGCAACCAGCCCACGTACTTCATGGCCCTGAAGGACGGCGCGGGCCTGGTGAAGAAGTTCGCCATGATCGACATCCAGCGCTACCAGAACGTGGCCGTGGGCGATACGGTTGCCGACACTCAGAAGGCCTACGAGGCCCTGCTGGCCACCAACGGCGTAGTGACCGAGAGCGATGGCGGCACGGCCACCGACGTGAAGACCGTGAAGGGCACGATTCGCTCGCTCAACCAAGCGGTCATCGAGGGCAACACCCACTTCTACGTGACCCTGGAGGACGAGGACGGCAATATCTTCGACTTCGCGCTGCCGGGCCTGCTGGACATTGTGGGCTATAAGGTGGGTGACGTCATCAACTTCACCTACGTGGAATCGGCGGGCAGTAACGTGAGCCCCGCCTACGAGATCTTGGGCGCCGATGGCAAGGCCCCGGCGACGGAGGATGCCGCAGGTTCGGATGGCAGCGCGGCTGGCGACGCGGGCGCCGAGGGCGCCCCGGCTGACGCAAATGCGGATGGCTCGGCAGCTGCGCCGACTCCTGCCGGCGACGAGAACGCCTCCGGCGAGCCCGAGGACGACGTTGTGGAACAGAACGGTGCGGCCCAAACCCCCGAGGAGGTAGCTGCCGGCGACGACACGAAGCAGGCGGCATAGCTCCAGCAGCTTTCACGCTAAGGTTCAAAACGGACGGGACCAATCCCGTCCGTTTTTGTTTCCCCAGTTCAATGCCAAGGTTTATAGAGGGGGTTACAGCTTTAAACTTCTTTTTCCCGCTTGGTCGATGTGCGATTTCGACGCGGCGTTCATAGTGCGTGGTGCAGCGAGGGAGCTGCGGCGGATGGGGCGAGGGAGCCCCTCCGAACCTGAGGCAGCAGCCGCTGCGCCGCGATCCGGGAAGGCCGGGGGCGGAACCCAGAGAGAGGGAAAGGGAGTTCATCATGACCAAGTCCACTATGTCTCGTCGCGACCTGTTCAAGTTCGGTGGCGTAGCCGCCATGGGTGTGGCCGCTGCCGGAGCGCTCGCCGGTTGCGGGCAGCCCAAGCTCGCCGGCACGGGCGACGCCGCAGGTGCGGCCGGGGACGGTTCCACCTACATGGGACCGAGCTTCCTGAACAAGCCGGCCGAGATCACCGATTTCGCCGAGGATCACACCTATGACGTCGTCGTGGTCGGCGCGGGCGAGTCGGGCCTGGCCGCCATCCACGCCGCCCTTGAGGCCGGCGCCACCGTGGGCGTGCTGCAGAGCCTGTCCATCGTGCAGACCGCCGGCAACATGGGCGCCTCCATCGATCTGACCAAGACGAGCGAGGCCGGCATCAAGGCAGCGCTTTCCTTCATCAACTACAAGAGCGACTACCGCGCCAATATGGGCCAGGTGGAAACCTGGGCCCGCAACTCCCAGGAGGCGCTGGCCTGGTGGGCCGAGGCGGCGGCCAAGGGCGGCAGCGAGTCGCAGCCCTACGACTACGTGGTGAGCTGCAACGGCCACAACGTGTACTTCCATGCCAACACCTACTTCCATGACGAGGGCCATCAGAAGGGCGCGCTCGTGATCGGCGAGCAGGTGCAGGAGGAAGGTGCCGAGATCTTCTTCGAGACCCCCTGCGTGCAGCTCTACATGGAGGACGGCCGGGTGGCCGGTGCCATCGGCGAAACCAAGGACGGCGGCCACGTGCTGCTGCGCGCCTCCAAGGGCGTCATCATGGCCGCGGGCGACTACGTGGGCGACTCCGAGATGCTCGAGTTCTACACTCCCGACGCCAAGGGCCTGCACCAGGCCGTGGACTTCCGCAACGGCACGGGCCTCAAGGCCGCCATGTGGGTAGGCGCCCAGATGTGCCCCGCCTCCCACACCAAGATGGTGCACGGCGAGGGCCCGAAGGTGCGCTTCGAGATGCCGTACTTGTTCCTCGACCGCCACGGCAAGCGCTTCATGGACGAGGGCTGCTGCCGCATGGGCTACCTGAACGAGTTCACCAACAAGTACCTGGCCGAGGTCGACTTCGCCGAGTCCACCGCTGTGAAGTTCTTCTCCATCGTGCCGACCAACTGGCAGGAGCACTACGACGCTTGGAAGCCGTTCTCCGACATCTCCATCCACAACGCCTACCGCAACGTCGATCCCGAGGCCTGGATCAAGGGCGAGACCCTGGAAGAGCTGGCGGCCAACATGATCGCGTTCGCCGACGAGGAGGGCTGGGCCCACGACTACACCGTGGAGGCCATCGTGGAGTCCATCAACCACTACAACGAGCTGGTGGCTGCTGGTGAAGGCGATGCCGACTTCGGCAAGCGCGACGAGTACATGGTGCCCATCGAGGCTCCCTGCTACGCCGTGCCGCGCGGCGCCAACAACATCGACGCCTTGGTGGACGGCCTGTGGTGCGACGATAACTTCCAGTGCCTCGACGCCGATATGAAGCCGATCGAGGGCCTGTTCGCCGTGGGCAACGCCTCCGGTCCCTTCTTCGGCAACAGCAACTACCCGATGGACATCGAGGGCCTGTCGGTGGGCCGCGCCATCACCACCGGCTTCGCCACGGGCCGTTACGTGGCGGGTCTGTAAGTCATCCCCGTTTCGCCGCCCCTGTCTCCTCCCCACGGTGCGGCGGAATTCTCCCTCAAAGCCGGCGATCTTCGGGTCGCCGGCTTTGGCGTGTATAATCACCTTGCATAAGGAGGGACGCCCATGACTGAGAAAGCGGAATCGAAGGAGGATCGCCGCGCGCTTCTGCGGGGCGGCCGTCGCTATGTCGTGGCCTACGGGTGCGCCCGGGCCTGGGCCACGCTCACCTTCACCGGGGCGGGCGCCGGTGCCGGAATGCTGGACGCGGTACCGTGGTCGTTCGACCCGCACCTCACCTTCGATGCGGCCTACATCGCCGTGAGCATCCTCATGGTGCTGCTGTTTCGCCGCTTCATTCCCCTCAACGAGAACCGCCTGGTGAAAGTCGTGACCGCTGCGGGCATGATCGTCGCGTCGTTGCTGTGCACGCTGGCAGTCTGGGTGCCCGATGCGTCCTTTGGGCTCGTGGTGGCCGGATCTCTGGCGGCCGGTGTGGGTTACGGGCTCTTCCTGCTTCTGGCGGCTGAGGTGCTGGCCACCTTCAGCCTGCTGCGCATCTTCCTTTTCCTGGCGGGCGCCATGCTGCTCGGCACCGTCGTCACTTTCTTCTGCCAGGGTATGGGCCTGTGGCAGGCCCAGTGCGCGCTTGTGCTGCTGCCGGTGCTCGCGGTGCTGTACCTGCGCGATGCCTACGCTCACGTGCCCGAGGCCGAGCGCCCCAAACGCGGCCTGCCGAAGTTCTCCTACCCGTGGAAGCTGTTCGTGCTCTACGGCCTGTACGCCTTTGCCTACGGCATGCGCGCCGACCAGCTGGTAGCGGGCGCCGGGCGGCACTCATCCCTTTCCACGGCCATCATCATGGCGGTGCTGTTCGCGACGGCCTACTTCGCCTCGCGCCGCTTCAACATCGGGCTTCTGTACCGCTCGCCGCTCGTGCTCATGGTGTGCGGCTTCCTGCTCATTCCCGCCGAGAGCCTGTTCGGCTCGGCGGTATCCAGCTACCTTATCGCCATCAGCTACTCGCTCATGTCGTTTCTCGTGATGTTTCTGCTCTACGACATTTCCAAGCGGCTCGGCGTGGCCATTGTGGCGTTTATGGCCATCAAGAACGCCGAGCAGTTGTTCCAGGTGGCTGGCGGCGAGGTGCCGGGGCTTCTGGCCTTAGCGGGCCTTCCCGTGCCCACGCAGGATCTGGTTACGACCGTGGTGGTGAGCGTGCTCATCTTGGGCGCCACGGTGCTGCTGTTCTCCGAAAAGGAGCTGGCCAGCAAGTGGGGCGTGTCCATTCTGGAGGAGGGCGGCCTCGTGCAGCGCACCGAGGAAGAGGAGCGGGTGGGCGAGCGGGTGGAGGAGCTTGCGCGCACCTATCGGCTGAGCCCCCGCGAGGAAGAGGTGCTCGCGCTTCTGGCCGAGGGGAAGACCGGCCGCGTCATCCAGCAGGAGCTGTTCATCGCCGAGGGTACCTTCAAGGCCCACACGCGCCACATCTACGAGAAGATGGGCATCAACTCTCGCAAGGAACTTTTCGGCCTTTTGGGAATTTCCCATTGACAGGAGCGCTCGGCGCATTAAACTAAACAGGCTGCCCAAAGCGGGCGGCAAGAGAACAGATATGTTCCGCTACTTAAGACAGCAGGCACTGAGGCTGTCCGCCCTGGCGAGAACGTTTCGGAAGAAACGGCACTGGCAGGCGCGGGAGCTCGGTTTAATCGCGCAAGCGGCCCGCCGAGGTGGTCGACATTCGCATCCGTGAATTCGTGCGGCCTCCGTCTTATGGGCGGGGGCCGCTTTTGCTTCTCAGGCTTGCGGCCCACCCACCAGGTGCGGAACCCGGAAAGCTTTGAGAAGGAGGTGTACGTACAACATGCCCAACGCTCAGAACAAGGAGATGCTTACCAGCATCAAGGAGGATCTCGACGGCGTTTCCGCCATGTGGGTCGTGGACTACCGCGGCCTCACGGTGAAGGAGATGCAGCAGCTGCGTCGCGACATTCGCGAGACTGGCTCGGTGCTGAAGGTCTACAAGAACACGCTGGTTCACCTGGCGCTGTCCGAGGCCGAGCTGCCGACGCTCGACGATATGCTCGCCGGCCCCAGCGCGTTCGTGTTCTCCGGCAACGACGTGGCCGCGTCCGCGAAGGCCCTGAAGACCTTCGCCAAGGCCAACGAGAACCTTGAGATCAAGGGCGGCCTGATGGAAGGCGCTGCCGTGTCGGCCGCGGAGGTGGAGGCTATCGCTTCTCTGCCCTCTCGCGAGCAGCTCATGGCTCAGATCGCCGGTGCCATCTCCGGCGTCGCTCGTGGTCTGGCCACCACCATCAACGGTGTGCCGCGCGGTATGGCCCAGGTCATCAAGGCCGTGGCCGACCAGAAGGAAGCTGCCTAACAGCTCGGGCGGCCTGAGACGGGTCGCGTAGCAACGAAGAAAGCATGGCCGGCACGAAGAGGCGCCGGCCCCCTTTGAAAGGAAACTAACATGGCTGTTACTCGTGAAGAGATTCTTGAGGCTCTGAAGGAGATGTCCCTGCTCGAGGCTTCCGAGCTCGTGAAGGACATCGAGGAGACCTTCGGCGTGTCCGCCGCCGCTCCGGTGGCCGTGGCCGCCGCCGCTCCGGCCGAGGGTGGCGCTGCCGCCGAGGAGAAGTCCGACTTCGACGTCGTGCTCGAGGGCTTCGGCGACAACAAGATCGCCGTCATCAAGGTTGTCCGCGAGATCACCGGCCTGGGCCTGAAGGAGGCCAAGGAGGTCGTCGAGGGCGCTCCGAAGCCGGTGGCCGAGGGCGTTGCCAAGGACAAGGCCGAGGAGATCAAGGGCAAGCTGGAGGAAGCCGGCGCCGCTGTGACCCTGAAGTAAATTCGCTTTCGCGAACACTTCAACCGCCTTTACGGCTATACGGAACCCCGCTTACGAGCGGGGTTCTTTTTTTGGCGAGAGAAGCTGTTTCGGATGCACTGCGTTGCTGCGATTTTCGCTGTTCTGAGAAGAAAATTGCGGTTTTCGTAATCGAAAATGCCTTACCGTTAGAAACGACGTTAGCCCACCTGGGAAAACGTGGATGTAGAATGCGAAATTACGCTGTCGGACTACGAAAACCGTGATTTTCTTCTCCATTTGGGGGTAGGTGAAGCAGCGCGAGAGGCGGTGCGCGAGAAATAGCACGGGAGGGCCTTGGGAAAGTCTGGGCCTTGGAGGATTTGGGAATCTGGAGGGAAACGGAAGCGTGGGGGACCGGGGCCTTGGGGAGTTGGAGCTAGCCGAGCCACGCTTCCAGGGACTCTATGTCGCGGCGGGCCTGGGCCTGACCGGCTTCGTAGGAGCGCACGAGGGCGTCGTAGTCGGTGGTCTTGTTGGTGACCTCCATGGCATCGGGGTAGAACACCCAGGCCGCGCCGGTTGCCTCCAAGTGCTCGATCTCGTCGCAGAGCTCGTTGTAGGGCTGCCACCGGGCGATGGTGCGCTCGGCCACCACGGGGTGCTTGCGGAAGGCGGCACGGAAGAGGCGCTGACCAAGGGTGCCCATGGGCTTCTTGCGGTAGCCGCGGGGCTGGGTGCGGATGATGCAGAAGCGCTCGAAGCCGTCGGCGCGGGCGGCGTTCAGCAGGATGCCCCAGCTCGCTCCCATGCCCCCGTCCACGTAGGTGCGACTCCCGATGGTGGTGGGCGGCATGAAGATGGGCATGGTGGACGATGCGCGCACCATGAGCCCCACGTCGCGAGCCTCTCTCATGTCGGCCTTCGTGAAGGTGACGGTCTCGCCGGTGTCCCAGTCCAAAGCCTCGATGTGCACGTCGGCGGGGTTGGCGTGGAAGGTGTCCCAGTCGAAGCGCATGGGGTCGTCGGCGGGCGCGGTCTCGATAAGCTCCTCGTACAGGTAGGGGCCGTTGAAGTAGCCGTGGCCGGCCAGGAAGCTCTTCCAGCCGCCGAAGCGCGGGTACTGCACCAGCTCCACGAAGCTGGCCCGGGCGCGCACGGCGTCGCGCACCAGGTAGTTCACCGTGTGGCTCGACCCGGCCGAGATGCCGTAGACGCGCCCGAAGTTGATGTTGCGCGCGAGCAGCTCCACCACCACCGGCGCCGTGTAGCTGTTGCGCATGCCGCCGCCCTCAAAGATGAGCGCCACGTCGGGCTGGTTGATGGTAAGGCTGGCTTGGTCGGCAATCGGCATGTCGCTGCTCCGTTTCGCGGGTTTTGCTCGAGTGTGTCAGCTCCTAGTTTCCCACCTGCGCGGCGGAAATTTCCCGAGAGCTCGATAAAAGGCCCGCAGGCGATGGAGCGAAGCGCTGTCCCCGCGCTGGGGTGCGGTGGATTGGCGCGTCTGATACTGCCGTCGCAGCGCACGACCGGTGCGGGTGCGCGATGCCGAGGGACTGCGCGTCTTCGCCGAGGAGGGGCGCGCTGGTTTATCCTGGAAGTAGGATAGGGGTGCACCCAAGGCTGGGCGGAATGGCCGGAGGCGGTTTGGTAGGATGCCTGAGATACGATGGCATCCGGCGAGGAGGGGAGCCATGGAGAAGGGAAGTGGCCGGGGGACGCTGGTGTTGCTGTTCGCGGCGGGGTTCTGCGCCTATGGGTGCAATCACGCGTGCATGATTTACGTGCCCCTGTACGTGGTTGCCCTGGGCGGCGACTTGCTTCAGGCGGGGCTGCAGGCCACGGTGTTTCTGGCCCTGGCCGTGGCGCTGCGCTTCGCCATCGGGCCGTGGGCCGACCGGAAGGGCGCGAAGGGGCCTATGCTGCTCGGTCTGGCGGCCTACGTGGCCGGCGCGCCCCTGTTGGGACTCTGCCACGACTTCGCGGCGGTTCTGGTAGTGCGCTGCCTGCAGGCCGTGGGGATGGCGGCGTTCTTCCCCTGCGCCATGGCGGCCGTGAGCGCGGCGAGCGCCCAAGCGCGGTCGGGGCTGGCACTGGGGCTGTACCGGTTCGTGTCGTCGGTGGCGCTCATGGTGGCCGCGCCTCTCATGTTCTCGCTGGTGGGTGCCGTCGGCTACGGCGTCGCCTTCGCCGGATGCGGGGCTTTGGCCGCCGTCGGGCTTCTCTGCGCGGTGCTCGTGCCCGCCCGCTGCTGCCGGCCGGCGGGAAGCGAGGGGGAGGCGAAAGGGGCGCGAGCGGGATGGCGGAGCGCATCGGGGGAGGATGCCGCGACGCCGGCGGACGAGGCGCGGACGGCGACGGCGGCAGCTTCGTCGGGAACGCAACGGGACGCTGCCGGGGCATTGCCGGGAGCGCGTCGGGAACACCTCGCGACGTCGGCGACCGCCCGGATGCCGGGAGACGGGCGCGCGGCGGTGGTCGTCGCGCTCGCCGTCACGCTTTTGTCTGCGCTCGGCTACGGCCTCGTCACCAACTTCGCCACCTCCTTCGCCGAGGCAGCGGCACCCGAGGCCAACGCGGGAATGCTCATGGCGCTCGTCGGGGCGGGCGGTCTTATCGCCAACCCTCTCGCGGGGTGGCTGGTGGATCGCAGGGCGGCTTCGGGGGTGGTGGCCGCCTTCGCTGCCGTCATGGGCGCGGGCGTCGTCCTCGTAGCGGCGCTTCCGATGCTTCCGGCTCTGCTCGCCGGAGCGGGGCTGCTCGTGGGCATCGGGTATTTCGGCGCGGTCACGAGTGCCGTGGCGCTGCTGGCCAAGCGGGCGCCGGAGGGCCGCCGGGCCTCGCTCATCTCCCAGCAACAGAACGCCGTGGACGTGGGTATCGGCGTCTCGGGCCTACTCTTCGGCGCCCTCATCGTGGCCACGGGCGCGCCCGTCCTGTTCGCCCTCGCCGGGCTCTTCCTCGTTGCCGTCCCGCCCGCGCTCGTGGTCCTCGCTGCGAGACGACCTGCCGCCGCAGCGTGAGCGCGAGGGGCAAAGGCCGGCGAACCGGTGCCGAAACCTCGATGATCGATATGGACTCGACTGACTCGACAGGCTCGACAAGTGATTTGTCGAGGACTCGACAAAAATTCATCGAGGACTCGACAAAAGGTTGTCGAGCCTGTCGAGTCCCATGGGGCGGGTGCCGAGCTCTTGGCGGTTTCCGGGCACAAAAGGAGCCACCCGAAGGCGGCTCCTGGAAAGGCCGATGCGATGTCGTGGCGCGTCGCGGGCTTTGCCGTGCGGCAGAGTTACGGCGCCAGCGCCTACTCCGCGTAGCGGAACAGGGCGGCCACCGGCGAGGCGGTGGGCATCTGGTCCTGGTCCACGATGTAGATGTGGGCGTCCTGAGCCAGGGCGGCCTGGGCGAAGGCGTCGGTGATGTCGGGCGCGGCCGGGTCGATGTAGCCGTCGTCGACCGGGTTCGGGTTGCCGTCGAAGGTGACGGTGCCGGTGTTGACGTCGAAGCCGCCGGGCAGGATCTTGCCCTTCACCATGAACAGGGCTGCCACGCGGCGCTCGGCGAGCGCCATGCCGATGGCGTCGAAGTCGTCGGAGGCCTTCCCGTGGGCCGCATCGGCGCCGAACTGCTCAGCGGCCTGCTTGAGGTTCGCATCGCGGATGCCGTCCATCACGGTGAGGGCCTCATCCAGCAGTGCCTTGCCGTCAAGGCCGGCCGGATCCTTCTTGATGCCCTCGGGCAGCAGGTGGCGCAGGGTGCAGACCTTGCGGAAGGCGTGCTCGTACTCCTCGTCGCAGCACAGGATGATGGGCGTGGTATCGTCGCGCACGAGGTAGTCGTTCACAGCCTTGTTCACGTAGCGGAACCACTGGGCGGCGTCTTCCTTCTTCACGTCGTTGCGCGACTGGTGGTCGTGGTACTGGCCCATGTGGCCTTCCAAGGTGATATAGTCCAGGGCGCCCAGCTCGTCCTTCTTCATGTCGGCGGCGGTGTCGTCGCTGTTGGCGAAGAGCTCGCTGAAATAGTCGTGCACCTCGCGCGGCAGCTGCTGGCGCTGAACATGGGCGCGGTCGCCCTTCACCCAGCTGAAGCGGTCGTTGCCCAGCTCCAGGATGTAGTACTCGGTGCCGTACTGGAAGTTGCGCAGCAGCGGCTTCACGAAATAGGTGTCGCCGGCGGCCACCATGGGATCGGGGGCGAAGAACAGGTTGTACACGTACACGTCGTCGTTGCCCATGAGGAATCCCAGACCCTCGCCGGCGTGCAGCCACAGTGGCATGTCGGGATGGGCGAGCAGGTAGTCGGCCTTCTCCAGGATGCCCTTGTAGGCGTCCTTGCCGTAGCTTTCGGCTAGGGTGCGCTCGGCGTCTTTCATGAGATCCTTGAACATGTCGCGATCCCAGATGTCGCGGCGCTCCTCGCGCTCGCTGTGGTGAACGGGAATATACAGCGATGCGACCGGTGCGGGCACATCGGAGAGGATGGCGGGGTCGAAGCCCTCCATTACGTGAATGCTCTCGTCGGTCTTGCGCAAGGTCTCCTTCTCGTCTTTCATGACGAACCTCCAAAGTGGTCGGGAACACGGTGTCGCGCAACGACTTCGCGACGGAGCCGACATCCGCGCGACGGGCGCGGCGCGGGCGGCATGAGGGATGGGGCCATTGCGCAGTGAAAAGCATAGCCCCCCGAGATGCGTTCGGGGGGCTATGGGTAAGTCTGTGAACTTGCGGTTGCCGAAATGCTGATTTGGGCGCTTGGGGAATGGGGGCGGAGAAGGTCCCGGTTGCCCGGCGTCCCCCGCGGGGCATACCTCCATGCTCACACAGTCCTCGCTTGGTGGAACAGCCCACTGGGCTGTTCCAGTCGCTGCGGAACTGCGCGTGGAGGCACGCCCCGCGGGGGACGCCTCCACGCGCCTGAGGTCGGTACGGTTTTACCGCTTCTCGTAGCGTTTCACGTTCATGGCGCGCATGGCGTTCAGAATGGCGATAACGGCCACGCCCACGTCGGCGAACACGGCCATCCACATGTTGGCGATGCCGAAGGCGGCCAGAATGAGCACGGCGAACTTGATGCCGAGGGCGAAGATGATGTTCTGCCACACGATGCGCATGGTGCGCCGGGCCACGTCGATGGCCTTCGCGATGTCGTCGGGGTTGTCGTTCATGAGCACGATGTCGGCGGCCTCGATGGCGGCATCCGACCCCATGGCGCCCATGGCGATGCCGATGTCGGCACGGGTGAGCACCGGCGCGTCGTTGATGCCGTCGCCGACGAAGGCGAGCTTGCCCTTGCCGCGGGTATCACGCTCGGTGGCGGCCAGCAGCTTCTCCACTTCCGCCACCTTGTCCTGGGGCAGCAGCTCGGCGTGCACCTCGTCGATGCCGAGCCGGGCGGCCACGGAGGCGGCCACATCGGTGCGGTCGCCGGTGAGCATGACGGTCTTCTTCACGCCGGCCGCGTGCAAGTCGGCGATGGCCCGGGCGGCCGTGGGCTTGATGGTGTCGGCGATGACGATGGTGCCGAGGAAGGCCCCGTCGGCGGCAACGTACAGCACGGTGCCCGCAGCATCGGTCGCCTGGAAGGGCACGCCATGGGCGGTCATGAGCTTGCCGTTGCCCACGAGCACGCCGCGACCGTCCACGACGGCCTCCACGCCCTGGCCGCTCACCTCGCGCACGTCGCGGACGCGCTCGGCCAGCGGAGCGACGTTGGCAGCGGGTCGTTCCCCATTCGCCATGGCGTCGCCGTAGGCTCGCACCGATTGGGCGATGGGGTGGGTGGAGAAGGCCTCGGCCGCGGCGGCGGTGGCCACGAGCTCGGCCTCGGTCACGCCGGGGGCGCACGCCAGCTCGGTCACGGCGAAGGTGCCGTCGGTGAGGGTGCCGGTCTTATCGAACACGACGGTTTCCGTGGAACCTAGGGCCTCCAGGTAGTTCGACCCCTTCACCAGAATGCCGAGGCGCGAGGCGCCCCCGATGCCGCCGAAGAACGACAGGGGCACCGAGATGACGAGCGCGCAGGGGCACGACACCACGAGGAAGGTGAGGCCGCGCAGCACCCAGTCGGCCCAATCGCCGCCGAGCAGCAGCGGGGGCACGATGGCGAGCACGGCCGCCACGCCCACGACGATGGGGGTGTACACGCGGGCGAAGCGCGTGATGAAGTTCTCGGTGCGGGCCTTCTTCTCGGCGGCGTTCTCCACCAGTTCCAGGATGCGGCTCACGGTGGAGTCCTCGAAGGGCTTCGTGGCACGTACCGCGAGCTTGCCCGTGAGGTTCACGCAGCCGGAGATAACCTCGTCGCCCGGGCGCGCCGTGCGGGGCACCGATTCGCCGGTGAGCGCTGCGGTGTCGATCTGGCTGTCACCGGTGAGGATGATGCCGTCCAGCGGGATGCGCTCGCCGGGCATGACGATGAACTCGTCGTCGGGGGCCAGCTCGAAGGGATCCACCTGCTTCAGTTTCCCCTCTTCCATGACGTTGGCGAACTCCGGCGCGATGTCCATCATATCGGCGATGGATTTCCGCGATTTGTCCACGGCATAGCTTTGGAACAGCTCGCCTACCTGGAAGAACAGCATGACGGCGGCGCCCTCGGCCATGTGTGGCTCGGTGTGGGGGAACAGCACCAGCGCGAAGGCGCCGAAGGTGGCCACGGTCATGAGGAAGTCCTCGTCGAGGGCGTGGCCGCGGAAGAGGTTGCGGAAGGCGCTGGCGATGACGTCGTAGCCGGCGATGAGGTAGGGGATGAGGAAGAGCGCGAACTCGGCGTACACGTCGCCGGGGCTGCCGAAGGCGGCGCGCAAAAGGCCGGTCTCTTCCACGATGATGATGGCGAAGAAGATGACGAGGGCAACGATGATGCGGGTGAGGAGGCGTTTTTGCTTGGGGCTCATGGTGGGTTCCTGTTTCTTGCCGTTCGCGCGAGGCTTCGGGGTAATACTCGATGCTCAGACAGTCCTCGCTCGGCGGAAGTGTCCACCGGACACTTCCGTTCGCTGCGGAACTGCGCGTCGAGCATCGCCCCGAACCCTCGCGCTGCTCTTACAAATCGGAAAAATGCTCGGTTCTACCGTTTGATGAGGCAGTCTTTCTCGTAGCTGGTGCATACCTGCTGGGCGGCGTCGACGATGGCGGCGAAGGCCTCGGCATCGTCGGTGTCGGCGTCGATGACGAGCTTGCTCGTCATGAAGGAGATGGACGCCTTGTTCACGCCGGGCAGCTGGTTGATGCCCGTTTCCATCTTCGCGGCGCAGTTGGCGCAGTCGAGGTTCTCCAGCTTGAATGATTTCCGCATGGTAGTTCCTTTCTCGGCGGGGCCCCTTCGGGGGGGGGCGTGGTGGTGGCTTGCGGGTGGTCGAGCGGTCGGGCTCGGGGGGGGGCGTGCTTGGGGTGCGCGGTGCGGGTTACTCGCAGACGTGGGTCATGCCCTGGGCGAGCATGGTGAACACGTGGTCGTCGGACAGCGAGTAGATGACGTTCTTGCCGTCGCGGGCGGCTTTTACGAGGCGGGCCTGCTTCAAGGTGCGCAGCTGGTGGCTCACCGCGCTTTGGGTACAGCCGACGGCCTCGGTGATGTCGGTGACGCTTAGGGGGCCGCCCATGAGCGCGAACAGGATCTTGATGCGTGTGGTGTCCGAGAACGCCTTGAACAGGTCGGCCACATCGAAGAGCAGCTCCTCGTCGGGCATTTCCGTAAACAAGGTGGCCGTGGATTCGCGGTTGCAACCGCAGGGGCAGTCGATCATCTGGGCGCAGGCGGTTTCCACGACCTGCTGTGCCTCTTGTTCCAGTGATGCGGGCTTAGCCATGGCGGCTCCTTCTGAACGTAACAACATATGAACAACTATTCATAAGTATAGGCAATGTCACAGCGCTGTCAAGGGGGAGTGGGGGAGATTCTACTTTTCCGCTCAGCGGCAAGCAAAGCGTAACGACGCCGTTGTCCGTTTCCGCAGCCCCCAGCGCTACCATGGGGGCGAGGCGCTGTTCGGTACGGCGGCTCGGGATGGCGGCACCGTTGTCGCGCCATTGTCCTGCCCCGTTCCCGTTCTTGTTCCCGATGCGCCCTGAGCAACGATTCTCGGAAGGTGATGTCATGAGAGCTTATCAGGTTGTCGATGCCGATTACGTGGAGCGCGAGAGAGGGTCCATGCCCTTGGTGGACGTGCGGCCGCCGTTGCTCTACGATGCGGGCCACATTCCCACAGCGCTGAACGTGCGCCTCGATGTGGCGGCGGCCAGCGACGACCCGGCTGAAACCTTGGCCGAGCTGTTCCGCGACGAGGGCATCTTCCCCGAAGACGCCGTCATCGTGTACTGCCAGTCGGGCATCCACGCGAAGATTGCCTGCGACTATCTGGCGAGCGTGGGCTATACCGAGCTGCGGCTGTACGCCGGCAGCATGAACGATTGGGTGGGCGATCCGGCCCGGCCCGTGGAGGCCTCCGAAGCGGTGCTCGCGCGGGCCTCATAGGGAAAGGGGAGAGAGCGATGGAGACGACGAAGCGCGGCGGCGCGGCCATTCTCAAGCAGGTGGTCACGAGCCTGCCCTTCATATTGCTGGTGGCGGTGGCGGCGGGCCTCGGGATCGGTTCGGTGGCGTCTGCCGAGGTCATTGCCGTAGTGGCTACCATTGGCGACGTGCTGCGGCAGGTCATCGTGTTCTGCGTGCCGCTCATCATCGTCGGCTTCATCGCCCCTTCCATTGCCAAGCTGGGCGAGAACGTGTCGCGCATTCTGGGCGTGGCGCTTCTTGCGGCCTACCTGTCTACCCTGGGAGCCGCGCTGCTTTCCATGGCCGCGGGCTTCGGGATCATTCCGCACCTTACCCTGGCCGAGGGCGCAGAGGCCCTGCGCGAGGTGCCCAGCTTGGAGTTTCCCCTTGACATTCCCGCCATCATGCCCGTGACAAGCGCCCTGGCCCTGGCGCTCATGCTGGGCCTGGCGGCGGTGTGGGCGAAGGCGTCGCGCTTCACGGCGCTCTTGGTGGAGTTCCAGCGCATGGTGCTGACCATTGTGGTGAAGATCGTCATTCCCATTCTGCCGTTCTTCATCGTGTGCACCTTCGCCGGTCTGGCCTGGGAAGGGACGCTCACGAGCCAGCTGCCGGTGTTCCTGGTGGTTATTGCCATTGTGCTCGTGGGGCACTTCGTGTGGCTCGGGGTGCTCTACGGCGCAGCCGGGGCCTACTCGCGCACGAATCCCTGGGAGGTGCTGCGCCATTACGGATCGGCCTACCTGACGGCCGTGGGCACCATGTCGTCGGCGGCCACCCTGGGCGTGGCGCTGGAATGCGCCGGCCAGGCGAAGACCCTGCGGCGCGACATGGTGAGCTTTGGCATTCCGCTGTTCGCCAACATCCATCTGTGCGGATCGGTGCTCACCGAGGTGTTCTTCTGCATGGTGGTGTCCCAAATTCTGTACGGAGCGCTGCCGAGCCTGCCGACGATGCTTTTGTTCTGCGTGCTTTTGGGCGTGTTCGCCATCGGGGCGCCGGGGGTGCCGGGCGGCACGGTGATGGCCTCGCTCGGCTTGGTCACGGGCCTTTTGGGCTTCGATGGGGCCGGCACGGCGCTGGTGCTTACGGTGTTCGCGCTGCAGGACAGCTTCGGCACCGCCTGCAACGTGACCGGCGACGGGGCCCTCACGCTGATTCTCACGGGCTATGCGAACCGCCATGAGGTGGCCGACGCCATGGCCCCTGCCGACGAGGCGTTCTTCGACGGGGAAGTGGCCGAAGCCGCCGGTGCCGGTCGCGGCAAGCCGGCCGGCGAGGGGGCGACGAGCCGTTCCTGATTCCCCAACAGGCCCTTGACAGGTTCGGCTCTCGAGCGCGCTCGAGCCCCGCTCCCGCTACCATAGGGGGAAACGATTTCGCGAGAGAGGGAGCACCCATGGCCCAGACGCAGATGCCGGCAAAGATAGAGCTTCCCGGGGCAATTCCCGGGTTTTCCGACTTCGGCCACATCCCCTTCGAGGGGCTGCGCAACACCCGCGACCTGGGCGGCTTGCCCGCAGCCGACGGGCGCCGGGTGAAGCCGGCGCTGCTGTTGCGGTCGGGTGCCCTGCGCAAGGCGACCGAGAGCGATCTGGCGCGCCTTCTGGCCGATTACCACCTGGAGGGCGTGGTGGACTTTCGCACCGAGGTGGAGCGCGACAAGGAGCCCGACCCGCGCGATCGTATGGAAGGCGTGGTGTTCTACGACTTTCCGGCGCTTTCGGGGGAGACTATCGGCATCACCCATGGGGCGAGCCTTGCGCAGGACGTGAAGGCGCTCGAGGCGGTGAGCGCCCAGCCCCACGAGGCGGTGCGGAAGATGTACCCGCAGATTCTTCTGGGCGAGGCGGGCCGTGCGGCCTACCGCGGGCTTTTGGACGTGCTGCTGGAATCCGACGGCGGGGCGGTGCTGTGGCACTGCAGCGAGGGTAAGGACCGCGCAGGTTTGGGCGCGGTGGTGGTGGAGCGGGCGCTCGGCGTGCCTGAGGCCGATGTGCGGGCCGATTACCTGGCCACGAACTTGTTCGCGCGCAACCGGGCCGAGGGCGTTTTAGACGCTCTGGCCGTGAAGCTGCCGGCTTTGCGCGGGGTCGACGCTGATGTGGACGCGTTCTTCTGCGCCTACCCCGACTACTACGATGCTGCCATGGGTGCTGTGACCGATGCGTTCGGCACCTTCGACGCCTATTTGACCGAGGCTCTCGACTTCGGCCCCGAGAAGCAGGCCGCTCTGCGGGAGAAGTATTTGGCGTAATTCAGCGAGATTTCCCACGCTGGAAACGCGGGGGCGGCCGGCGAGGTGTAAAATCGCCCTCGAATATTCCGCAACCCCAAGGAGGCACCGTGGCCGAGTCCGCAACCCCGGAGCAGATTGTCATCGTCGTCGATTTCGGCGCCCAGTACGGGCAGCTCATCGCCCGCCGCGTGCGCGATCTGCACGTGTATTCCGAGATCGTGCCATGCGACATCACGGCCGACGAGGTGCGCGCCATGGCGCCGGCGGCTATCATCCTGTCGGGTGGTCCGGCCAGCGTGTACGCGGAAGACGCCCCCTCCATCGACCCCGAGATTCTCGGCCTGGGCATTCCCGTGCTCGGCTTCTGCTACGGCCAGCAGGCCATGGCCGTGGCGCTCGGCGGGGAAGTGGCGCACACCGAGAAGGGCGAGTACGGCCCGGCGGTCATCACGCGCGCCGGCGAGTCGGCGCTGTTCGACGGTACTCCCGGCGAGCAGACCGTGTGGATGAGCCACCGCGATGCCGTGAGCCGCGTGCCCGAGGGCTTCGCCATCACGTCGCGCACCGAGGTGTGCCCGGTGGCGTCCATGGAGTACCCCGAGCGCAAGCTGTTCGCCACGCAGTTCCATCCCGAGGTGCGCCACACCGAGTTCGGCCAGACGCTGCTGCGCAACTTCCTGTTCGGCGTGTGCGAGCTTGAGCCGGATTGGACCATGGATTCCATCATCGAGGACTCGGTGGCGGCCATCCGCGCCGAGGTGGGGGATGATCGCGTGATTCTGGGCCTTTCGGGCGGCGTGGACTCGTCGGTAGTGGCGGCGCTGTGCGCTCGCGCCATCGGCAAGCAGCTGACCTGCGTGTTCGTGAACCACGGCCTGCTGCGCAAGGGCGAGCCCGAGGAAGTGGAAGAGGTGTTCACGAAGCAGTTCGACGTGGACTTCATCCACGTGCACGCCGAGGAGCGCTACCTGGAGCTGCTGTCCGGCGTGACCGACCCGGAGGAGAAGCGCCGCATCATCGGCACGCAGTTCTGGAAGGAGTTCTTCGCCGTGGCGGAGGATCTGGCCCAGGACGGGCGCCCGGTGAAGTACCTGGCCCAGGGCACTATTTATCCCGACATCATCGAGAGCGGCGCGCGCAAGACCGGCGGGAAGGCGAGCACTATCAAGAGCCACCACAACCTCATTCCGTTCCCCGAGGGCGTGCACTTCGACCTGATCGAGCCGCTGGACCACTTCTTCAAGGACGAGGTGCGCGCGCTCGGCACGGCGCTGGGGCTGCCCGACTACATCGTGCACCGCCAGCCCTTCCCGGGGCCGGGTTTGGCCATCCGCATCATCGGCGACGTGGACGGGGAGAAGCTGACTATTTTGAAGAACGCCGACGCCATCGTGCGCGAGGAGCTGGACGCCTACAACGAGCGCCTGTTCGCCGAGACCGGCGAGCGCAACAGCGAGCACGCCGTGTGGCAGTACTTCGCCGTGCTGCCCGACATCAAGAGCGTGGGCGTCATGGGCGACGAGCGCACCTACGCCCGCCCCGTGATCCTGCGCGCCGTGGAAAGCAGCGATGCCATGACCGCCGACTGGGCCCGCCTGCCCTACGACGTGTTGGCTCGCATCTCCGGCCGCATCGTGGCCGAAGTCCCCGGCGTGAACCGCGTGGTGTACGATATCACCAGCAAGCCCCCCGCGACCATCGAGTGGGAGTAGGTTGATAGGGTTCTGACCTGCACTTTTGAGTGCCGCACTGTGCTCCTGAGTTTCGTTTCGTACGAGAGTCACGGCAAAGCCACCAGCGACATTGGTGAGTAAATCCGATTATCGAGCCTCCGTTCTCATGTTGGAACGGAGGCTTTTTCTTTACCGTTTTACTCCCCTTCACCTGCGATTTCGCTATTTACTCCCCGTATTTCAAGATGGAAGCGTTTGGTTGCGAGCCACGCCGGTGTGAGGGCCTGAGTCGTCAGGCCCTCACACAGGGGGACCGCGATGGTGGCCACCGCGCCGCCCGAGGGGCTGTTGGCGAGCGAGACGGAGCCCCCGTGGGCGCTCGCAGCCTCGGAGGCGGCGTGGAGGCCGAGCCCGTAGTGGCGGCCTCCGTCGCGCGAGGAGCGGGAGGAGTCGTCTGTGAAGAGGCGCTCGCAGCCGCGTTCGAGGGCGGCGGGAGAGAAGCCCGGTCCGTCGTCGGACACCTCGATGACGAGGTGTCCGCCCGCGACGTCGCAGGAGACCGCCACGCGCGAGCGCGCGTGCTCGGCGGCGTTGGCCACGAGGTTCGCGGCGGCTCGCGCCAGGGTGGTTCGGTCGAGTGGGGCCTCGGGCGCGCCCGCGACAGCGGGGCCCGTGGCCGCGTCGAACATCACGCCTCGCGCCCGGGCGATCTGGGCGGCCTCGGCGAGGACCTGTTCGCAGAGCTCGGCCGGCCGCATGGGGGCCCTCTCCGCCCCGCCGGACCCGCGCGAGGCCTCGATGAGCAGGCGCACGTAGCCGTCGAGCCTTCCTACACCGCCGGCTATGTCGCGCGCGGCGGCCGCGAGGTCGGCGTCTTTCTCGTCTTCCAGCTCCTCCGCCACGAAGTCGGCGTTGGCGCGCAGCACGGTGAGCGGCGTCTTGAGATCGTGGGCGAGCGACGCCACCTGCTCGCGCTGCCCCCGCTCCGCGGCCCAGCGGGCCTCGAGCGACTCGGCGAGGGAGGCCCGCATGGCGTCCATCGCGGCGAGGACGTCGTTCACCTCGCGCACGTTGGTGCTGCCGACCGCGAAGTCGAGCTCCCCCGCGCCGACGCGCCCCGCCGCCTCCGCGAGCGGCGCCATCTTGCGCGAGATCACGCGGCTCGCGCGGCGCGCCACGAGCGCGAGCGCGAGCGCGCTTCCTCCCGCGGCGCCGACGAGCATGAGATTCTGCGGGTTGGGAAGCAGGCCGGCGAGGTCGCGCGAGACCCACTGCGGCAGGTACTCGCTGACGAGTGCGCAGGCCCCGCCGCCCTTGAGCGGGAACGCGGCGTAGGTGAGGCCCGAGCCCCCGCCCTCGATCTCCACTGTGCCCGGATCCGCGGCGAGTGCCGCACGGGCCATTTCCGTCGCGCCCTCGAGCCGCGTGCCCTCGAGGTCTGTCATCAGCACGTATCCGTCCTTGTTCAGGATGAGGTAGCGGTACGCCGTCGGCACGTCCTGCTGCCCGCAGACGCCGTCGCGTGCCAGGCCCTCCGCGACCTCGCGCGCATTGGCCGGCCCCCAGCTTGCCTCGTAGACGAAGCCCGCGTTGATCGCCGCGGAGAGCGCCATGAACGAGGCGAGCCACGCCGTGGCGACCGCCGCGAACGCGTAGGCGAAGTAGCGCGCGATGACGAAGGAGAGCGGCATGCCCTCGCGACCTCGCGCCCCGGTCCTCAGAGCTGCCACTTGTACCCCATCCCCCAGACGGTCGCGATCGGATCGGCGCCGGCCTCGGAGAGTTTCCTCCGGGCGCGGCTGACCTGCATGGATATGGCCGCGTCGTCGGCGTCGCTCTCCCAGCCGAGCACCGCCTCGCGTATCTGCGCGCGGCTCATGACCTGCCCGGGGTGGCGGGCGAGGTACTCGCAGATGGCATACTCGGTGGGCGTGAGCGGCACGGCCTCGCCGCCCACGGCGAGGCCGCGCGCCCCGAGGTCGATCCGCACCTCCCCGAAGGAGAGGGCGTGCGAGCGCGGCCGGCGCTCACGGCGTAGATGGGCCGCGACCTTGGCGCGCAGCTCCGCGGCCCCGAAGGGCTTGCGGACGTAGTCGTCGGCGCCCAGGCCGTAGCCGGCCACGGCGTCCTCCTCGGCCACGCGCGCGGTCAGGAAGATGATGGGCCCGTCGAAGTCCGGGCGGATCTGCCGCACGAGCTCGAAGCCGTCGAGCCCCGGCATCATGACGTCGCAGAGCACGAGGTCGAAGCGCGAGAGGTCCATCCCCGGGACCGCCGTCGGGTCCGCTGCCTTGACGACCTCATGGCCGTCGCGGCCGAGGACGCGCGCGAGCGCGTCGAGGATCGCCCGCCCATCATCCACTGCCAGTATCCTCGCCATGTTCGACCTCCTGAAACTCCCGTCGGCATTGTACTTGCGCCGCGCTCAGCGGTCCAGAGCCCCGCGCGCAGCCGCGGGTGCCTGGGCCGCGTTGCACGCGCGGTAGCGCACGCCCGAGCCGCCGCGCGCCTCGATCTCGAGCCAGCCCTCGCCGTCCGACTCCCGCCCGAAGAAGATGAGCTGGAGCTCTCGGATATTGCCCCTGTCGTCCGCCGCGTCCACCAGGTAGACGTAGTTCGCCCCCGCCCCGGTGGCGTCGGCGTAGGAGCTCGCGTGGCTGCCGGGCTCGGGCGCGGGCGCCCACATGGCGATCTCAGGGTTGGGCAGCACGCGGTCGGCGATCGAGCGCAGCGCCGACCCCCAGCCGGCGTCGAGCAGGGCATTCCCGCCCAGGACGAGCGCTGCGGAGAGGAGGGCGAGCACGGCGGCGAGCGGCTTCCTACGCATCTGCCCTCCCGTCCTCGAAGCGGCAGAACCAGGCGATAAGGACGGCGGCGGTTGCCAGGGTGAGCACGAGGCTGGCGAGCGCAGTCGTGAGGAGAGGGCCCGCCGCGCGTGCGGCGTCGATGAAGGCCTCTACCCCGAGCGACCCCAGGCGCGCGGGCCAGGCGAGTGGCACCCAGCTCAGGGGCGTCGCCAGGGCACCGGTGAGCTCGCCGGTCATGAGGCCGTGCGCAAGTCCGCCCACTGAGAAGAACGCGAGGAGCATCCCCGCCGCGCCGGCGCCGATGGCGGCGTTGCGGCCGAGGCGCAGGGCCACGCCGAGCCCCAGCGCGTAGAGGGGCAGGCTGCCCAGCACGATGCCCGCCCAGGCGGCCGCAAGCGGAGCGGGCCCGAGCGGCAGGCGCCCGGCGACGGCGAGCACGGCCCCGAACACGCCGAGCGCCACGGCCAGCGCGCCCGCGCCGAGCGCCGCAAGGGCGAGCAGCTTCGCCGCGACGGCGCGCCCGCGCGAGGGGACCGCCGTGAGGTTGGCGAGGCGCCCGGCAGCGCGCTCCTCGTCCACGGCGAGCCCGCAGACGATGGCGGACATGAGCGGCATGAGGGCGCCGAGGAACTGGGCGTAGGCGTCCGCGCCCAGCGCCGGGTCCCATCGGGCTACGGAGAAGTACTCGCCGCAGGCAAGACCGGCTGCCAGGCCGCAGACGAGGTGCACCGCCGTGAGCGGGGAGCGCGCCAGGCGCAGGGCCTCGGAGAGCAGGGCCCGCGGGAGAGTCATGCGCGGCGTCGGGTCGGAGAGTCGTGTCATGGCCATCACCTCTCCTCGGAGCGCGCGAACCAGGCCGCGCCCGCCGCCGTGAGCGCGGCGAACGCGAGCGCGCAGACCGCAAGGCCCGCCAGTGTGAGCATGCCGCCCGCCGTGAGCGCCCCGCCGAGCGCCATGTCCGCCGCGAGTGGCTCGCCGCTCGGCAGCACGGGGATGAAGCTCGTGGGGATGACCATGCTCGCCGACGGCGGAAAGAGCTGCGGCAGCGGCATCAGCGACCAGGCGAACCCACCCATGAGCTGCGCGGCGAGCGGGCAGAAGATGCCCGCGAGCATGCCGAGCCGCGCCGTGAGGAAGAGCCCTGCGGGGATCATCCACGCCGCGGTCACCGTGTTGGCGAGCGCGCAGAGGAGCATCGTGAGCGTGCCCGCGGCCGTGAGGCCCTGCGAGGAGAACGCCGAGCCCGCGAGGTAGATGCCGAAGACCACGAGGTTCGAGAGCGTGCAGAGCGCGAGGCACCAGAGCGCCTTGGCCCACCAGGCGCGCCCGAGCGGGAAGCCCAGGCCTAGAAGCCCCCGCATCCGCGTGCGCGCGTCCGCCCGCGCGACGCACGCCACCACGAGCGAGAGAGCCACGGGCAGGAAGAGCGCGTACCAGTAGTTCCACGCGCTGAAGATCTGCACGCCCCGGTAGGGCATCGCGCCGAGCAGCGGCATCGGCAGCGCCATGAGCACGGCCAGGCGAACCGGTGCCGCGTGGCGCGACTTCAGGGCCTCGGCGCGCAGGCCCGCGAGCAGGCCGCCTTTCTCGCCCGTCATGCCGCCACCTCCCCGCGCGCTCGTCGCCCCTCCCGGCAGACGCTCATGAAGAGTTCCTCGAGGTCCTGCCCGGGCCGAAGCGCATCCTCGTAGGCGAGGCGCCCCCCGTAGATGATGCCGATGGTGTCCGCCATCTGCTGCACCTCGGAGAGGATGTGGCTCGAGACGATCACCGTCGTGCCCGCCGCCGCGAAGCCGCGGATCTGGTCGCGCAGCTCCTCGATGCCGATGGGGTCGAGGCCGTTGGTGGGCTCGTCGAGCACGAGCAGGCGTGGCCGGGCGATCAGCGCCAGCGCGAGCCCCAGGCGCTGCCGCATGCCCATCGAGAAGCGCCCGGCGCGCTTCTTCCCGGTGTCCGCGAGGTCCACGGCGGCGAGCACCTCATCTACGCGGCTCTCGGGAAGGCCCAGCAGCGTGGTGCGCACGCGCAGGTTCTCGCGCGCGGTGAGGTTGGGGTAGAGCGGTGCCTCCTCGATGAGGCTGCCGATTGCGTAGAGGTCCTCGCGGCGCCAGGCGTGCCCGGCAAAGAGGATCTCCCCGGCCGTCGGCCGCAGCATCCCGCAGATCATCTTGAGCGTTGTCGACTTGCCGGCGCCGTTGGGGCCGAGCAGCCCGTACACCTCGCCCTCGCGGATATGAAGGCTCACGTCGGCCACGGCATCCTGCGCCTGGTCGCCGCGGCCGAAGCGCTTGGTGAGCCCGCGCGTCTCGAGCATGTAACCCATGGGTTCGTCCTTTCTCTTCCGGGCGCGCGGGCCGAGTCGCCGTGCCCGCGCGCCTTGCCTTTCGGGTTCACCATCCATGGTGGGGCGCGTTTCTAACGAAGCCGTAACGGCCGTTGGGCTCTTTTGGCGCCAGCCCTTCTCGACCCGCACGCCAATCATGGTATGTTTATCGCGATAATAAGGACGGAGGTGCCCGTGGCACGCAATAATTGTGTTTGGCAATAGCAAAGTCGACATTTTGGGGATGCTGACGTTTTTCCAACCCAAAACGTCCTATGCCGCAAGCCCGAGCGAGCGTCTGTATTGCGCCGGACTCATTCCTCCCAATGATAGCTTTATCCGATCCTTGTTGTACCACTCGATGTAGTCACAGAGCGCTTCTATGAAGCGACCGATGGACCAACCCTTCCAGTCGCGCCCGTAAAAGAACTCGAAGCTTTAGGCTTGTGAAAAACAAGAGGAACGGTGCAAACGGGAGAGGGGAATCTTGGGGAATTCGGCTCGACCTTCTCGCGCTTGTGCGCGCCGCTTATTATATATCTCGCGCTCTGCCGGCTATCCTGTCACAATGAGACTTGAAGAATATGATTCGACGAAGGAGCAGACATGCGCATCGCGCTCGTGATGGACGATATGCCCGTCCGCTCCAATGGCACATCCTCTACGGCGTTGCGCTATGCGGATGCCCTGCGCGAGCAAGGCCATGAGGTCATCTGCGTGGCCTTTGGCGCGGATGGCCCCGATAGCTTCGATGTGCCCGAGCATCACATCCCCGTCATGACTCCGGTTGCCGAGGGGCTCGATTTCCACTTCGCGCTGCCTGACGAGGCGGTCTTCGATGAAGCATTCGCCGATGTTGACGTCATCCATATCTTCCTCCCCTTCGCTTTAGGCCAGGCGGCTCGCGATTGGGGGCGAGCCCACGGTGTGCCGGTGACGGCGGCATTTCACTTGCAGCCGGAGAACGCCACCTACAACGCGAACCTGGGGGCAGCGCCCTTGGTTTGCGATGCCATCTACAGGCTGTTTCGCGACTGGCTCTACGGCGACATCCGCCATATCCATTGTCCGAGCCAGATGATCGCCAACCAGCTGCGCAAGCATGGCTACCGGAGTCAACTCCATGTCATATCCAATGGCGTGCCCAAGGCGTTCTGCCCAGGAGAGGGCGAGAGCTTCAATGATGGCCTTGTCCATATCGTCACCGTCGGTCGTCTCTCTCACGAGAAGGACCAGGCAACCATCATCCGCGCCATCGAACGTTGCTTCCATAGGGATCAGATCCGGCTGCATATCTGCGGCAAGGGCCCGCTTAAGCACAAGCTTGAGCACGAAGGGAGCCGCCTGCCCCATCCTCCTATCTTCGAGTATCGGTCCACCGATGACCTGATAGCCCTGGAGCGAGCGTGTCCTTTGTACATCCATGCGTCGATTGCAGACATCGAGGCCATGAGCGTATTGGAGGTGCGTCCCGATCATCGCCGAGGCCGAGATGAGCGCGCCCTCTCAGTTCGCTCTCTGTGGGGAGAGCCTATTCGAAGCTGGTGACGACGAGCGCCTTGCCGAGCTCATTGACTGGTGGCTCGATCATCCCGAGAAGATCGCGGAATGGAGCCCGCGTTATGCTGCAGAGGGCATGGGCGATCATGTGGAAAAGTGCGCCGAACGCTTCGCTGCGATGCTGGAAGAGGCCATTGCCGACGACCTTTCAGCCTATGGGGAAGAGGTCCGAAGTTAGCCGCAGGCGCACTTCTCTGCGGAGCCTTGCAGTTCCCCCGTCTTTCTGTCGTCGCTAGCTTCGCTTGCCTTTCTTCCAGAGCCTAACCACAGCGGTAGTCCCGATCCCGATAATGGCAATGATCAAAACAACCAAGTAGAAATGCCACCACTCTGCTTCTGCTGTTTCCAAATCCGCTTCCACGATTTCGTATGACTCGCCAGATGCTAAAGGAACATAAGCGTCTTCAAACACGACGAGTGGCTGTGCGATTCGGGAGGTTCCATCAGAAGAGGTGATGAGCACTTGGTCACCCTCTTTCACTCCAGGAGCCTTCACCCAATTGACAAGCTCGAAAGCGTCCGGGGTATCGGGCTCGTACCCAGGCTGTTCAGTGCTCGATGTGCCGGAGCCCTGCGAACCCTCGGGGGCAGTGCTCGATGTGCCGGAGCCCTGCGGGCCCTCGGGGGCGGGGCTCGATGTGCCGGAGCCCTGCGGGCCCTCGGGGGCGGGGCTCGATGTGCCGGAG
>ERZ777306.309-NODE-309-length-99428-cov-15.634217_pt1 | contig 99428 bp, 79 predicted proteins | sample MGYA00374966_ERZ777306 | MGnify/ENA primary metagenome ERZ777306 (study PRJEB29329, sample SAMN06343882) | mouse gut metagenome | isolation source: Mouse cecum | place: Austria: Vienna | collected 2014-11-15 ...
GTATCTTTGACTACGTCTTAGATACTTCCGCTCGGCAAAATCAAATTTTATTTGCTTTTGCACTCGGCTTATTCGTATCTTTGACTACGTCTTAGATACTTCCGCTCGGCAAAATCAAATTTTATTTGCATTTGCGCTCGGCTTATTCGTATCTTTGCATATCAACTTTATTTATCATTACGATGAACGAGGATATAAAACGGCTTTTAGGTGAGGATACCGACGGGCTTCTTACTTATGAGTATATAGCCAATCATATTGACTCGATCGATGATGTCATCGACGAGCTGGTCGACAACATGATAGCTGTCGACCTGAACGGGCAGTTTACGGTGAGCGCGGCGCGTTATCTGTATGCCATCGACAAGACAAAGTATCATGACGCCATATCGCGTCTTATCGGCGCTGCTATTGTAAAGGACCGCGAACGCCGCTACATAGGCGATCTGCTGACTTTGTGGGGCAATGACTACGAGGAGCATAAAGATGAGCTAAGCGCTGCCGACGATAACTTCCGCCGAATATATAAACGTATGTATCCGACCGGTATATAACAGAGCTCTGTCATGTCAAGATTGAAAACATTATTGCTGATTGTCGCGTTAAGCATCAAATTGGCATCCTGCACCGAAACAAAATCGGCGGCAGCTACCGAAACCGCAGAAACTGAAAACGAAACCAAAATGACGGAAATAAACAAAAATGATGTGGTCGTTGACATATCGACGACAATGGGCGATATAAAGGTGCTGCTTTTTGGTGACACCCCGAAGCATCGCGACAACTTCGTGAAACTGGTCAACGAGGGCTACTATGACGGCACTCTGTTTCACCGTGTGATAAACGAGTTTATGGTACAGGCCGGCGATCCTGACTCGAAGGATGCCCCTGCAGGCAAGCAGCTTGGCAGCGGTGGCCCGGGCTATACGATTGACGCCGAGTTTGTATATCCCAAGCACTTCCATAAACGCGGCGCTCTGGCCGCCGCGCGTCAGGGCGACAATGTGAATCCCGAGCGCAAGTCGTCGGGCTCGCAGTTCTATATAGTCACCGGCAAGGCTTACAATGAAGCGCAGCTTGCGCAGATGGAGAAGCAGATGATCATGATGCAGCAGCAGGATGTATTCAACCGTCTCGCATCGGAGCGCCGCGACTCCATAATGCAGCTCCGCCGCAACCGCGATCAGGCCGGACTTCAGGCTCTTCAGGAGGAGCTGATAGCTCTTACAGAGGCTGAAGTGGCCAAGAACCCGGCAAAACTAACTCCCGAGCAGCGCGAGGCATACTCGACCGTGGGCGGTACTCCGCATCTTGACGGGCAGTACACGGTGTTTGGCGAGGTCATCGAAGGCATGGACGTGGTTGAAAAAATCGAAAAGACACCCACGCTTCCCGGCGACCGTCCGAAAGAGGATGTGAAAATAATAAAGATGACTGTCGAGAAATGATTCCGGTCAACCGCTTCACCCTGTCAAACGGGCTAAAGGTAATACACAATCAGGATAGTGCCACTGCAATGGTGGCACTAAACTTATTGTACAACGTCGGCAGCCGTGACGAGTCGCCCGACCTTACGGGCATAGCGCACCTGTTTGAGCACCTCATGTTTGGAGGGTCGGAAAACATACCCGAGTTTGACAAGGCTCTCGAAGCGGCCGGAGGCACCAACAACGCATGGACCAACTGCGACTTTACCAACTTCTACGACATAGTGCCGGCTCACAATGCGGAGACTGCGTTCTGGCTCGAAAGCGACCGCATGAACGCCCTCGCATTCAATGACAAGTCGCTTGAAGTGCAGCGTCAGGTGGTGAGCGAGGAGTTCAAGCAAGTGTGTCTTAACCAGCCCTACGGCGACCTGCACCACCATCTTAACGCGCTGGCCTATAAGGTGCATCCTTACCGCTACCCTGTGATAGGCAAGGAGATATCGCACATAGAGAAAGTAAGTCAGGCCGACGTGCGACACTTTTTCTACCGTCATTATGCGCCGAACAATGCGGTGCTTGCCGTAACCGGAAACATATCGCTTGAGCGTACGCGTGAACTGGCGCAGAAGTGGTTTGGCCCGATTCCCGCACGGCAGATTGCCCCGCATGTTTACCCGCAGGAGCCTGTCCAGACCGAGCCGCGCAGGGCCACCGTATACGGACGTGTGCCGCAGACTGTGATCTATAAGGCATACCATATGCCGGGATATGACGACAAGGCCTATCCTGTGTGCGATACGATAACCGACCTGCTGTCGGCCGGTTATTCGTCACGCTTTTACCGCGACCTGCTTATGGCGACGACACTCTTCTCCAAAGCCGACGCCTCGATTACCGGCACGAGCGATCCGGGGCTCATACTCCTCAGCGCGCATCTGCGCGACGGGGTGAGTGTGGAGGAAGCCGAGAAGGCTCTCACGGACTCCGCCTTGTCGCTTGTATCGTCGCCGCCGTCGGTCCGTGAGCTGGAGCGTGTGCTCAACCGCTTTGAGGCGAGTCACATGTTCGGCACTCTCGGATATGCCAATCTTGCATCGGCTCTCGCGCAGTGTGAGGCGCGGGGCGAGGACATAAATGATGTCGTGCCGCGACAACGGAGCGTGACTGTCGATGCCGTGGTCGATGCCGCCTCGACCTATATCACCGAAGCTAATTCATCGACTCTGGTCTACCGACCGGTAGCCAAACCCGATTGAAATGTTGATAGCCGCGAGGTACCGGCGCCAATGTTTGTGGGACGCCAGTACTACGGCGTCCGGCTGCGCCCCGTATGGTCTTATACAATTGCTCTGCAACAGGCCGTCCGGCTGCGACCCGTATGGTCTTATACAATTACTCTGCAGCAGGCCGTCCGGCTGCGCGGGCGCCATACTACCGGCGCTCCTGCCAATCCGTTATACTTTAACATTTCAACCGGGTTTTGCTAATGACCCATAAAATTATAAAGCCCCGTCGGTCGACCGCGGGGCTTTGTCGTATGAAGGGCAGGGTTGGCTTAGAAGTTATATCCGAGCGTGAAAGTCCATGCCTTGTTGTGACCGTTGGGGCGTTTTACCGCGCCGTCAAGCTCCTTGAGCACGTTGCGGCAGCTGTAGTTGAAGTGTACGCCGAGGTAGTAGTGCTGTAGCAGAAGCAGACCTACGCCGGTCTTTATACCCCAGTCGTAACGCTGCACCATGCCTTTGTCGCCGAAATAGTCGGCTTTGACGCTTTTGTGCGATATCTCCGGTTTCAATGGATCCTCGGTGTCGGTCTCGAATACATCGTATTTTACCTTGCCGCCGAAGCCTGTCGCGAAGTACGGACCGAGGTCGACCTGCAGTTGCGCGAGCTCAAATACGCCGAGGCGCAGCGAGGCCAGCAGCGGTATCTCGAAATAATTGCCGCGCCACTTGCCGTCAAGTGCCACAAGGCTTTCGTTGTCGTTGACGAGGTAGTGGAAGTCGTTACCTCGCGATTTGTAGAACAGTCCCGACTGTATGGAGAAGAAGTTGCGTAGATTTATATCCACGACTGCTCCCAGCGTCAGGCCTTGACGCCATTGGGTATGGTTCCACGTTATGTCGGGGAAGGCCTTGTCGTAGTTGGTGGCGAGATTGGATGTGTTGAAACCGGCGCGCACGCCTATCTGTATGATCTTGGACGGACGTCCTTTGTCAAACATCACTATCGACTGAGCCTGCGACGCGCCTGTGCATATGGCTATGAGCGCCGCCATGATTAAAAGAGTCTTTTTCATAATACGGGCAATATATGATTTTTAGTTGTTGCTGTGTTTGTGGCAGTGGCGGCTGCAGCGGCCGGAGTGCAGAAAGTCGGTAAGCTGGTCGCTTATCTGCTGCATGCCTGCTTTGTCGGGATGACCCTGACGCTTCGATATGCCGCTTAGAAGGAGGCACTCGATGTTGTTGTCAGCGCACAGCTCTGTGATGGCCTTGCGCATGTCGCCCTGTATCTCGTCGTTGAGCATGAACACTATGCGGGCGTCGGGATAAAGCGTCGGAAGCTCGCGGAGCATCTTGTCCATGGCCGGAATGAATGTGTACAGGTCGTCGGACCCTTTCTTCCCGAGGGGCACTTTGGCCCAGCAGTCGTTGGTGGCTCCGAATACCAGTATGAGATCCGGATTGCCGAGGTTGTCCATGCGTCTTATGAACGCGCGGTCGCTGTAGTCGGCACCCTCATATCCGCGATTGCACACCGTAGCTCCTGAAAATGAATTGTTTCGCTCGAGCTGCAGGCCGTTGCGGGCTATGAAGCGCATCCACCAAGTATCATCTACGGTAGCCACGTCGGTGCGTTCGGGTTCGTTGGCGTCGGCAAAATACCACACGTAGTTTGTGTCGGGCACGACATGGTTCTGAAATGTAGAGTATGAGTCACCGAGAATTGATACTTTCGCAGGACAGTGGGCGTAGACGCATAGTGCAAACAGGAGGCCCAAGATTGAGAATGATACTTTTTTCATGACAAGCTTGAAAATTAGAGCATAAAATTAAGTAAAAAACCTCACACGACAAAAATCATGTGAGGTTTATGGGTATTATGTGACAATTATTCTGCCCGTTAGGGTAATGATGTCAGAACAGTTCCCACTCAAATACGCCCGCCCGGTTGCCGTCAGGCTGGACCGCTTCGAGCTTTACGGCTGAAGTCTTGACCGGACTGAAGTTTACCGTATTGGCCGTGCCTTTTGCCGTGCCGTAACTGTCGGCGCCGCTTACAGGCCGCCAGTCGCCGTTGGCGTCGCGGTACAGGATCCTCCAGCTTTTCGGCACACGGCATCCTCCCCACGGGGCGTCATCGTACCAGTACACTGTCGAGCCGCGCACCTCCTTCGCTTCGGGAAACTCGTATATGAGCCACCCGGTGGCGCTGTCCGACGGTCCCCAGTGGTAGTAAGGCAGGGAACGGTCGTTTTCGTCGGCGGGTATAAGACGGTCGTTGACCGCGCCTAACGAGGGCGACGGGTGCGATGCGCTCAGGCGGCCGCTCGTGGCGAGTGTGGGCGCCGGTACAGGATTGGCTGCGCTTACTTCCTGCGGAAGCCATACGGCCATCTTGCCGGGGCCGCGGTGGGCCCATGCGTAGTAAGGTATGAGGGTCAGCTTCACGTCGTCGGCGGCAAGGCGTCCGTCGGCGCGGTATTCCAGTACCTGCGCGTCGGTCACGAGCTTGTCTATGCCGTAAAGCGTTTCGGGGGCGCTGACTACGTTGAATTCGGGATGTTGGTTGACGAGCACGGCGAGCACGTCAAACTCGTTGTCAGGCCACTCGGCGCAGTATACTATAGGGCCGCGTTCCACGGCTATGCGTCCGCGGTCGGCCACGACACGGCTGTCGGCTCTGACTGTGCGGGGCTCCATGTCGAAGTGTATCTCCACGCGGTCGCCCTGCTTCCACTTGCGGTCGATGCCTACATATCCGTCGCGCAATGTGCAGTCGACAGCCTCGCCGTTGACTTTGACCGAGTATTCGGGCTGTTTGCCGTCGGTGTATCTGTAGAGGTCGCTCGGCACGGGGCGGTTGCGTACCCAGCCCGGTATGCGTATCATCATTGTGAAGCGGCCTGCCTTGTTGCGGTCGACGGTTATGTCTATGTCGCCGTTCCACGGGTAGGAGGTGTTCTGGCTCAGCGTGACCTGCTTGCCGGCCACGTCGAGCCGCGCGGTGTTTGACATAAACAGGTTGACATACACATCGCGCTCCTTGACCGCGTATATGTAGCCGGGGAGCGACGGGATGAAGCGGCATATGTTGGACGGACAGCACGCACAGCCAAACCACGGCTGACGCTGGTGCTGGCCCGCCGACTCAAGCGGATTGGGATAGAAGAAGCCGCCTCCGTCAAGCGACACGCCCGATATAAGCCCGTTGTACAGCGTGCGCTCCAGCACGTCATAATACTTCGAGTCGCCGTGAAGCAGAAACAGGCGGTGGTTGACATACACGTTTCCGATGGCGGCGCATGTCTCGCAGTATGCCGACATGTTGGGCAGCTCGTAGTTGGCGCCGAAAGCCTCTCCGTTGCTTGTGGCGCCTATTCCTCCTGTTATGTAGTACTTCTTGCCTGTCATGTTGTCCCATATCCTGTCGATGGCATGTATGTAGGCGGAGTCGCCGGTAAGCGCCGCCACGTCGGCCATGCCCGCGTACATGTATGCCGCCCTGACGGCATGTCCCACGGCTTCGTCCTGTTCGGTGACCGGTTTGTGGGCCTGACTGTAGGCATCGCGGCGCGATGTGTGTCCGCGCTTGTCAAGAAAGAATTTGGCTTGGTCGAGGTATTTTCTGTCGCCGGTTACGAGATACAGTTTCGCAAGGGCCATCTCCGCTATCTGGTGTCCCGGTACAAGAACGAGCTGTCCGGGCTTGTCGCCTATCTCGCGACATACACAGTCGGCGTACTTTATGGCTATGTCGAGGAAGTTGCGCTTGCCGGTAGCCTGATAGTGCGCTATGGCTCCCTCTATCATATGGCCGAGGTTGTAGAACTCATGGCTGAGCTCCTCGACTTTTTCCCACCGGCGCTTCCCGGCCCATTGGTGCGGGTGTTTCGGGTTCATCGTACGGCTCGTGTACAGGTATCCGTCGGGCTCCTGTGCGGCCGCCACGATGACAAGCACGCTGTCTATATACTTTTCAAGCTGTTTGTCGGGGTAGGTCTGAAGCAGATAGCTCGCTCCCTCTATTGTCTTGTATACGTCGGTGTCGTCAAACGAAAAACCGCCCACCTTTATCGTGTTGCTCGGGTGGGCTGCGTTTATGAAGTTGAGATAACGTCCCGTCTCCTCGCACTTGGAGAATGCGAGGGGTATGGTGACCTCGCGACTCGCTTTCAGACGCTGTCCCCAGAAGTTGTCCGATACCTTGACCGAGGTAAACGGCACAGGGTCGATGGGGTAGCCGTGGGCCTGCACCGGCGAGGCGGCGCGGATGCCGACTGTAGCGACGGCCGGCAGCAATAACGTTATGATACTTTTTTTCATCGTGTATGAAGATTTGTGATATATGTGATAAATCGCGGCTTAAAATTCGTGAGGTTAAGACGTTATGCAAATATAGTCAAACATATCGTAATTCAGGTGGACAAAACGATGAAAATTAGCTTGAAGAGCGTTCGTTGTACAAAAAATAAGGCCGTCCGTGACATGGGCGGCCTTCAGGTTATGTATGTCGACTGGTAATCGTATTATCGGTTGTCGGCGGGTATGACTTCAAATGCGGCATGGCATCGTATGTCGCCTGCCGAGGCTCCTATGAGCGCCTCGAATTTTCCGGGTTCGCACACCCATGCGTGTCTGCTGTCGTCAAAGTAGCTCAATGCGCTCTTGTCGATTGTGAAGGTCACATTTTCGGTAGCTTGCGGCGCGATGCTTATCTTTTTGAACCCTTTCAGCTCTTTTACCGGACGCGGAAGCGATGACTTCACGTCGGTTATGTATAGTTGCACCACTTCCGCTCCCTCGCGGTTGCCTGTGTTGGTTACCGGTACGGTAACGGTGACTTTGCCGTCGGGTGTCATTGTCTTGCTGTCAATCTGCGGCTTGCCGTATTTAAACCGGGTGTAACTGAGTCCGTGGCCGAAGGGGAACAGCGGTTTCAGCTTGTTCTTGTCGGTCCAGCGATATCCCACATACAGCCCGTCGTTGTACTCGCAGTCTATTATGCCGCTGCCGTCGCCGCGCGGAGTTCCGGGATATGTGCCGCCCGTATGTGCGCCTACATCGGAAAGCGACACGGGGAATGTCATCGGGAGTTTGCCCGACGGATTGACGTCGCCGGCAAGTACGGCGGCAAGCGCGTTGCCACATTCAGTGCCGAGATACCAAGCCTGAACAATGGCGGGTACTTCCTTTACCCACGGCATGGCTACCGCATTGCCCGATATGTTGACTACAATAATGTTTTTGTTTACGGCCGCGAGCGCCGATATAAGGCGGTCCTGACCGTAGGGCAGTTCGAGCCCCCTGCGGTCGGAGTCCTCGCAGTCCTGATGGGCCGATTTGTTAAGTCCGCCTACGAATATCACATAATCGGCGTTGCGCGCGGTCTCCACCGCTTCCGCCATAAGCTCTTCCTGACTGCGTTTGTCGGTGAGATCCTGTCCGGTGCTCACGCCGTTGTACTCGCCTGAAGCGTCGCCCACGTATCCGCGTGCATAGACCACACGGCCGTTGTCGCCCACACGTTTCTTTATGCCGTCAAGCGGCGATATCTCGTATTGAGCCTTGAGCGACGAGCTTCCGCCGCCTACGGTCATCATTTTTATCGCATTTTCACCAATGACAGCTATGACGGGCTTGTTCTCAAGGTTCAGCGGCAGCAGGTCGCCCCGGTTCTGAAGAAGCACTATGCCCTCTTCGCCTATGCGACGGGCCGCTTCTATGTGGCTGTCCGCTCTGAGTGCCCCGAACGGACGGTTGCGGTCAAGCACGGTGCGGTACATCAGTCTCAGCACACGGCGCACTTTGTCATCGAGCGTCGCGGTATCGGCTTTGCCTTCGCGCAGAAGATTCAGGTAAGGCAGCGCGAGATAGTAATTGTCGTACGCGTTGCTCGAACCGTTGGTAAGACCGTTGGTCCAGCTGCCAAACTCCATGTCGAGACCGTTGGTTATGGCTTCCGCCGTATTATGCGTGCCGCCCCAGTCCGATACGACTACACCGTCGAAGCCCCACTCACCTTTGAGTATGTCGTTGAGCAGACGGCGGTTGTGACATCCGTGTTCATTGTCGTACAGGTTGTAGCTGCCCATTATGCTCCACGCTCCTCCGTCGACAGCGGCTTTGAATGCCGGCAGATATATCTCGTACAGCGCGCGGTCGTCGACAATGACATTGGTCGTGTGGCGGTTTGTCTCGTGGTTGTTCAGGGCATAGTGCTTCACACATGCGGCCACACCGTTGCTTTGCACTCCCTGCACATAAGGCACCACCATTACGGAGGCCAGATACGGGTCTTCGCCCATATACTCGAAATTGCGCCCGTTGAGCGGAGTGCGGCATATGTTTACTCCGGGTCCGAGAAGTATGTCTTTTTTCCTGTAACGGGCCTCTTCGCCTATGCTTTTTCCGTAAAGAGAGCTTATTTCAGGATTCCATGTCGCGGCAAGACATGTGAGTGCGGGAAACGCTATGCAGGAGTCGTTGGTCCATCCGGCTTGATCCCACTCGTCCCAGAATACTTCCGCACGTATGCCGTGGGGGCCGTCGGTCGTCCATACCTCGGGTATGCCCAGACGCGGCACTCCGGCCGATGAAAACTTGGACTGCGCGTGCAGTACGGCTACTTTTTCCTCTAATGTCATTCTTGACAACGCATCCTCTATGCGCTCGTCGATTGGACGTGTCTCGTCGAGATACGCGGGAGCTGACGCGGACCCTGCCGTAAAGCATGCTGCCGTTAGAATGAGTGATAGCAGTTGTTTTTTCATGATCGTTGCTTTTTTATGTTATTGTTGTTCATTACATTGTTTTATAAGCAATGGCTTGGAGCAAATATAGCTCCAAGCCAATATTACACCAACTTTTTACCTTACTTTTTTATCATGCTTACGGTACCCTTGTCATTGCCCTGCGACAAATCGATGGTGATGACATAAGTGGAGTTCTCTTCTAACGTCACGTTATCGGCCAATCCTATATTGCCTGAATCGGATATTTTCAAGTATTTTTCAGTACCCGGCTCCATAGTGAGATTCTTGTCGTTGCTGAATTCTCCTCCCCAGCCTTTCTGCCAGAATAATTTTATGTCGATGTAGTCCGTCCTGATTCTCTGACCTGTGGAAGAGCCCTTTTCGGGACCGGCAACAGCCGTGAAACGGTATACTTTGGGCTGAACCTCCGCCATGCCGAACGCATTTGAGGTGTCCCAGCCAAACTGCTTGTCAAGCGAGGGATGTCCGCAGCCCCAACCCATTATGTATATTGCACCGTGTCCGTCATCTGACAGTGAGGCCGGACTGTTGTTGTCCATTCGCTGTGCTCCTATCGTCTTTGTCGTCTTATTTACCGATACCTCATAGTCGCCGCCGGCCGGAATAAACGATATGGTCTCTTCGTTTGCATCAAGTTCAAAGAAGTCGGGATCGACGTAGTATTCCGAAAGGCCGTCAAGTGAGTTGAATTCAATCGCGTCGCCTTGCGAAAGAGGAAGTGTAAGGGTATAAATGGAGTTGTCATTGGTCGTCATCTTCTTATTGTTGATGAACAGCCTTTTTTCTTCAAACGGAAGCTCTCCGTTTTCAGTTACAGACAGAACCGCGTTGTCAACTCCGGCAGTCATGTCGACGGTGAACACATATATTATGTTGTCCTTCAGGGTGACGCCATCTGCCAGATAGAGGTTGCCGTCATCATGTCCGTTGCCGTCACCGACGAGGATTTTGTCGCTCGATGAAGTCAGACGGTCATGTTTGAACTCATTGCCCCAGTCCATCGCGGCGCCGTAGAACTTGAAGTTGGTGGAATTTGTCTTGACGGTCTTGCCGCCTACCAGTGTCATCTGATAGACTTTGTCGGCGACAGGAGCCATGCAGACCGCTTTTCCGGTGTTCCAGCCTGTCTCATTTGATGAAACGGATGGCTTTCCGAAATCGGCGCCGATTACCCAGAGGGCACCGCTGCCGTCATCGGCGAGAGAAGCCGGTTCGCCATTTTTCAAAACTTCGACTCTGAAATACTTGAGGGCTTGGTCGGCGATTACGCGGTAATCGCCCGATATGGCATTGAATTTGAGCGAGCCGTCATCGTTCTTGGTGAAGAAGTCGGGGTCAATCCACCACTCGTCGTAGTTGGGGAAGCCCGAAGGAGTCACTGTCATGCCCTTGTCGAAATGCATGTCAAGACGCGATGTATGGTCGTCTACTTCCTCAAAGGAGTTGCCGTTGAACGCCAGAACAACGAATGGCGATCCGGTGAACGAGAACGTGTTGAACGATACGGTGTACTTGCCGGCGCGCGAGTTGGAGAACGGTATCGTGCCTTCCGCACCGATCTTTATGGCGCCGCTTTGATAGCCGAAGCGCAGTTCGTTGCCGTTTTCGCCGTATTTCGGCGCTACGATATAGCCTTTCAATGACTGCGGCAGACGCTCGGTGAACTCATATACATACTTGTCGCGCTTGGTCATAGTATATGTATCGCCTTCGGCCGACACGAAAGTCAGTGACTGATAGTCGGGGTGGGTTATAGGCACCTCGTAGTTCAGCTCGCTTGTGGTGAAGTTGATGTTCTGTAGCACAAGGCGCAGGGTGGCGCGTCCGTCAGGTATGTCGGCCAGATAAGGTACATATATCTTGCCTTCATAGTCCTTGCCGCTCACTTTTGTCCTTATGACGGTGGTGCTCACTACCTCTTCGCCGAAGTAGAGCTCGGCGCGCAGAGTGGACAGCGGTACTTCGACATCGGTGGCTTTTACCGTGAACGGCAGACTGTCGCCGAAACACGTGCGGTCAAGCTGTCCGTCAAATTCCATGACGGGATTTCCGACCGCCCAATCGTCATCATCGTCACAGGCGGTAAACGCGCATGCAAGCGACAGTGACAGGGTGATGTATTTTAATGTATTCATGACGTGATCGTTTTATTAAATGTTCCAAGCAAATGATACGGCACTGCGTGCGGGCACGGCTGCCGTGAAGTGGTGTTCGCCGTCATCGACGGTAAGATTGAGCGCTTCGCCGGCCGAGTTGCTGAGCACGAGAGCGTAGCTGCCGTCGGGATTCTTGAATGCCGAGTAGGTGAGGCCGTTGGCCGTATAGCCTTTGGTGCCTATGCGTACTGCGTCAGGTTTGACCACGCTCGACATATGGGCTATGATATAATAGTGCGAGTTGCGGGTCATGGCCGTATAGTCGCGGTTTATATCTACGGCTCCGTAGCAGGTCTGGCATCCTCCGGGACGGTTGGGGCCGCGGTCGGCGTCAAGCATGAGGTTCCATACGATTACGCCTTTGCACCAGCGGTTGACGGTGCCGAGCGCCACCTGCTCCATGTCGTCGAGCAGTCGGGTCGACAGGTTCTGTCCGTCGTTCCAAGTGCCTATTGAGGTCTCGCTGAACACGAGGTCCATGCCGGGTGTGGCGTTATGCACAAGGGTGAGTTCCTCCTTGTCGCCGCCGTAGTTGTGAAATGCCGCTCCTGCAAAGTATCGGGCCGCGTCGGCGTCAGCGTATATATTTGTCGGATAGCCTTTCTGCGACTCTACGTTGTCGTAATTGTAATTATGGTCAAAAGCATATATCTTTACATCAAGACCGGCTGCGGCGAAAGCCGGCCCGAGGGCTGTCTTGACGAAATCGCGCTCCTCTTCCCATGTCATGTAGCATGACGCGCTGTTGCCCCTGTTGAGAGGCTCGTTCTGCGGAGTGATCGAGAATATGTCTATGCCGTGGCTCTTCATGGCGTTGACCCATTTTACGAAATAGGTGGCATAATCCTGATAACATGCGGGGTTGAGGGAGCCGGAAGTCCAGCTGTCGTGAGGCTTGAGCTCTGTAAGATTGTTGACCTTCATCCAGCGGGGAGGGGTCCACGGAGTGCCCATGATTTTTAGCGACGGGTTGACTGCGAGAATCTCTTTCAATACGGGTATCACGTACTCGGTCTCCTCCGATGTAAGGGCGAAGTTCTCTATGCCCGGAGTGTCGCAGCAGGTGTACTCGCTTAATGAGAAGTCGCTGCAGCCTATGGATATGCGGCAGTAGCTGAAGCCGTAGCCGGTGACGGGGGAGAATGTCTCTGTAAGGAAGTCTTTGCGCAGGTCGGGCGACATTTTCAGCAGATTGTAGCATGTGGAGCCGGTTATGGCCACTCCGAAGCCGTCCATGGTCTGATACTCTTCGCCGGGCAGCAGGGTGATGCATGTAGGCGACATGTTGTCTTTCTTGCTGTAGTCAAGCCAAGTCTCTTTCAGGTCCATGCTGCGCGAGGCGGTGGTGGTTATGACTTTGACCTGTGTGCCGGGCACCGGAGCCGGTGCGGGCGCGGGCTGGGGCCCTATCTTGTTGTCATCGCAGGAGCACATGACGAGTGCGCCGCTGCTTACTATTATGCCGAATATCAGTTTTAAGCTGTTCATGATTTTGTCTTTTTTGAAGGTTATACTGTTTAGTAACCGGGGTTCTGAACCAGATTGTCGTTGGCGTCGATGGCGCCTTGCGGTATGGGCAACCGGTAAGAATTTTCATTGAATATGTTGCGTTGGGCCTTGCGTCCGCTGTCTTTGGCATAGACGGCGTTCATGACTTCCTCTACTTTGTCGAGGCGTACGAGGTCAAACCACCGCTGTCCTTCGAAGGCGAGTTCGAGGCGACGTTCATGGAGCAATGCGTCGAGCATGGCGTCTTTGTTGCCGCGTACTGAGGCCGGAAGTTTCGATATGCCGGCACGCAGCCTTATGCGGTCTATGATGTCGGCTGCCGCGGCGAGGTCGGGGTTGTCGCCCATGATCAGGGCTTCGGCCTTAAGCAGCAGCACGTCGGCAAAACGGTATTTGATGATGCTGCTGTAGGCGGAGCGGCACTTGTACATGAACGGATAGTTGTCTGACGGGTAGTAGTTGCTCCAAGTACATTCGTAGTACACTACGGTCTCGTTGAAGCGCTTGGTGTCGCCCTCGCGCTGATAGGCGGCGATCAGGTCGCGCGACGGGGTGATCCATTTGGCCCATGTGAAACTGTTGTCCCAGTTTGACAGGTCGCGTCCGTACATCCATGTGCACCAGTTACCGGAGCCCACCGGAAATTGACCCTCAAGTATCGACTCGCGTGTGTTGAGCTGCTTGGGAGTGGCCGTTTTGGTCTCGTCGTAGTGGGGTATGCCGTCGATGCCGAACAATAGTGAGAAGTCATCGACGAGGTCGATGCCGTCGGCCTGTATCCGATCCACGTAGGTTATGACTTTGGAGTAGTCGCGCAGCGGCTTCTCGGCATATATCTTGGCGAGCAGGCAGCGGGCCACGTTTTTTGTGAACCGGGTCTTGTCGGCGCCCTGTTCCGGCGCATACTGTACGGCGTCGAGAAGGTCCTCCTCGATGGCCTGATAGGCTTCAAGCTCGGTGCTCTGTTCCGGGAAGTAGGCCGGATACACTTCCTCGATGTTGTCGGCCGTGATGTTGCCGGCCACAGTCTTTATCACCGGGATGTCGCCCCACAGCCTTACCATGTCAAACCATATCATGGCGCGGAATATTTCGGCCTGTGCGCGGTAGGTGTTGATCTCTTCGGGACGCAGAGAGTTGTCGGCCACCTTGTCGATGTTGCATATGAGCTTGTTGGCTACCGCCACATCGGCCAGATAACGGTCCCAGTCGCGTGCGAGTACGGAGTTGCTGCCCTCTATGGAGTTGTCTTCGTAAGGCACTACCTCGGCGCCGGTGGTGCCGGCATAGGCGTTGTCGGAGTGAGAGTCGGCTATAAGAAGCAGGTCGAGATACCAGTGCTCCTGACGGTCGGTGATGAGTTTGTACATTCTCTGCATGTAGCTCTCTACCGATGCGCGGTCTTTAAACACAATCTCCTCGTCGTCGGGAGTCACGCCTTCGGTGACGTCGCTGTACGTGTCCTTCGGGTCATACTGCAGCGAGCATGCGGCCATCATTGAGCTTATGGCCACGGCAGTAAGTATATAATTCAGTTTCATATTGCACGATGATTGTTAAAATTCGACATTAAGTCCGAATACAAAGCTGCGGCAGTGGGGATATGTGCCCCAGTCTATGCCTTGCACGGCGCCGCTGTTGCCCCATTGGTTGACCTCGGGGTCCATGCCCTTGTACTTGGTGAAGGTAATAAGGTTGGTGGCGGTGAAGTAGGGCTGCAGGCGTGACAGACCTATGCGCCTCATCCACTCGCCGTGGAATGTATAGGACAGCGATATGTCTTTTACGCGCAGGTAGCTGCCGTCCTCCACGAAGTAGGTGGAGTTTTTCATGTCAAACCCGGCTTTGGGCACATCGGTGATCTGTCCCGGTATGCGCCAGCGGTTGAGCACGCGGGTGGTCTGGTTTTTGCCGTCGTACATACCCTCTGTCTCCATACGTGAGGCGTTGTATATGTCGTTGCCGTATGAGCCCTGAAGGAATATGCTCAGGTTGATGCCTTTCCACGAGAACGTATTGGTCATGCCGTATGTGAAGTCGGGGTTGGGGTCGCCTATGTAGGTGCGGTCGGTCGACGATATGCGTCCGTCATTGTTGAGGTCGCGGTACATCAGTTCGCCGGTTTCCGGATCGACTCCGTCGCTGATATATCCGTAGAAGCCGCCGAGCGGACGTCCCGGTTCGTTGCGCACTACATTTTCGTTGACGTAGTCGGAGGTCTTGGCAGTGTAGTATACTTTCTGCAGGGCCAGCTTGGTGAGTTTGTTGCGGTTAAACGACATGTTGAACGACGTGGTCCAAGAGAACGGGCCCTCGAAGTTATGTGAGGTTATTGCAAACTCGAAGCCCTTGTTGGTCATCTCGCCCTCGTTGCGCTGTATTGAGTTGGCCACTGACGCTCCGGCGGGTAGGGCCACGTTCATGAGCATGTCGGTGGTGCGTTTGTAGTACAGGTCGGCGTTAAGGGTCACACGTCCGCTGAGCACGGAGAAGTCAAGACCGATGTTGGTCTGTGTCGTGGTCTCCCATGTGAGGTCGGTGGTGCGCAGATTGGCTTGGGTGATGGTGGGCACGGCGTTGTCCTGTCCCTCTTTGAACCACTCCAAGCGGTTTATGTTGTAGCGCTGCAGATAGGCGTAGTCGCCGACACCGCCCTGATTGCCGGTCTGTCCCCATCCTCCGCGTATCTTGAGGTCGGTAATCCATGAAATGTCGCGCATAAATGACTCCTGCGACATGCGCCAAGCGGCTGAGAATGAGGGGAACGCTTTCCAGCGGTGGTCGGGATGCAGTTTTGACGACCCGTCGAAACGTATATTGCCGGTGAGCAGATAGCGTGAATCGAAGTTATAGGCCACGCGGCCGAAATAAGACATGATGCCCCATTCTGAAATTCCGGAGCCGGTTCCGGTCCAAGATATCTTGTTGGCTGCGTTGAGTGTGCCTATCGAGGCGTCGCGGTAGTGCGAGCCGTTGATCCAGTTGTTGCGGTAGTCCGAGTCGGTCCATGACGAGCCGAGCATAACGTCAAAGTGGTTGCGGCGCAGCTGCAGGTTGTAGTTCAGTATGTTGTCCCAGACGAGCACGGTGTTCTGGTTGCGGCTGTCGGAGCCTTCGCCGTATTGGTTGCGTCCCCAAGCGGTGGTCACCGGATCAAGGAAGCTGGTGCTTATGGCGTTGCGGCGGTCCATCGTGAACTTGCTTTTCAGTGTGAGATTGGGCAGGATTGTAAACAGCAGGTCTCCCGATGCTATGAGCCGGTTTTCACGGTTGCGGCTGTTCTCGCTGCGTGCTTGGTTTTCAAGCGGGTTGGTTATGTTGCCTATGCCGTAGAAGTTGTTGTAGTACTGGTCGGGTTTCTCGGGGTCCCATATCGGGGCGTAGGTGGGCGTGTTGATTACTGAAAGGATGACGCCTCCACGGTTGGAACCTGTGCCCATGGCGCCTCCTCCGTTGGATATGTAGTCGGAGTAGACCACATTGGCCGATACTTTCAGCCACTTCTTGATTGTGCCTTCTACATTGGCTCTGAAATTGTAGCGCTGGTAGAACGAGCTTTTCAATATGCCGTCTTCGCGGGCGTAACCTCCGGAAAGATAGTATTTCATCTTTTCGGCTGACTGCGATATTGACACCTGATAGGTCTGTGTGGCTCCGGTGCGGTAGGTCTCCTTGAACCAGTCGGTGCGGTCGGTAAGGTCATCGGGAAGCGATATCATGCCTATTTCGTCCTGAAGATCCTTGTACTGGCGGAAGTTGAGCACATCCATTGACTTGGCTACTTCCGTGAAGCCGAACTGGGCGTTGAGGGTGACTTTGGCGTCGGACTGTGTGCCTCCTTTTGTGGTTATGAGCACTACTCCGTTGGCCGCGCGGCTTCCGTATATGGCCGCCGACGATGCGTCTTTGAGTATCTGTATGTTCTCGATGTCGCCCGGCGACAGGAAGTTGATGTTGTCGACCGGAACTCCGTCAACTACATAAAGCGGGTCGTTGCTGCCGTTGAACGATGTGGTACCGCGCACGCGTATCGACATCTCTCCGCCGGGGGCGCCGTTCGGTGAGGTCACGGCCACGCCGGCGGCCTTGCCCTGAAGAGCCTGTGCGGCTGATATGAGCGGCCTGTTCTCGATGTCCTTGCTGCTGACGCTTGATATGGCTGTCGTCACATCCTTGCGTTTGACGCTGCCGTAGCCGATTACGACCACTTCGTTAAGTACTTCACTGTCCTCTTCGAGTATTATCTCCATTTTGGCCTTGGCCGGGACTTCGACTTTCTTGTAGCCTACCGATGTGACTACTACAGTCGCTCCTGCCGGAGCCTTGATGGTGAAATTACCGTCGAGGTCGGTGGCAACACCGAGCTTCGTGCCCTTTATCACCACGCTTGCGCCGATTACGGGTTCCGACTCGGTGTCCAAGACCGTTCCCGTTATCGTCATCTCGTTGGCCGATGCTGTCAGCGCACATAAAAATAATGTGATGAAAATCGGCAATTGCATAAAAATGCACCTTGTTTTCATTGAGATAGTTTTAGGTTATTATTTAGGTTAATTGATTTTCGGTTAATGGGCGGAAGTTGTGTCGATGACTTCCCGAAGCAAAATTAAGGTTTATTTACGTGTCCGTATCATGCAGGTAATATGTGTAAGTAAACCGGGGCTGAGGTTATGATGTTGATTTATAAGGACGTATCTGTGCCGGATATGTGCCGTGAAGTAAACCGGCAATACTCGTATTGGAATGATTTAAGGATATGATCCGGTTTATTCGATAGCCACTTTTCCGAGTGTTTTCACCGCTTCGGCAAATTCCGTCTTGGGAATTACCGCCTTGTTGCGTACCTTGAACCGGTTGTTGTAGACTGTCTGTGCCGAGCAGTGCAGAAATTCCGCTATCTTGACGCTGTCGGTTATGCCGAGCCTTACGAGCGCATATATGCGCAATTCGGTGTTGAGCAGTTCGCCTTCTTTGGGTGTAATGCGCTCCTCCGGCATCAACAAGGCATTGAAGTCGCTTACGAAGTGAGGATATATATGTAGAAATATCGTGTCGAAGTTGTTGTAGAATTCACGCAACTCGTCTTTGGCCATGGATGTGCTGTCGGTAATGCTCCTTATGTCATCCCATTGTTTGGCTTTCGCCTTGCGGTTTATGGTCTTGCGGAAGTCGTCAAGTTTTCTTATGTAGCTTGAACATATGGAGAACACATATCCTACATACTCTTCTTTTACATAGTTGGCCTCGCGCAATCCGTCGTTAGCTTCGGTAAGCTGGGTGTTGAGCGCCGATAAATTTTCGTTGACTTCGGTCAGCTGCGATTTGGCGCGCGACAGCTCCATGACATGGGTGTTGAGCGTGTGATTTATCTTGTCAAGCTTGGCGCCCTGCGATTTCAGCCGCTTCATCTGTCGGAATATGGTGAATATGGTGAACCCCAGCACCAGTACGAGTCCGCACACTACAAACAGAAATATCCTGAGCCGGCGTTCCTGTCGGTGGTTGCGTTCCTGATAGGCCTTGTTGATCTGACGTTGGAGCGGGGCTATGGTTATGGCGCGTACACGATTGGGATATTTCAGCGCCGCTTCAAGGCAATACTCTATATAATTGTAGGCGCGGTCTATGTCGCCGTTGGCATAACATTCTTTGGCGAGCTACTGTACTGACGCTATGTCGCGGTTGCATATGTTGACATCGGCTATGGCCGACATGATCATATATTTCAGATAGTTTTCCCTGTCGCCGTTGTCAAGATACAGGCATCCGAGTATGTATGCTTTCTGGGCGTCTTCGCGGGAGTCGAGCTTTGACGCGGCAAGCGCTTTTTCGAGTTGCGTCACGATCGAGTCGTTTTTCACCGAATGGTTTCCCCATTTGTTGAGGCCCTGATACCATAGATAATCGGCATCCTCAGGCGTGAGAATTGATACGAGCGAGTCTTTATATTCTTGTTCTACGGCATAATAATAGTTCTGTCCGTCGGCCGGGCCGCCCATATAGTTGCCCATGTGGCTGTAAAGATATATCATCTGTCCGTAGTACTTTTTCCGTAACGGCAGCGGAAGCATTTCGCCGGAATATCCGCTTAAAACGTCGCCCGATTCTTTAAGAAGCCCTGAAGCAGCCAGCAGAAATGACTTTTTTATTTTCAATTCGGTTATGCTGTCTGTATTGCCTGACTTTGCGGCTATATGCAGATTACGGTCGATGAAGTTCATCGCCGAGTCTACATTATAAAAGTAGTATTGGTCATAGAGCATGTTGTTTATGCGGTAGCGCTCATCATCGCTGCGGGCACTGCGCATCTTTGCCCCGAGTTCGGCAATGGCGAGCTGCTTTTCCATCTCGATTTCATCGCGGTGGCTTATCAGTGAGTCGAGATGCGACAACAGGGCGCTGTTGCCGGTGACAGTGCCGTAGCACGACATAACCGACATCATAATGATAAGTATGGCAGATGCAAGACATTTCATGGCATGTCCACTAATAAGCATAAAATCAGTTTATGTATGCAAACATACGCAAAAAGAACGATTCTTCAAAATCACCGTCTTATTTTTTCTCCGTCATTCTTGCACGTCAGGAAAAATATCCTTACCTTTGCACATGCTTTAGGCTTCGGCTTGAGCACAAGGATTGTCTTATGGTGTAATGGTAGCACTGCAGTTTTTGGTTCTGCCTGTCTAGGTTCGAATCCTGGTAAGACAACTTCAATAGGCTGTGTCATTTGGACGCAGCCTATTTTGTTTAGGGCCGTGGAAGATACCGCTGTTAAACGACCCTAATGTCGGTCGGGCTGCCGGTACCACGGCGTCCGGCTGCGACCCGTATGGCCTCTTGTCGGTCCTTCTGGCTGCGCCTTGCATGGCCTCTTGTGTGGCCGGACGTCTTCGCGGGCGTCGCACTACCGGCGCTATTGTATATTATGCCTGATAAATCCCGGATACTGCCGGAGCCTGAAAGGCTCATGCCAATAGTTAGCCGGGGACAAGGCATCCGAAGGATGACGCAGTCTCCGGTATCCAACATCCCACCATAGATGAGTCTGCAAAGACTCATGCCTGCATCATGCAGCCTATAGCAATAAGCACGAGTCTTGTCAGACTCGAACATGTTTTAATGCAATTTCCCTTCCCGGGCACTCCGTACCCGGCTAACGTTTGGCGAGAGCCTTTGCAGGCTCACAAGTCTCTGAACAATAGCTATTTTGTGGTGCGGGCGCCGGTAGTACAGCGCCCCTACCAATCCGTTATATTTTAACTCTTCAACCGACTTTTGCTACTGACCCCTTTTGCGGCTGCCCGGTCCATGCGGTGGCGCAAATGGGGCGGGGGGAGGAAATAAAAAAGCCGAGTCATTGACTCGGCTTCTGCTTTTAGTCGGGGTGACTAGACTCGAACTAGCGACCTCACGCCCCCCAGACGCGTACTCTAACCAACTGAGCTACACCCCGATTTTGGAAAAGCGATGCAAAGTTAACCGCTATTTGCCGAATATGCAACTGTTGGACGCTGAATTTTGCTGCTGTTTGCATATTTTAACACAAGGCGGCTCCGCTGTGCCGTATAATTTGGCCATTATAAAATGTTGTGTATGACGGAAAAATTTAGTAATTTTGTTTGCCCGAATATGGGCGTTGCCTAAAGCTGTTCATACTGCCTGAAGGCGTGATAAATGAGTAAGAAAAATCTACAAGAATAATTATGTCAGAACAAAGAGAAGAGTACAGTGCAAGTAACATTCAGGTGCTCGAAGGTCTTGAGGCGGTGCGCAAGCGTCCCGCTATGTATATAGGTGATATTAGCGTAAAAGGATTGCATCATCTTGTGTATGAGGTTGTCGATAATTCAATCGACGAGGCTCTTGCCGGTTATGCCACCCACATTGAGGTCACCATAAACGAAGACAACTCGATAACCGTGGTCGATAACGGTCGCGGTATACCGGTCGATATGCATGAAAAGGAGCACAAAAGCGCTCTTGAGGTCGTTTTGACAGTGTTGCACGCCGGAGGTAAATTTGACAAAGGTTCCTACAAGGTGTCCGGCGGTCTGCATGGTGTCGGTGTAAGTTGTGTAAACGCGTTGTCGACTTACCTGCGTGCGGAGATACGCCGCGACGGTAAGACATACATGCAGGAGTATTCATGCGGTAAGCCTACTACCGATCTTGCCGTGATAGGTGAAAGCTCCACAACCGGAACGAGCATAACTTTCAAGCCCGACGACAGTATATTTACGGTCACCGTATATGACTACGCCACATTGGCCAATCGTCTGCGCGACCTTGCATACCTTAACGCAGGCATAACTCTTACGCTTACCGACAAGCGTCAGGTGTCGGAGGCCGGAGAGTTCCGGCGCGAGGTATTTTACAGCGAGACCGGTCTGGAGGAATTTGTACAATATATCGACTCCAACAAGGAGTCGCTTATAAACGATGTCATCCACCTGAACACCGAGCGTCAGGGCATACCCGTAGAGGTGGCGCTTACCTATAACACCACTTACAACGAGAACGTATACTCGTTTGTCAATAATATAAACACTATCGAAGGCGGTACTCACCTGACCGGTTTTCGCCGCGGCCTGACAGCCACGCTTAAGAAGTATGCCGAGGACAGCAAGATGCTTGACAAGGTCAAGATCGATATTGCCAGCGATGACTTCCGCGAAGGCCTTACGGCTGTGGTGTCGGTAAAGGTCATGGAGCCGCAGTTTGAGGGCCAGACCAAAACCAAGCTCGGCAACAACGAGGTGATAGGTGCCGTGCAGACCGCTGTGAGCGATGCGTTGCGCACATACCTCGAAGAGCATCCCCGTCAGGCAAAGCTGATAGTCGACAAGGTCATACTTGCGGCTACAGCACGCCATGCCGCTTACAATGCGCGTAAGAACGTACAGCGCAAGTCGCCCCTGTGTGGCGGCGGCCTTCCCGGTAAACTTGCCGACTGCTCGTCGCGTACGGCCGAGGACTGCGAACTGTTTATTGTCGAGGGTGACTCTGCAGGCGGTACCGCAAAGCAGGGCCGCGACCGTACTTATCAGGCTATCCTGCCTCTGCGCGGAAAGATACTTAACGTGGAGAAGGCTATGGACCACAAGGTCTTTGACAATGAGGAGATAACAAACCTTTTCCGCGCCATGCGTGTCACTATCGGTACTGCCGACGACTCAAAGGAGCTCAATCTTGACAAGTTGGCCTACCACAAGATAATAATCATGACCGATGCCGATGTCGACGGAAGCCATATCGCCACATTGCTTATGACATTCTTCTTCCGCCGTATGCGTCCTGTCATCGAGAACGGATATCTCTATCTCGCCACCCCGCCGTTGTATAAATGTACACGTGGAAAGGCTGAAGAGTACTGCTGGACCGACGCGCAGGTACAGGCGTTTATAGCCAAAAACGGCGACAAGACCAAGGTGATGCGCTATAAAGGTCTTGGTGAGATGAGCGCGCAGGAACTCCGCGACACCACCATGTCGAAGGAGCACCGTCTGCTCAAGCAGGTGACTATCAACGACGCTACCGAGGCCGACCGCATATTCTCCATGCTTATGGGCGAGGATGTGGCTCCGCGACGTGATTTTATCGAGGAGAACGCCAACTATGCCAACATTGACGCATAGCATGACGTTAATAATTGCATAACAGCATAACATACATACTATTATGGCGACAACACCTAAAAAGAACCGACGTTCGGCTACTTTTGAGCTGTACTCTAAGATTGAGGAATATATTAACGCTCAAGGCAACAAGACCTTTAACTACAAGCAGGTATCGCATGCCATCGGTGCCGATACCCCGCAGACGCTGAAGGCTGTCGCCATGCGCCTTGCCGAACTCGAATATGACGGTGAGATAATTCAGGTGTCGCCCGGAAAATATAAGGCTCCGAGCCGTGGAACCGTGGCGCTTGGCGTGTTCACACGCCGTAGCAACGGTAAAAACAGTGTCATTCTCGATGGCGACGACGAAGCTATATTTGTGGCCGAGCGCAATTCAATGCATGCCCTCAACGGCGACAAAGTGAAAGTGCTTGTTGCCGCCCATCGCAAGGGTGTGGAGCCGGAGTGCAAGGTCATAGAGATTCTTGAGCCTAACGAGCAGGTATTTATCGGTACACTGACTGTCGACAAACATTTCGCCACTCTGTCTACCGACTCTAAGTTTCTGGCCACCGATATATTTATACCGCGCGCCAAGTTGCACGGGGGCAAGACCGGCGACAAAGCTGTGGTGGTGATTACCGACTGGCCCGATGATGCAAAGAATCCATATGGTGAAGTCGTTGACATACTCGGTAAAAACGGTGAGAACAACACTGAGATGCATGCCATACTCGCCGAGTTCGGACTCCCTTACCGCTACCCCGAGGCCGTAGAGAAGGCTGCCGATAAAATCGAAGCCGGGATTACGCCTGAAGAGGTGGCCAAACGCCGTGACATGCGCGATGACGTCACCTTTACTATTGACCCGCGCGATGCCAAGGACTTTGACGATGCGCTGTCGTTGCGCCGGTTGCCTAACGGACACTGGGAGGCCGGAGTACACATCGCCGACGTGACTCATTACGTGACTCCCGATACTATTATAGAAAAGGAGGCCCGTAAACGCGCTACTTCGGTTTACCTTGTCGACAGGGTGGTGCCGATGTTGCCGGAGCATCTCAGCAACGGCATTTGTTCGTTGCGCCCTGACGAGGAGAAGCTGACTTTCTCCTGTGTGTTCGAGATGGATGACGAGGCAAATGTCATAAACCACGAGATATGCCGCACGGTCATAAAATCAAACCGGCGTTTCACCTATGAGGAAGCGCAGGAGATAATCGAGACCGGCAAGGGCGATTATGTCGAAGAGATACTCACGCTCGACCGGCTCGCAAAAAAATTGCGCAGCCGCCGCTATGAGCACGGCTCGGTCGATTTTGACCGTGAGGAGGTGCGGTTCGAGATAGACGAGACCGGCCATCCGATAAGTGTATTCTTCAAGGAGTCCAAAGACGCCAACAAGCTGATAGAGGAGTTTATGCTTCTCGCCAACCGCACTGTGGCGCAGTATATAGGCTGTCCCAAGGGACGCAAGAAGCCGAAAGCGTTTGTATACCGTATACATGACCAGCCCGATGTCACCAAGCTTGAGGACCTGTCCAAGATAGCACGCACATTCGGTTATAAGATAAAGACCAAAGGCACGGCCAAAGATATAAACCTGTCCATAAACAAGATGCTTGCCGACGTCAAAGGCAAGGGCGAGGAGAACCTACTTTCGGTACTTGCCATACGCTCCATGGCAAAGGCCATATACTCGACCGACAATATCGGCCACTATGGACTCGGATTTGATTATTATACACACTTTACGTCGCCTATACGCCGATACCCCGACATGATGGTGCACAGGCTGCTTGAGCGTTACCTTGCCGGCGGCCGCAGCGTCAACCATGATAAACTTGAGGAGCTGTGCAAGCACTCAAGTTCTATGGAGCAACTTGCCGCAGGTGCCGAACGCGCTTCTATAAAATACAAGCAGGTCGAGTATCTTGCCGACAGACTCGGAGAGCTGTACGACGGTGTCATTTCCGGAGTCACCGAATGGGGGCTTTATGTGGAGCTTGATGAGAACAAATGTGAGGGGCTTGTTCCCATAAGGGATCTTGCCGACGATTATTACGACTTTGACGAGCGTAATTACGCTCTTGTAGGGCGACGCTCCAAGACCCGCTATACGCTTGGCGACCGTGTGCGTGTGCAGGTCGCCCGCGCCAATGTAGAGCGCAAGATGGTCGACTTTGCTCTTGTAGATGACAAGGGCCGTCCTATGGGCGCGGACAAGGAGAGCGGGCCGACTGTCAAGGAGGTGCTTTCCGGCAAGTCCAAGGGCAAAAAGTCGCGTAAATCGTTGCGCCAGCCGAGAAGCCGCCGTCGTAAATAGCGAATTCAGGATATTATAGCTGAAAAGGGAGAATATTTATGCGTTTATGCGTTAATATTTGCCCTTTTTAACATATTTCGGTCGTTTTGTTATGTGTTTGGTTGATAGGGATATATGAAAATTTATATGTTAAATAACATAGTTTTATTGCATTTTTTGCGCTTTTTCTTCTAACTTTGCACCGTGTTCAAGTGTATATAATAACGAAGACTCGATAAGTCGAATGTCTTTTATTATTAATTAAAACTTTATAGTCATGAACAAGATGATTAAGTTTTTTAAAGAGGGAGTTAACTCCTACATGCGTAACATGAGTGACTATCAGTTATTCCGCATCACCGGTGACTGCACGCCGATGTATGATAACGAAGACTGATATCTCCCCGAAAGAGAGGTTAAGCCCGCGATTGTGAAATTGTCGGGGCTATTTAAGAGAAATTGTTTTAGGTGTTGAATTTAAAAAAATTAGAAGTGTTATGAAAAAGATGTTGAAAAAAGTGCTTACATGGTATTTTGAAGCAGCAGCCGAGATGTACCGTTAGTAACGAGAGAAGAAATAAGTGGCAAATTTTTAGAGAATCGTGAATACATCACGATTTTTTTTGTGCCTTTATATAAGGTGTTTATATTTGCGGTATGAAAACGACTATTGAGATAAACCGACTGCGGCTACGTGCGTTTCACGGAGTGCTTGAGCAGGAGCGTAAGGTGGGCAATGACTTCGAGGTGTCGGTAGCTGTGGGCTATCCCGTCGTTGCGGGTAGCGACGAGCTGTCGGCCACGCTTAACTATGCCGAATTAATCGATATTGTCAAGGATGTCATGGCTACACCGTCGGCCCTGATTGAGCATGTGGCTTACCGTATACGCGAGGCGGTGACTTCGCGTTGGCCGCTTATAGACAGCGGCATGGTCAGGGTAGCCAAGCTCACTCCGCCTGTAAGTGCCGAGGTTGCCGAGGTTGCCGTGAGGATTGACTGGTGATTACCAGAATTTATTGGCGCTGCTGTTGTATTCCCATCCGTTTTCGCGTAATTTGGCTTCGAGCAGCACGCGGTCTATGTCCATGTCGTCGCACAACGAGTCGAGCGATGCGTAACGGTCACGCAGCAACATGTTTATGTAGCTGAACAGTATTGCAGGGTCTTTAGGCAGATTCTCCATGAGGTAAATAATTTTTGCCGCAAAATTACTCTTTTTTCATTTATAAAGAGTAATTTTGCATTGTAAAACAATTGATTATCTCACATTATATATATAATATGGAAAAGAAGTACAAGCGTACACTTATCACGACGGCACTTCCTTATGCCAACGGACCCGTACACATAGGACACTTGGCCGGTGTATATGTTCCGGCCGATATATATGCACGTTATCTGCGGTTGCGCGGCGATGACGTGATCATGATAGGCGGAAGCGACGAGCATGGAGTGCCCATTACAATAAAGGCACGTCGTGAAGGGGTGACGCCTCAGGATATCGTGGACCGCTATCACAATATTATAAAGGAATCTTTTGAAGAGCTCGGGGTGTCGTTTGACATTTACTCGCGCACGACTTCCGCCACCCACAATGCCACTGCGTCGGAGTTTTTCAGACGCCTTTACGATAAGGGCGAGTTTGTGGAGAAAACCTCGATGCAGCTTTATGACGAAGAGGCCGGACAGTTTCTTGCCGACCGGTATGTCACCGGAAAGTGCCCTCATTGCGGAAATGAAAATGCATATGGCGACCAATGCGAGGTGTGCGGCACCTCACTCAGCCCTGACGAGCTGATTGACCCCAAGAGCACCATAACCGGCAGCAAACCGGTACTTAAAGAGACCAAGCACTGGTATCTTCCGCTCGACAAGTGGGAGCCCGCGCTCCGCAAGTGGATACTTGAAGGCCACAAGGAGTGGCGCCCGAATGTATACGGACAGTGCAAGTCATGGCTTGACCTCGGACTGCAGCCGCGTGCGGTGAGTCGCGACCTCGACTGGGGAATTCCGGTGCCTGTCGAAGGTGCCGACGGCAAGGTGCTTTACGTATGGTTTGACGCCCCCATAGGATACATATCGAATACAAAAGAGCTTCTGCCCGATAGTTGGCAGACATATTGGAAGGATCCGGAAACTCGACTCATACATTTTATAGGTAAGGACAACATCGTGTTTCACTGCATAGTGTTCCCGTCCATGCTTATGGCTTACGGCGACGGGTTCCAGCTCCCTGACAATGTCCCCGCCAACGAGTTCCTGAACCTTGAGGGCGACAAGATATCCACTTCACGTAACTGGGCCGTATGGCTCCACGAATATCTCGTGGATTTCCCCGGCAAGCAGGATGTGCTGCGCTACGTGCTTACGGCCAATGCTCCCGAGACCAAGGACAACGACTTCACATGGCGCGATTTTCAGGCCCGCAACAACAGTGAGCTTGTAGCCATACTCGGCAACTTTGTAAACAGGGCTGTGGTGCTTACGCACAAATATTTCAATGGCGCGGTGCCTGCGAAAGGAGCTTTGCAGGAGGTTGACGGCAACGTATTTACCGAACTTGCCGAAATCAAGAGCTCGCTTAGCGACAATCTCGACAACTTCCATTTCCGCGATGCTCTCAAGGATGCCATGAATATAGCGCGTCTCGGCAACAAGTATCTTCAGGAGACCGAGCCGTGGAAGGTGGCCAAGACCGACATGGACCGTACGGCCACTATTCTCAACGTCGCCTTGCAGTTGTGTGCCAACATAGCGGTGGCGTTTGAGCCCTTCCTGCCTTTCATGAGTGAAAAGCTCGTGAAAATGCTCGGTATGGGTGCTATGAACTGGGATATGCTTGGCTCTGACGATATTATAGCAGCCGGTTCTGTCATAGGACAGCCCGAGCTGTTGTTTGAAAAGATCGAGGATGATGTTATCGAGGCTCAGGTGAAGCGCCTTGAAGATATCAAGCGTCAGAATCAGCTCGATAACTGGAAAGTGGCTCCGCAGGCTGAAAATGTCGATTTCGACACGTTCAAGAAGTGCGATATAAGGGTGGGCACTGTCCTTGAATGTGTCAAGGTGCCCAAAGCCGACAAGCTGCTGAAGTTTCTCATCGATGACGGCATGGCCAAGCGCACTATCGTGTCGGGAATAGCGAAATATTATAACCCCGAGGACCTGATAGGCAAGCAGGTATGCTTTATAGCCAATTTCGAGCCCCGTAAGCTGCGCGGTATACTGTCGGAGGGTATGATACTGTCGGCCGAGAATCCCGACGGTTCGCTTGTCGTGATAGGGCCTACGGCTCCGGTGCGTCCCGGCGCTCAGGTTATGTAGCGGTAATACATTATTATAAATAAACGATTAAATCATAAACAACCGACTAAGGATACAATGAAAAGTGTGAGAAAACCGCACATACTCATAATCTATACGGGCGGGACCATAGGGATGATTGAAAATCCCGAGACCCACACGTTGCAGCCGTTTGACTTCACTCATCTTATCGATAACGTGCCTAAGATAAAGATGCTCGATTACAAGATTGAAAACATACAGTTCAATCCTCCGATCGACTCGTCCGACATGAATCCGCGTTACTGGATGGACATAGCACGTGCTATCGAGCAAAACTACGACCATTTCGACGGTTTCGTGGTGCTCCACGGTACCGATACAATGGCATATACCGCCTCGGCGCTGTCGTTCATGTTTGAGAACCTGCACAAGCCGGTTATCATCACCGGCTCGCAGTTGCCTATCGGAGAGGTGCGCACCGACGGTGAGGAAAACCTCATCACGGCGTTGCAGATAGCGGCGGCCACTGACATCAACGACGCTCCTATGGTGCAGGAGGTGGCCATCCTTTTCGAGAACTATCTGTGGCGCGGCAACCGCTCGACCAAGATGAGCGCCGATAACTTCAATGCATTCAAGAGCAACAACTATCCGCCGCTTGCCAAGATAGGTCTGGGCATACATTTCAGCGAGGACGCCCTTATGCGCGCCGTCATCAAACGGCCTCTCAAAGTACGCTACGAGCTGGATACAAACGTCATGTTTCTTGACTTGAACCCGGGCATATCGGAGGAGATACTGCGCCATCAGCTCGGCACTCCCGGCATAAAGGGCATAGTGCTGAAAACGTTCGGCGCCGGTAATGCGCCTACGGCACAATGGTTTACCGACGCCATACGCGAGGCTGTCGACCGTGGGATAGTGATTGTGAACATAACGCAGTGTGTCAATGGCGGCGTACATACCAAACGTTATGTGTCGGGCGACCGACTTGCCGCTACCGGTGTTATATCGGGCCATGACATGACTTCCGAGGCTGCCATTACGAAGATGATGTATCTCTTCGGTCTGGGGCTTGAAGCTGCCGAAGTAAGAAAATATCTCGAATGTTCTCTTTGTGGCGAAGTGACACTGTAATCACGTCTTGTTGACCTAAAAGTGTGGATTTGAGATTTTTATTATTAAAAAGTTAAGCTGAATTATAACTATTTGAAAAAAAAGTGCGATATTTGCACTTGCAAAAAACGCTAAAACCGTGATTTGCGACTTAACTTACTGCAAATCATAAAATTATTATCATAATAAATAAAAAATATAAAAAAATGACAAAAGCCGACATCGTAAACGAGATCGCAAAGACCACAGGCATCGAAAAAGCCAACGTGCTTGAAACGATTGAAAAGTTTATGGAAATAGTAAAGGATTCTTTGGCTCACGGAGAAAACGTTTATCTCCGCGGATTTGGTAGCTTCATCGTTAAGACCCGTTCAGAGAAGACTGCCCGCAACATCTCAAAGAATACCACCATTATCATCCCCGAGCACAAGATACCCGCTTTCAAGCCCGCAAAGGTGTTCATGGAAGAGGTTAAGTAATCAACGTGTTGCGATATACTGAACCGTAAGAGATTTTTAAACAATAATATTAACTTCAAATTAGCGTAAAATGCCCAGCGGAAAGAAAAGAAAGGGCCACAAGATGGCTACTCACAAGCGCAAAAAACGCCTAAGAAAGAATCGTCATAAGAAGAAATAATCAGCGTTGACACGCTTTTAAGATGACGTTTAATTGTATACATGAGAACAAACATGACATGGCGACAATCGTATGTTTCGATCGTAAGTCACGTTTGTTCTCTGCGTATATTTGTAAATGAACCGAGAAATGAAAAGTGAACTTATTGTAGATGTACAACCCACCGAGGTATCCATTGCCTTGACGGAGGATTCCCGGCTCGTGTCCTTGCAGAAGGAGTCGAGGAATATATCCTATGCCGTGGGCGACATTTATCTGGCCAAGGTCAAGAAGCTCATGCCCGGTCTTAATGCCGCTTTTGTCGACGTAGGCTACGAGAAGGACGCTTTTCTTCATTATCTCGATCTTGGCTCTCAATTCTCCTCATACTGTCAGTTTGTAAAGCAAGCGCTCGAAGACACTAAAAAGGTGCCGGTGCTATCAAAGATGAAGCTGTTGCCCGACATCAACAAGCACGGTTCGGTCACCGACCTGCTTGAAAAAGACATGACCCTGATGGTGCAGATCGCGAAAGAGCCCATATCGTCAAAAGGACCGCGACTGACTACCGAGATTACCTTTACAGGGCGCTTTCTGGTACTGATACCCTTCTCTGACAAAATCTCCGTATCGCAGAAAATAAAGACCACCGAAGAGAAACTGAGGCTACGTCAGCTTGTAGAAAGCATACGGCCCAAGAATTTCGGAGTCATAGTACGTACTTCGGCCGAAGGCAAACGTGTGGCCGAGCTGAATCATGAGTTAAAGACGCTTCTGAAATGTTGGGATGACACTGTACAGAAAGCCCAGCATGCCGACGTGCCCTCGCTTATCTTTGAAGAGGAGAGCCGCATAGTAAGCATGTTGCGCGATGTATTCAGCCCTTCTTTCGAGAGTATACATGTAAATGATGCCGAGACATTCAGTCAGATTTCCAAATATGTCGACCTGATAGCTCCCGAACGCCACGATATAGTAAAGCTCTATACCAAGGATGAGCCGATATTTGACCACTTCAGCATAACGAAGCAGATAAAGTCATCGTTTGGCAAGACTGTATCATTCAAGTCAGGCGCTTACATTATCATAGAACACACCGAGGCGCTCCATGTGATTGATGTTAATTCGGGAAACCGCTCCAAGGCCTCCAATGATCAGGAGAGCAATGCCCTTGAGGTGAATCTGCGTGCAGCTGACGAGATAGCGCGACAACTGCGTCTGCGCGACATGGGTGGTATAATAGTGGTCGATTTTATCGACATGAACAAGTCGGAACACCGTCAGGCCCTGTATGACCATATGAAAGAGGTCATGGCAAATGACCGTGCACGGCACAACATATTGCCGTTAAGCAAATTCGGGCTTATGCAGATTACGCGTCAGCGTGTGCGTCCGGCTCTTGACGTGGTTACGGCCGAGAAGTGTCCGTCATGTTACGGCAAGGGTGAGGTGCAGCCTTCACTGCTTTTTACCGACGTGCTTAAAGAGAAACTCGAATACCTTATAAATGACCTTAAGGTGACAGGTTTTATAATGTATGTGCATCCGTTTGTCGACGCATATCTTAAGAAAGGTATCATATCGCTTTACCGCAAGTGGAAGATGGAACTCGGCGGCAAATTCCGGATATTGTCTGACCAGTCGCTTGCCTATCTTCAGTATAAGGTAATCGATAGCAAAAAGAACGAAATCGATCTTGCCGAAGAGAAAGACCTTGAAACATCTTCGACCAAGTCAAAATCAAAAGCCAAGAACAGAAACAATGAAGAATAGGGTCCGGGACCCGTTTTACACCTATAGATTACCGGGCATTTCCGCAGTGACGGAGCGCCCGGTTTTCTTTGACAGTTTCAGTTGTGTGTCTTGTCTGAATACATGTGAATACTATGTTCTTGATGCCATAGGGCCGCTTGTCGTAAGGCTGTGGTATCTTTATTATGGTATATATCGTCTGATGACGTGGATGCGCTTATCGTAAACGGATTTTTGACAATCACTACTATAAAAAAGAGAAGTTTGATAGAGCTTAACAGTCGACGTTTCATCATATTATATGATTGGTATATATATTTGCAAATATAAAATATAGCAGCTGATCTAATATGATTTTTCAATAGATGATTCGATAGATTAATGTATACATGGTTATATATTCTTTGTGGTCATGTCGTATCTTTGTGAGAAAATTCATATGATGAAATCGTTAACGTTGATTTTTGCAATAATGCTTTTGGGGTCGGTCGCTTGTTCTGACAAAACGGAAGTGCGGACGGTCGATGAGTTGTCATTGCACAAGAGATCTTATATTCTGTTCAATGACGGGGCTCCGATAGATACCTGTATTGCCATGCAAAGACGTGCGGTAGACGAAGTGCGTGCTGGTACATCTGATGAGGATCCGGTTGATGTGCTGTCGCAACTCGGCTTCTTCTACATGCGCGAAGGCGACTACCGCAATGCTCTTGACCTGCTTCAGGAGGCGGCCGACTACAAACTTGCCAACGGCGGTGTGGCCGGAGTGGGCGACATAAAGATGTATGGCAATCTGTCCAATCTGTACATACGCTTCGACATGCTGGAGAATGGACTTGAAATGAGCGATGCCGCCATAGCCGCGAGTCTCGAAAACGGCGGTAAGCTGTTGAACGACCTGTACCGCATGAGGGCAATGCTGCATGCCAAGGCCGGAGAGTATGACTCTGTATTCCGCGACTATGACCTTGCCCTCGACGCTCTTAAATACAAGAGTGACGAACATTCAAAACACATGCTTGCCGTGGGCATAAACTCTGACAAAGGCGGGTGGATGATAGAGAACTATGACCGCTTTCCCGACTCGCTCGATGCAGCGGTCAAATATGTGGAGACGGCGGTACGCGAAGGCGGACGTGACTTGACTATGGAGCGCTTTGTGCTCGGACTCGGCTATGTAAGGCAATCGCGCGTGAGCGAGGGCGTCAAACTTATGGAGCAGGCTCTTCACGACTTCCGGAAAAATGACGACACCGAGTCGGTGGCTTGGGCGTCGGCTCTGCTGATGGGGGTATATTCCGAAACGGGTAGGACTGCGGACCTCGCGCGCCTATACCCGTTGTACAGGGAGGTAAACGACTCGATAATGAACCGGGAGAAGGTCAATGCCGTGATAGCGTCGGACGTGAAGTGGCGTGCCGCCCAGAAGGAGGAGGAAAACCGTATGCTGAACATGGAGCTGACGGCGGCCCGTCAGCGCCTGTATATGATACGCATAATAGCTATATTGGGCGTGCTGCTGGTAGCCGCCGCGTCAATGTACGTGGTGCAGCGTGCGCGGAGCGCCAAGCAGAAGCGTATAGTAATGCATCAGCGCATGGAGGAGCTTATGCTCACGCAGAAACAGCTCAACGGGCGTATCGAGGCGTTAAGCGCGGAATTGCTTAATGCCGCTCATCGTGAGGTGGTGGGTAATGTCAGCCGTCTTCTCGTGCCGTCGGTACTGAGTGGCGAGGACGAGATAAAATTCAGGAAGTCGTTTGCAGCCCTGTATCCGCATTTCCTCCCCGGTCTGCGTCATGATTATCCTTCGCTTACACCTAATGATGAACTTGTATGTATGCTTATATATCTTCAGCAGAGTACTGACGAGATTTCGCTCTGTCTCGGCATATCGCGTGCCAGTGTCAATTCGGCGCGTTATCGTATACGTAGCAAGCTGGCGCTTTCAAAAGAGACCGATCTTGACAAGTTCCTCATCTCGCGCGGCGCATAACGCATGAGCGCATAAAACGACAAGGCCCGGTCGATGCCGGGCCTTATTGTTTTGTGGAAGTCTGAATTAGTCCTCTGCAAGAGGTGCCGGAGCGTTGTATACTCTTGAGGCAAGCTCTTGGTCGAGCATATAGAGGCCCATGCCGTTGTCACCGATCAGTTTGAATTTGTCGATGAGCTGGCGTGCGCTGTCTTCCTCCTCAACCTGTTCTTTGATGAACCAGTTCAGCTTGTCGCATGTGGGATAGTCTTTCTCTGCCTCGGCAAGAGCGTAGAGGTTGTTTATGAGAGCCGTGACTTTCTCCTCATGGGCGAGTGTGGCTGTAAACGCATCAAGCGGAGTTTCCCATTCCGAGGGTACTGCTTCTATCGGGTGAAGCACCACGCGTCCGCCGCGTGCGTTGATATAGTTCATGAATATCTGTGCATGAGCCTGTTCTTCCTGAAATTGGATGCGAAACCAATTGGCGATGCCCGGTTTGCCCTGAGCCTCGAAATTGCACGCCATTGACAGATACAGGTATGCCGACCAGAACTCGGCGTTGATCTGTGCGTTGATGGCGTCTTCTACTTTATTGTTCAACATTAGGTGTCAAATTTTAAATGTTTATTTATCTTTGGTTTTTGAAGCTGTAGTCTTCTTGGCGGCCGTCTTTTTGGGCGCGGCGGCTTTTTTTTCTGACTTGCAGGCTTTCTTGGCCGGCTTTTCGGCTTTTTCAGCCGGTTTGCCTTCGGCTACTGCCTGACGAGTGGCATGTTCTTCGTTGAAGTGCTCAAGGTTATTGCGCATCGATGCCACTTCCTTGTTGAGGACCTCGATTTCGGTAGCCTGATTGCGGATAGTGGTGAGCAGCGAGTTGAGCTCTTCGTTTTCGATAGAGAGGGGATACTGCTCTTCTACACGTACTATGAAGTCGGCAAGTACGTTCATATAGTTTGTGAACGCTTGGAACGGAGTTTCATACGGGCTGAACATGGCGTGTACGGCTCCGTCGTTCATGTGTTTGGTCGACATGTAGAAGAAGTGGTCGCTGCCCTGAAGGTACTGCCAGTCCTGCTTGAGACGGCGGTCGGAGCACAGACGTACTCTCTCGGCCACGGAATAAAGCTTGTTGAAGGCTTCGTTCTGTAGCTTGTTGCCGAGCCAAGCCGATGTGTCGCGGGCTTCATCGGCCCATGATATGGGGTGCAGCACGCTGAGGGTGTCGACGGCTTTGAATTTTGATACGACTTCCGACGGAGTCCAGAAGTCTACGCCACGTTCTGCGGCAAACCGCGGAAGGGCTTCGAGGAACTGGAATATGCCGCTTTCGCGAGGCTGCATCTCGCCGAATGTCTCAAGGTTCATGAACAGATTGATTACCTGCTCTTCAGCGGGGGTTGAGGCAATCCAGTCCATGTACTTGTCGGCTGTCAGGGGATAAGCGTCCCATTCGGGATTGCTGAAGCGGAAGGTTATGTCATCGCTCAGCTTGTCGTTCTTAAGGAGCAACTTTAGTTTGGGGCATGAAGCCGCGGAGTATACATAATTGGGCGATTTCCAGCCGAGTATGTGTTTAGCTCCTTCGGTTATGCAGCCTTTGTAGCCCATGTCGTAAATCATGGGGGCCATCTCGTCGCAGTATATCAGCTCGGTATTGCGGAGCACTTTGGGCTTCTGTCCGAACAGCTCCTTGATTTTTTCGTCATGAGCGCGTACCTGTGAGGCAAATTCCTCGGGGTCGACGAGCGATGACAGCGAGTGTGCATATGTCTCGGCAAGGAACTCCACTTTGCCTGTGTCGGCGAGCTTTTTGAGCAGGTCGATAAACTCGGGTACATACTGCTCGCACTGTTCGAGCGCGGTGCCGGTTATGGACAGCGCGCAACGGAACTTGCCACCTGTGCTTTCAATCATGCGCAACAGGGTCTCTGCAGCGGGTATGTAGCTGCGGTGAGCTATACGAGTGATAATATCGTCATTGGCAAAGTCATCGTAGTAGTAGTGGTCGTTGCCTATGTCAAAGAAACGGTATCTTTTGAGCCTGAAGGGCTGGTGGATCTGAAAATAAAAACAAATAGCTTTCATGAGCTTGTCGGTTTTTGATATGGTCTTTTTTGTTTAATTACACTGTATTTTAGTTGCGGTGAAGCACTTTGTTATAAATGTCGATGACTTTGGCGCCCGCTTTGTCCCAAGTTATGCGGTTTACTTCGTCAAGACCGTCTTCCTTGAGCTGGTTGTACATGGCGGGATAGGTGACTATCGAATAGATGGCGTCGGCCATGGCGTCGATGTCCCAGTAGTCGGTCTTGATGACGTTGGTGAGAATCTCGGCACATCCGCTCTGCTTCGAAATGATCGACGGCACACCCATCTGCATGGCTTCGAGCGGAGATATACCGAACGGCTCCGATACGGACGGCATGACGTACACGTCGCTTGCCTTCAGCATCTCGTATACCTGCTTGCCTTTCTGGAAGCCCGGGAAGTGGAAGCGGTCGGCTATGCCGCGCTCTGCTGCGAGCGTAATCATCTTGTCCATCATGTCGCCGCTGCCGGCCATGACAAAACGCACGTTATGGTTGTTCTTGAGTACTCTGGCCGCGGCCTCTACAAAGTATTCGGGGCCTTTCTGCATCGTTATTCGGCCGAGAAATGTCACTACTTTCTCTTTTGCCCGGGGAGGATTGACGTTAAGCAGCTCCTCGCTCAGCGGAGTCACCGCATTGTGCACCGTCGTCACCTTTGCCGGGTCTATGCCGTATTTATCAATGACCGTATTGCGGGTAAGATTACTTACCGTGATTATGTGGTCGGCATGTATCATGCCGTCACGCTCTATATTGTACACCGTGGGGTTCACGTTGCCGCGCGAGCGGTCAAAGTCGGTGGCGTGAACGTGTATCACAAGGGGCTTGCCTGTAACCTGCTTGGCATGTATGCCGGCGGGGTAGGTGAGCCAGTCGTGGGAGTGTATCACGTCAAACTCTTCGGTGCGCGCTATGACTCCGGCGCATATAGAATAGTTGTTTATCTCTTCAAGCAGGTTGTCGGGATAACGGCCTGAGAACTCGATGCATCCGAGGTCGTTCAGGCGCATGTAGTTGAAGTCGGCATAGATGTGGTCGCGCAGACGGAAATACTCGTCGGGATCCATGACATTGCCTATGCGGCTTTCGACATATTCGCGGTTGACATCGCGCCATCCTACAGGTATCTGCGACGCTCCTATTATTTTAGCAAAACTTTTGTCTTCATCGCCGTGCGGCTTGGGAATGACAAATGTTATGTCCATGTCGCCACACTCCCACATTCCCTTGGTGAGACCGTAGCTGGCGGTGCCGAGACCGCCGAGTATATGAGGGGGGAACTCCCATCCAAACATTAATGCTTTCATGGTCTACGCATTTAGTTTTTTTAGATTACGTAATGTACGGAGCACTTCAGCCACGTTGGTGGCCTGCGATATGGCGCCGCGGCCCGTAAACGGCGGGTTGCCGTCGTAAAGCTGCGATATGGTGCCTATGCAGTTCTGGCTCATCTCGTCCTCAAAGCCTATGAGCATACGGTCGATGTAGCTTACTCCGCTCATGCCGAACACTTTTATGTAGGCGTCGGCGTACATGCCGATGAGCCACGGGCGTGACGGTCCGTTGTGGTAGGCGCGTTCGCGCTCCTCGGGCGAACCGAGATAGAAGGGGCGGTAGCCGTAGCTTTTCGGCGACAGGGTGCGCAGACCTTTGGGGGTAAGCAGCTCGCGGGTGACTACGTCAAGCACTCCCTTGCGCTGACGGCGGTCGAGCGGAGAGTAGTCGAGACCTACGGCTATGGCCATGTTGGGGCGCACCGACAGGTCGGCGTGGTTGCCGTTGACATAGTCGTAGAGGTATCCGTAGTCGTTAAGGAATGTCTGTATGAACGCCGGCTTGGCTTGTTGAGCTATGGTGAGCCAGTTTTCGCGGTCATGTTCGTACTCGGCCACTCCTTCGCTGAGGTTGTAGGCAAACATAAGGGAGTTGTACCACAGAGCGTTGAATTCAACCAGCAGACCGGAACGCGGTATCAGAGGCCAGCCGTTGGAGGTGGCGTTCATCCATGATACCGGTGTGTTAGTGCCTGTCGTGCCGACAAGACCGCTTGTCTCCACCTGAAGGTTGGGATGTCCGCCGGCGAGTATCCAGTTTACTATCTTGGCTACAGTAGGCAGGTATCTGTCACGTGCTTTGTCGAAGCCGAGCGACTTGCCGTACTGCTGTATGCTCCATACGGCCCACAGCGGCACGTCGGGCAGGTCTATGCCGTGTATGCGGCTGTCGGGCAGCTCGTTGTCTATGTAGTTTTCAAGGGCTTTCCACGCGGTGTTCATTATGCAGTGGAAGTCCTCGGTGTGGTTGATGGCGAGTGTGGTGCCGGGGAGTGCTATGAATATGTCGCGTGCGCGAATCTGTCCCCACGGATAACCCGATACGATGTATTCGTTCTCTTTGTCCTTGATATAGAACTGCTTGGCGGAGTTCTTCAGACAGTTGTAGAAGCTGGAGCGCTTTGTGCGGCTGGCCACTTCCACTTCGTACATCTTGCTGAATGACCTCGGCGACGCTTCGTTCAATCCTGCGGAGAAGATAATGGACTCACCTTTCTTGATGGGTATCTCGAAGTAGCCGGGCACCCACTGGTCTTCGGTGTAGGGTATGCCGCGCTCAAGGTCCTTTACATATTCGATGCCGTTGTACCAGTTGGGGTTCTGCACCCATATCGGCTTGCGGCTGAACTGCATGTACAGGGTAGGGAAGCCGGGGTAGAGGCAGAATGCCACGCCGTTGTTGACTTCGGCGTATGCGGTATTGATCTTGTCGTTCTGTACTACAAGGTCGTTGGCCTCGCGGAATGCGAGAAACGGTCTGAACTGAAGGGTAGTCGCCGAATGTGCGTCAACCAGAGTATAGCGTATCAGTATACGGTTCTCTTCCGAGCTGAACACCATCTCTTTGGTAAGGATGACTCCACCGACACGATAGGTCGTGCGGGGCACACTCTCGCAGTCGTACTCTCTTATGTATTTATGCCCGTTGGGGCTATACACACCTCCGGAATACCTGTGCAGTCCGAGATTGAACGGAGCACCGTGCTGTATGACCGTCTCGTCGAGAGACGACAGCATGACAAATGACTTGTTGTCCATCTCGGGGATCGGTATCACAAGCAAGCCGTGCTGCTTGCGGGTGTTGCATCCCACAATCGATGAGCAATGGTAAGCCCCTGCCTGATTGGTGCGGAGCATCTCTTTGGACAGTGACTGCTCCAAGTTAATCATGAGGTTTTTATCAAATTTAAGATAACTCATTTGTTTTAAGTTAGTATATTAGTTGGTATATTGTTCTGATTCGGGTTATGTGATACATTGCAATGTTACTTATTTTTTGTGGAATTAGCAAAAAATAAGTTGATAAAATGGGGCGTATCAATTAAAAAATGCCGAACAACATCAATTGCACGGCATAATGTTTGTCATCGGCTTTTGAAGAGTCTTGAAAACGAGCAAAAGATGTCTCTCATCACGTTTTCCATCGGTGTTATTATCGGGCGGAATACCACTTCTTTTGTGGGGGTGAATATCTTAAGAGAATTGGCATGGCACTTTATCTCCATTGTGTCGTCGATATTCAGTGGCTCGCCGTCGATGTGCACCGGCCCCTCGTTCTGCCGGTAAATGACTGCCGCCGGAGCTCTGAAAGTATGTATCATGGTGTTGGAGTTTATGTAGCCGGTGAATAGGTCCACACCCATTATTGCGTTGTCGAGCGGTGTGCCGGCATGTACTATGGTTATGTCTAACAGACCGTCGGTTATACTTGCTGTAGGGGCGATGTAGGCGTTGTTGCCGTACTGCGAAGCGTTGCAGCAGGCTATGAGAAACGCTTTCTCGGTGATTATCTGGCCGTTTGCACTGACCGTATAGACCTGCGGGTGATATTTTATGTATTCAAGTATGGCGCTTTTTATGTAAGTGAATTTACCGCGACGGTGCTGTCTTGCGAAATTACTGCTTACCGCGGCGTCAAATCCTACTCCGAACGTGCAGAAAAACCGTCGTCCGTTAACTGCTCCGTAGTCGCTTTTGATGATATGGTCCTCTGCTATGATTTTAACGGCCGCGAGCGGATCGAGCGGTATGCCGAGATGCCGAGCAAGTCCGTTGCCTGAACCGCACGGTATGATGCCGAGGGCTGTGTCAGTATCGCATAGTGCGGTGGCTGTTTCGTTTACCGTACCGTCGCCGCCTACTGCAATCACCCCATAGTATCCTGATTTTACCGCATTTTCTGCCAGTCGTGTGGCGTCGCCGCGGGCACATGTATAGTTGGTCATGATTTCATAGCCCAATGGCTCGAGATGTGTGTATACAAGAGCCTCAATGTCGTTTTTATCACCCACTCCCGATACAGGATTGATAATAAGCAGCAGTCTGCGAGGTTGATCCATATTTCCCTAGAATAGTAGTTTGATTACAAAGTTACATTATCCGTGTAAATAAAACAATAGGCAGACTGAAAAGGGTTCAATCTGCCTGTTGCTATTATAGGGTTGTGATATTTATTCGAGGTCAGCCGGTATAGCTACGATTTTCATGTCATGGTTGCGTATGAAGTCTACGATATTGGAGCGTATGTCGCTCGGGTCAACGTCGGCTTCTATGCGTCTTACTGCGTTGAATACGGAGGTTCCTGACTGGTAGACATGGCGGTAGCATTTTGCCACATCGTCAATCTGGTCTTCAGTGAAGCCGTGTTTGCGCATGATAACTGCGTTTATACCGTAGTATACGGCCGGATTATGTGCTATGACAACATATGGAGGAACGTTGCCCACTATGCGGCATCCACCCTTTATGAGTACCCAGTCACCTATTTCGCTGCGTTCGTGAAGCATAGAGTTGGATGACATGATGGAGCATTGACCTACAGTGCAGTCTCCGGCTATCATTACGCCGTTGCCGAGTACCGAGCGGCCTTTTATCAGGCAATCATGGCCTATGTGGGTCTCTGCCGCTATAAAGCAGTCGTCGCCTATTACGGTGCCGCCTGTGGTGCGTATGCCACGGTTTATGATCACATACTCGCGTATTATGTTGTTGTCACCTATCGTGCAGTAGCTTTTATCGCCTTTCCAGCGGAAATCCTGAGGGTCGGCTCCTACAATGGCGCCCTGATAGACTTTGTTGTGGCGTCCCATGCGCGTGCCGCGTATTATGCTCGCGTAGGGCAATATCTCGCAGTCATCGCCTATCTCTACATCGGCGTCAATGAACGCGAACGGGTGAATTGTGACGTTGTTGCCTATCTTTGCCGATGGGTCAACATGTGATAACGGACTTATCATGGTCGTGATGATTAGGGGTTTATATTATCGTCCGCCACCGAGCGACTGGTATAGATTGATACCGGCGCGTGCCTTGGCGTTAAGACATGTTACCTGTGCTATCTGTGCCGACAGGAGGCTCTGTTGCGCGGTCAATACTTCCAGATATGTCGATGAACCGTTCAAAGATAGTAATTCTTCTGTAATCTCAACCGATTTCTGAAGATTTTCTACCTGTTGTGCCAGAAGTTTGGCCTTTTCATCGCTTTTGTTGTAAAGCATGAGGGCTTCGCTGACTTCGGCGCTCGCGCTGAGCAGGGCATACTGGAAGTTGTTCATGGCCTGTTGTTGCTGGGCGCGTGTGGCTTCGAGATTGGAGATGAGTTGGCCGCGGGCAAATATCGGGGCGGTTAGCTGTCCTGCAAGCTGGATAAACCATTTTCCGGGGTTGGATATCACCGAGCCGAGAAGGTTGGTGAAGCCGCCGTTGGACGATATGGTTAGGCCCGGATAGAAGGCGGCGCGTGCCTGATTGGTGGCATAGTATGCCATGGCCACGTTTTGCTCGGCTGCGCGCACATCGGGACGCGATGCGAGTTCGCGCATGGGAACTCCTTCACGTACTATGGCCGGAGTGTTGAATTCGGCTCCCGAAGGTATCTCCCATGTCTGTGGCGGCACGTTCATGAGCAGCGACATGGAGTTGTTGGCTTCATGGAGGGCCACTTCAAGATCGGTGATTGAAGCGAGTATGCTGTAGTAGTTGGCCGTGCTTTGGACTACGGCGCTTTCATTCACACGTCCTGCGAGTTTGAGGTTTTTCATCACCTGTACGCTCTCGCTCCAGTATTCGGCTGTCTGACGGCTTATCTCGAGTTGCTTTTCAAGCATCGATATCGAGTAATAGCAGTTGGCTACGCCTGCTATTATCTGTGAGCGCACTGCCTGTTCGTATGCTTCGCTCTGAAGCAGAGCAGCTTTGGCGCGCCGGTTGGAGTTCAGCAGTTTCCCGAATATATCGATTTCCCAACTCACGGCCAGAGGTATCTGGTAAGTCCAGTTCATATGAGAGTGGTCATACGATGCTGCCGAGGCGTTGGGCATAAGGGTCAGCGAAGGCAGATAGCTTAGGCGTGCGCCCTTGAGCTGTGCATGGGCTATGTCTACATTCAGCTTTGCGTTGTTGAGGTTTGTGTTGTTGACGAGAGCTTGGTCTATGAGCCCGGCAAGTATCGGGTCGGTAAACACGTCCTGCCACTTCATGTTGCCGAAGGCGGCTTCATTGGTCTCGGAGTTTACCGCCTCGACATACTGCGACGTCAAGGCGTCATCTGTAGGCATGCTGAACTTGTTGTAAATGTGGCAGCTCGACAGAGCTCCCACACTTACAATAATTATAGCCGCGCGTGAAATATTATTTAAAGTCATAATACTTGGTTTCTGTTAAGTAAGTTTGTTAACGCGAGTACTGCTCGATTTCCGACTGTAGGCCGGTGTTGTCTGTATCTTCCCACTTAAGCGGCGAGAACTTCTCCTGAATGATCTGGAATACGACAAACAGCGCCGGTACGATAAGTACCTGTAGTATCATGCCTATAAGCATACCGCCTATGGCTCCGGTACCGAGGGCACGGTTACCGTTGGCGCCTACGCCGTGGGCAAACATCATAGGCAGAAGTCCTATGACGAGGGCGAGAGAGGTCATGAGGATAGGACGCAGACGGGCGGTGGCGCCTTGGATGGCTGCGTTGACTATCGACATGCCGGTGCGGCGGCGCTCAAGAGCGAACTCCACAATAAGGATGGCGTTTTTGGCAAGAAGACCGATAAGCATGATAAGGGCTATCTGCAGATAAACGTTATTGGATATGCCGTCCATTCCGGCAAATACGAACGAGCCCATGAGACCGAACGGTATCGAAAGGATTACCGCCCAAGGTATGATGTAGCTCTCATACTGTGCCGACAGAAGGAGGTAAACGAAGAGCAGACACAGACCGAATATCATGGCTGTGGCATTGCCCGATGTGCCGGCTTCCTCACGGGTCATACCCGAGTATTCGTAGCCGTAACCGGCGGGCAGAGACTGTGCAGCCACTCGCTCGATGGCGGCAAGACAGTCACCGGTGGTATAGCCCAGTGCAGGCTGGCCGGTAACCGATATGGATGCAAACATGTTGAAGCGGTTGAGCAGGTCGGGGCCATATACTTTCTTCAGTGTTACGAAGTTGGAGAGCGAGGCCATTTCGTTGCCGTTGCGTATCTTGATGCTTGACAGAGTTTCGGGTGATACGCGTGACTCTGGCGATGCCTGCATCATGACGCGGTATATCTTACCGAAACGGTTGAAGTTGCTGACATACATACCTCCGTAGTATCCCTGAAGTGTGCTTAGTATGGTTGAGGGGCTGATGCCGGCCTGCTTGGCTTTGGCAGCGTCGATGTCGACCATATACTGCGGAAATGAGGGATTGAAGGTCGAGTAGGCCATCTGTACTTCGGGCTGGGCCATAAGTTCGGCGAGGAAGTTCTGTACGATGCCGTAGAAAGTTTCGATAGAACCGCCTGTCTTGTCCTGCATTTTGAGGTCAAAACCGTTGGTCAGCGAATAACCCGATATCATCGGCGGAGCGAAAGCCACGAGTCGGCCGTCTTTGATTGATGACGTTACGCCATAGATTTGCTGAAGTATGGCAGTGTTGGACTGTGTCTCGTCACGCTCCGACCAGTCGTTGAGTTTCACGATGATTGTGCCGTAGGTGTTGCCTTGGCCTGCAAGGAAGCTGTAACCCATGATCTTCTGGGTGTACTTCACCCCGGGTATCTTGAGGATGGCAGCGTCGATCTTGTCGAGGGCGGCGCTGGTGCGTTCCTGCGAGGTGCCCGGAGGCATGTCAAGCATGGTGAAGAGGTAGCCGGTATCTTCGTCAGGCACAAGTGTGGTGGGGGTGATGGACATCAACCATACAAGTACTGCTACAGAGGCGGCCACAATGCCGAATGAGGTTATCTTGTGGGCCACGAAGAATGAAGTGGCTTTGTGGTATACTTTAAGCAGACGGCTGTAGCCGAGTTCGAAACCGGCCTTGAAACGGTCGCTGAAGATGCCCATTATGGCTATGATAGCACATGCCGAGGCTACGACAAGTTTCCAGATGACATTGAATTGATACCATCCGAGCACCATGAAAGTGATGGTGGCTGCGAGGAAGAGGAATGTCACCAACGGAGGCAGGTTGAGTTTCCATGCCGAGGCATAGCGCTTTTTCATCGTATCGGCGGCTTCGGCATAAGCCGTGCCCATACGCTCTTTAAGTGACGAGTCGTCATTGTGGGCTTTAAGGAACACAGCACACAGTGCCGGTGACAGCGTAAGAGCGTTGATGGCCGACAGACCGATGGCTATGGCCATGGTCAGACCGAACTGCTTGTAGAATACACCTGAAGTGCCGGGCATGAATGACACCGGAATAAACACAAGCATCATGACGAGCGTAATCGATATGATGGCGCCGCCTATCTCACTCATGGCGTCAATCGATGCCTTGCGCGGATTCTTATAGCCTACGTCGAGCTTGGCGTGGACTGCCTCGACGACCACAATGGCATCGTCGACCACAATGGCTATGGCAAGTACGAGCGCTGAGAGGGTGATGAGGTTTATGGAGAAGCCGATGAGGTACATGATGAAGAATGTGCCGACAAGGGCTACCGGTATGGCTATCGCCGGTATGATGGTAGAACGGAAGTCCTGAAGGAAGACGTAGGTCACGAAAAACACAAGAATGAAAGCTTCGATAAGGGTCTTTATAACCTCATGTATTGATGCCTCAAGGAAGTCGTTGTTGTTCATCGGAATAGCGAAGTGCAGACCCTTGGGAAGGTCTTTGGACAAGAGGTCAATCTCTTTTTCACAGTCCTTGATGATCTGGGTGGCATTGGAGCCTGCGGTCTGGAATATCATCGCTGAAGTCGAAGGATAGCTGTTAAGACCGTTGCTGAAGCCGTATGTCACACGACCGAGTTCTATATCGGCCACGTCTTTCAGGTAGAGCACCTGACCGTCGGAATTGGCGCTTACTACAATGTCGCCGAATTCCTCGGGTGTTGTAAGACGTCCTTTATATTTAATGGTATACTGGAAGGACTGGTCGCCTTGTTCGCCAAACGAACCCGGTGCTGCCTCGACGTTCTGCTCACGAAGAGCGGCGGATATGTCGGACGGCATGAGTTTGTACTGGGCCATAACATCGGGCTTGAGCCATATACGCATGGAGTAGTCGGCACCGAACGACATCACATCGCCGACGCCGTTTACACGCTGAAGCTGCGGAATGACGTTGATTTTCATGTAGTTGTCAATGAACACCGCGTCGTACTCACCGTTGTCGCAATAAAGGGCTACACCCATAAGCATCGAGGTCTGGCGCTTCTGTGTGAGCACACCTACTTGGGTTACTTCCGCGGGCAGGAGGTTGGTGGCCTTGGCTACACGGTTCTGTACATCGACAGCTGCCATGTCGGCGTTGAAGCCCTGTTTGAAGTAAACGGTTATGTCGGCCGAACCTGTGTTGGTGGCGGTCGATTCCATATGGGTCATACCCTCGGCGCCGTTTATCGACTCTTCGAGGGGGGCTATTACCGAGTTAAGTACGGCTTGGGCGTTGGCACCCGTATATGTCGTAGATACGCGGATTGTTGGCGGGGCAAGGTCGGGATACTGCGTGATAGGCAGCGATGTAAGACCGATCAAACCCAGCAACACGATAAAGATTGATATAACCGTCGATAGCACAGGACGGTTAATGAATGTATCTAATTTCATGTCTGTTTGATAGTTATGATAGCTCTTCTTGTAGTGAAAGAGTGAATGAAGATGTTATTGGGCGGCTGAAGGCTGTTGGGGTGCGGTTTTTGCCGAAGCATCGACGGGCTGTATGGTCACTCCGTCTCTTACCTTGGTTCCGATGCCTTCAACGGCTATGCGCTGTCCCGGTTCGAGACCCGACATGACGATGAAGTTTTTACCGTCATCGTTGGGCGATACCTGTATCGGAGTCGACACTACCTTGTTGCTGTCGTTGACTACGTAAGCGAAGCGTATGTTCTGCAATTCGTTGGTGGCTCCTTGGGGTATGACGATTACCTGTTCGAACTTGTTGGGTATAAGTACCTGTCCGGTAGAACCGCTGCGCAGCATGCCTGTCTTGTTGTTGAAGAGCGCACGTACAGTTGCCGCACCTGTGGTATTGTTGATTACACCCGATACTGTGGCCACTTTGCCTTTTTCAGGATATATCTCGCCGTTTGCGAGTCGGAGGGTAACTTCGGGCATATTGTTGATGCTCTCGGTGAGTGACTTGGCACCGTTGTCGGTGAGGTTAAGTATGTCTTTCTCATTGAGCGAGAAGTAGGCATAAACCTGCGAGTTGTCGCTGACGGTTGTCAGAGGCACTGCCGACGAGGGCGATGCCAGAGAACCTTCACGGTTGGGTATTGTGCCGATAACTCCGTCGGAGGGTGCGGTGACATTGGTGTAAGCGAGGTTTTTGCGTGCGGTGACAAGGCTGGCGTTGGCTTGGCTGAGCTGTGCACGGGCCTGTGCAAGAGCGTTGTCGGCCATCTGCCATTCATATTCGCTTATGATGTTTTTGTCAAAAAGCATGCGCTTGTTGTTGGCGGTGAGCTGGGCGGTGTTGAGTGCGCTCTGTGCCACCTTTACAGCAGCTTCAGCCGATTCTACGGCAGCCTGAAACTGTACTTGGTCAAGGGTGAACAGTACCTGTCCTTTTTTTACCTGTTGTCCTTCGTCAACATGAACTTTGGTTATAAAACCGGTTACCTGAGGCCTTATGTCAATATCGGTGCGGCCTTTTATGGTAGCTGGATAAGCACTTTCAAGATCGGAATTTCCATAATTAACTGTCATGACGGCTATTTCCGGAGCCGGAGCCTGCATCTGCTGCTGTTGTCCGCCTCCACAGGCCGAGAGGCTTAACATAGTTGCCACTGACGCGAAAAGTCCGGCAACAGTCGTTACATTCAATTTCATAAAGTTCGTGTTAAACATATCTTTTTTCCCTTTTAATATCCGGTTGGAAGTATAAATTTCGTTTCAGAATGCAAAGGTAGGTACACAAAACGGTATTGAATATGATAAATGTCATATTCATGATTAAAATTAAGCATTTTTAAGTGTTGTTATATCAGCCGTACTTTCCTGACCTTATACGATATAGGGTCTCTTTCGTTATGCCGAGATAGGAGGCTATCTGGGTGACGGTAGCGCACTCGAGAAGACGCGGATAGCGCTTTAGAGTCCATTCGTAACGCTCCGACGCCGTCATGCTCTGTAGTACGTATATTCGCTCCTCAAGATACTTTGTGTAGTGCATCAGCGAGGCGTTCATGAACAACAATCCTTCATGGTGGTCTATATCTTCAATGCTGATCATGGTTTCGTGCAGTTTGCGGTTGGGCAGATACACTATGTCGCTCGGCTCCATGAACGTGATGGTTAAGGGTATGTCCTCTGAGTTAATGACGAGGTGGGTCATTAGATATTCGTCATCAAAGGCAAACGACATGGTGTGCTCCTTGCCGTCTTTTGTATAAAATGCACGGGCCGCTCCTCTCATTATATAATAAGATGTGTTCTGTATGCTGGAGTTGCCGTCGATGCTCGCTCCACGCGGCATGTGTGACTCCTGCATCAGTCCTGACAGCAAGTTTATCTGGTCCTGATCAAGACGGTGTATGCGCCGTAATATGTCTAACGGATGTGCCATGTCATTTGAAACGTTTTATTAGTTCTGTGAAACGCGACCAGTATTTCAGGCTTTTACACTCGCCGACACCCTCTATGTTGTTGAATTCCCGTAGAGTTACAGGGCGTTTTTTTACCATCTCCATAAGAGTTTTGTCGGTAAATACGAGATAGGGGGCAATGCCTTCCGCTTTGGCGAGCGACATGCGCAGACGCTTCAGTTCGGCAAACAGTAGCTCGGCCGGGTTACGGGAAGGCGTTGCTGCCGGTGATTTTTTTGAAGTTTTGGCGGCGGGTTTGGCGGGATGGTAGCGCGATAGCATTACGGTGGTCGCTCCTTTTAGTACAGACATGCCATAGGGTGTCACTTTAAGACGGTTGTGATCGTTATAGGCCATGTCGAGGAGGCCGAGTTGTATCATCTGTCCGATGTATGAATTCCACTCGCTGAATGGGAGTCGGCGTCCCACGCCGTATGTTTTGATGCGGTCGTAGCCGCGTTCTATTATCTCTGCACGTGCCGATCCGCGCAGTATGTCGGTAAGCATGGTGAGGCCCACCTGCTGCCCTGTACGTATGACGGCGCTGAGCGCCATCTGTGTTATGATGGTGCCGTCGAAGCGTTCCGGCGGATTCAGACACACGTCGCAGTTGCCGCAGTCATGGTCAAGAGTTTCGTTGAAGTAGCTAAGCAGGACACGACGTCGGCATACGGCGCTTTCGCAGTATTCTTTCATGCGGTTCAGTTTCTCCGCATTCAAGACCGGCTGTCCCGATTCGTTAATGAAACTCTGGAGAGTTGCCACGTCGGCATACGAGTAAAACAGTACTGTTTCGGATGGCATGCCGTCGCGTCCTGCCCGTCCTATCTCCTGATAGTAATTCTCCATGTTCCGCGGCATGTTGTTGTGGACAACCCAGCGTATATTGCTTTTGTCTATACCCATGCCGAAGGCTACTGTGGCACACACGGCCTGAATGTCACCGTCGCTGAACATGCGTTGTGCCTCGTCGCGTTTTTTAGGCGTGAGTCCTGCATGGTATACTATGCTTCGGTAGCCACGCAGATTCAGTTCGGCATTTGTGCTTTCCGCACCCTTGCGGCTAAGGCAGTATACTATGCCGGAATCGTCGGGGTATCGATCAATGAGCTTGCTTATGATGCCGATGCGTTTGCTCTTGCCCGGATTAGGCAGTACTTTCAGCGATAAATTGGGCCGGTCAAACGATGCTATATGTATAAACGGATTTTTTAGCTTCAGCTGGGTTATTATGTCATCGCGTGTTATACGGTCGGCCGTGGCTGTAAGTGCTATGACCGGAATGTCGGGAAAACGTTCTTTCAGAATATTTAGCTCTGAGTACTCCGGACGGAAGTCATGGCCCCATTGCGATATGCAATGGGCTTCATCTATGGCAAACAGGCTGACGAAACGGCTGATATCAATGCGTTCCATCTCCTGAAGAAGGCGCTCGGGCGACATGTATAGCAGTTTCATATGCCCTCGTACTGCTTCGTCGAGTGCCCTGCGGTTTTCGTTGCCTGCGTTGCCGCTGTTGACCGCGGTAGCGGGAATGCCGTTAGCGTTCAGTCCGGCTACCTGATCTGTCATGAGCGATATAAGCGGTGACACGACGATGCAGCATCCTTCGTGAAGCATGGCCGGTATCTGGTAGCATATCGATTTGCCGCCGCCGGTGGGCATGAGCGCGAGTGTATCGCGTCCCGACATGATCGAGCGTATTATGTCGAGCTGTCCCGGGCGGAAGCTGTCGTATCCGAAAAAGCGGCGTAACAGCGCGTGTGCGCGTCGGTCTATGTCTTTATAAACTGTGTCCATTGTCAGAATACGTTGTTGTCTGGCTTTAACAGGTTACGTGCGGTAAGAACTATAATTTTAAGATCGAGTATCGGGGTCCAGTTTTCCATATACCAAACGTCGTGCTCCACCCGTTTCTCCATTTTCCATAGTTCTTCGGTAAGTCCGCGGTAGCCGTTTATCTGTGCCCAACCCGTTATGCCGGGCTTGATAAGGTGTCTTATCATGTATCGGTCGATTAGTTTTGTATAGTCGTCGGTCTGGCTTATCATGTGGGGTCGGGGACCGACTATCGACATGTCACCGAGCAGTACGTTGATAAACTGCGGCAGTTCGTCAAGACTTGTTCGGCGTAGGATATGTCCGATAGGTGTTATGCGTGGATCATCGCGCCGGGTCGGTGTGCTGTCGCTCAGGGTGTTTACGTACATTGTCCTGAACTTATAGCATGTGAACTCCTTGCCGAGATATCCGGTGCGTTTTTGCCGGAAGAGTATCGGTCCCGGTGACGTTAGTTTTATTATGATTGATATTGTTACAAAAGCTATCGGAGATATGAGTAGGAATATGGTTGCGCCTATTATGTCGCTGACTTTTTTTATAGCGCGGTTTACGACGCTTTTTAACGGATTGGCCCGGATGCTTAGGAAGGGTACGTTGCCGATGGATCCAAGGTCGTTGACTTTGCCTGCATAACGGCTTATCGGCGGTACGACATAGACTTGAATCAACCGGGCGTCGGCTATGGCTACCACTCTATGCAGTGTCTCGTGGTCTTCGGCCGATAGGGTAAAGTATATCTCGTCAATATGTGTGTTGCTTAAAAATTTGTCAAGACATTCTATAGTACCTATACAATCGTCTGCATTGTCGCAGTTTTTGTCATCAGAGAAGAAGCCTTTGAACGTGTAGCCGTAACCCGGGTCGGAAAGCATCTCTTCGCGCAGACGTTGTGCGGTGGCCCCGGTGCCGATGATGACAACCGAGCTTGAATTGCAACCGCTCCGTCGTATGCGTTTTATAATAAGCCGCGTAGATATTAGGTTTAAGGGCATGATAATGCACATGGCGGAGTAAAACCAAAGGTAGAACGACCTGTCATGTATCCATGAGTTGAGAAATGACAGCAGTGCGAAGAAAAAAAGTGCATGTATGCCTGAGGCTACAAGCGCTTTCTGCATGATTTTGTCGATGTGCAATGACCTTGTGGATGTGTGACGGGTGATGAAATACGTCGCCGGAATGGCGGCTGTATTTGCAACAAGCCAAGTGACTTTCCATCTGAAGCCTATGAGATCGTCATCAAAGATGGTAGCCATAATGTAGCATAAGTTTACGGCCAGAATTGCAGCTGTTGATTCTGCTGCCGAAAGGTAAATGCTGCTTTTGTTGCCCATTGTATATGTTTATAAGCTGAAAGGATGTGTCAACCTGAAGCCCGTTTTAGCTTGTTGACACATCCTTAAAGTCGTGAATGAGGATATTGACAGTACTAAAGTTTGCTGTCAATCAACTTGATCTTTTCTTCGAGCGTAGCGAGGTCGTCTTTTATGCGCTGTATTTTGCGTTCCATGTCGCGCAGAAGTGAGTTGCCGTCTTTCGATTTTACATTAAAGAAGCCCATGTTGTTTTCGTAGGTCTTAAGTTCGTTGCGTTTGGCTTCAAATGTTCTTACAAGACGCTCGCGTTCGCGGTACAGTCTGTTCTCGTCATTGCCTATGTCATTGATGCTTTGGGCAAAATTGGACATGTTGGCTTTTGTCTCCTTGATGTCAAAACGGTCATATAGCGAATCTAATACAGCCTTGTATGCGTCATAGACTTTGTCTTTGTCTTTAAACGGTACGTGACCTGTATTTTGCCATTCAGCTATCAGACTCCGTACGAGTGCTACGGCTTCGGTGCGGTCGGTGTCATCCGTTATCGCTTTTAGTTTTTCTATAATCTCGTTTTTCTGTTTGAGATTGGCTTGTTCGGTCTTTCTTACTCCCGAAGTGGCTTTCTTCCTTCTGTCGAAGAAGTAATCGCATGCTTCTTGGAAACGCTGCCATACATTGTCGCTGTGCTTTTTGTCAACCGGTCCCACTGTCTTCCACTCTTTCTGGAGGGCCACAAGCTGATCGGCTGTCTTTTTCCAGTCGGAACTCTCTTTTAGAGATTCTGCTTTTTCACACAGAGCTTCTTTTTTGGCGAGATTGGCGGCGTGTGTATCGCGCATGTTTTTGAAATACTCGGCTTTCTTTGCGAAAAAGCGGTCGCATGTCTCACGAAAGCGAGCAAACAGGGTGTTGTTTACTTTCTTTGATGCGAAACCGAGTTTTTTCCACTCTTCCTGTGCCGATAGAATCTGCTTGGTCATCTGATCCCAGCCCGAAACATTTTTTAAATTATCGAAATCCAAAGCTTCGATGTGTTCGCAAATTGCTGTCTTTTTTTCTTCGTTTTCGCGTTCACGAGCTTTCCGCTCTTCGAAGAAAGCCTGATATCGTTTGTTGACAGTTGCCGAGGCGTCTTTAAACTTGTTCCAGATTTCTTCACGGATTTCCTTGGCTACAGGGCCTGTTTCGCGCCATTTGTCGTGCAACTCCTGAAGCCTGCGGAATGCAAGTATGACGTCGGGCTCTTCTGCCAGTTTCTCGGCTTCAGAGAGTAAAAGGTTTTTTTGCTCAAGATTTTTCTTGAAGTCGTAGTCGCGCAGATCTTTGTTTATCTTGAGCTGATCGTAAAAACGCTCCACGGCTGCCGAATAATTGCGATAAAGGTCGGTGGTATCGGTAGGCGGTACATCGCCGGTGTCCTTGAATTCCTGTGACAGCTCGCGGAAGCGGGGAAACAGACGGTTTACGTTGTCGGTGTCTTCCGCCATCTTGCCGAGCTCATCTATAATAGCGAGTTTTTTCTCAAGATTCGCTTTTTGTTGGGCTTCTATTTCGGCCAGATATCCAGCCTTTTTTGCTTTTATCACGTCAAGGAGCTGATGCATGCGTTCTTCATCGGCATTATGTAGCGGAGCAAATGCAGCTTCTTCATTGCCTCTTTCAAGAAAAGCTTGCTTTTCGGCCGCAAGCTCCGTCTTGCGGATTGCGTAGAAATATTGTTTCAGTCGTGTGACTTCTTCGCGCACGATTTCAGAACCCTCTCTGGAGCCGATAGCTTCAAGAGTGCTCAATATCTCTTCCTTGGTCAACTGTTTGTCAGCCTCTTCAACTGCTTCGGCATCCTCGGTGTCGACGGATTCCACGGTTATACTTTCTTCAACTTCAGCAGAAGCCTCCGGGGCTCCTTCATTCAAGGTTAAATCCTGATCGGTATTGTCTACCGGTTGGGATTGTTCACGCAATTCCATAGAGTAGTATGATTTGTTAAAATAGTCAATTTAGCACTGTGATACAGTAATAAAGTCCCAAATGTAATGAAAATTTTAATAAGTAAAAGCATTTCTGTCCCAAAAAAGGATATTTAATTAAAATACTCCGTTAAAAACGGACATTGTGCTGTACCTGCGAAACATCATTTATATGTGATGTCGTTACATTGTGCAGGAGTCATGCAGATTTCCTACAAAAAATTAGTAGCGCTTGTGGCTGCCGTGTCGATTCACATAGATGCGTTGTTTCTCATACCTTTTGAAAAGATGAAACGACCACAAATACCTACAATAATAGTCTCAAAAGTCACACAAAAGTTAATAATTATCAATGGCGTGAATTTTTATGCTGGAAAATTATGCCGTAAAACATAAAAGGCCTTATCTTTGCACTGTGTTTTTCATGGTATTAGATTTAAGGTTAAGAAGATTATTCGTCGTGACGACGGGTAATTTTTTTTATACTCGCATTTGTCGTCCCATAAATTAGTCCTATACAACCCCTGTCGTTTATAATGATGTCCAACCTGCCTAATGATGTCATTTTAATATTTGTTATATGTTTTTCTTGATCAAGTACAACATGTCCTTAAGTAGTATGTCCTCTTCGATTATAGGGTGATCATAATTTTTGGTAAAGAAGCCTTTTATCCTATGCGAGTATTTGTAGCCGGCGCTATAATAAAAGTTTAAAGTCGATGGCGTTTCTCCTGTACCAAGTTGAATATTACAGCCTTTATATCGTTGTTCGATGAACTTAAGTATTTCATGCCCGATTCCCTTTCGGCGGTAATCGGGCAATACGGCTATGTTCTTGATTTCAATTAAGGTCTCGGATTCTTTAGTCACCACACATACGCCTATCGGTTTTCCTGAAATAATACCGACATATAAATCTCCTCTGTCAAGATATTTTTCAATCATACTTTCCTGTTCGTCCCCGATGAGAAGCAAATCCAAATATCGCCTCTTAGAGTGCATGATCTGTATTATCTGTATCTTAGACGTCATAACCATAAGCCTTTTGCAAAGATATTCATTTTCTAACAATTATAGAGGTAATGTAAAAAGTTATTTAGCGATATGCAAAGTAGGGGCAGGATTGTAAAAGCCTATCAATGGAAAAGAACGTCAATTACTTCATTGTCAAGTCGGAAAAATCAGTGTAAATTTACAGTGCAGTATTCCTTTGGGGATATTGTACCCTTACATATTAGCTTAATGCGCCTCTGAATCACCACCTCGGAATGTTCACGAGCGATCAATACACATTGAGAACGTGTCTTACGGCGCGTGCTTTCTCATAGTGTATTAAGGCTTGTGGTGAGCCAAGAGTCGTATGGCGAAAGTCTGCGCTTTTGTTTTATCGGCAAATGCGCACAATATTAACATCGAAATTCATTCAATCAATGGAATAAGAAACGAAAACACCACTTGCCGAATTATTACTCAAAACTGTATCAAGGTAAGCGATATGGAGAGAATAACAGCGAATCGTTCATAGTTCCATCAGCTATCAAAATAATGGTGTGGATTGCTTTAATAGTAGGCATACTTGGTCTATTTAGTGAAGTTGAGCATGGTTCATGTAAATTCGGACTTGGCATAATAGCTTCGTCAGTTTTCTTGTTCGGCTTCTTTATGCCATGCGCGGCTCTCTTTGCGATTCTACTGACCCCGGAGATGGTGGGCCGTGTTGCGCTTGGCTACCTAATAAAATAAAAATAGCTGAAAATCAAATGATTATCAGCTATTTGAGGTGCCCGGAACAGGACTCGAACCTGCACGCCTCGCAGCACTCGCACCTGAAACGAGCGCGTCTACCATTCCGCCACCCGGGCATTGCGAGTGCAAAGATAAGTTGATTTTTCGTATTTTCAAAACTTACCTTTGCAGTTTTCGCAATTTTATGAAAAATATCTTAGAAAATATCTTGGTTATATGGCTAAGATGTCAGTCTTCAATATAGAAAACTATTGACGATACGACACGTACATTCTTGATGTAGGGGGTATAGGGGTCGCGGTTTTCGATAGAGAACTGGCCTTGTGTTGCGGTCTTTATTTTACCGATGTTGCTGTGTGAGTCGGCGGCAAACTTGTTGGCGGCTTCGCGTGCGTTGTGGGTAGCTTCGGCTATCATGCCCGGTTTTATTGTGTTGAGGTCGGTGTATTCGTAGATGGTCTGGTAGTTGTAGTCGCCGGCTGTTATGGCTATGCCCTCTTTCAATAGTTCAGTCTGTCGTTTGATGAGTTCGTTTACTTTGGAAACGTTGCCTGATGTAACAACTACGACTGACGTCACGTTGTAGCGGTACTGGAAGTCGCGGCTACCGTAACGTTCGGCCTGAAGATCGACAATGTCGGGAGCGTTGACCGATATTTCTTCTTTCGTTATGCCGTTGGAGGTAAGAAATTTAATCAGGGCATTGTTGGTAGACGTGATTTTATCGTATATTGCGGGTAAGTCGTTGCCGACCTCCTTGCATACTATGGGCCAAGTGACTTTGTTGGCCATTACCTCTTTTTCTGCAAGTCCGCGTACTGTTATGACGCGGTCGCGATTGCTGAAGTTGTCAATGCCCGCTTTAATAAAGACACCGAGGAAAAATATGCCTGCGGCAATAAGCAGCGCGGGCAAGGTGCGATTGATTAGTTTCATAATAAAAACTGTTTTATGATATTACATATGATAGTATGACGCGCAAGATACATAAATGTTTATTCAAAAACAAAAAAAGTTAAAGAGAGGGTAAGTTTTGCTATGGTTGTGTCATAATTAATCGTTAAAGTTTGCCGATATATGAAATATAATATATGTAAATTGGGCTGAATTAGAACTTGTTTAGAATCAGTTGATTTAGAAGCGTAACTGCGCGGTTAGCAGCACGTTGCGCGGGCGTATGCGGTAGATGTGGTCTGTGCGCGACAAGGAGCCGAATGTGCTGTAGCGGTAATTTTGCCGGTCAAGAAGATTGCGGGCTGTAAGTCCCAACCTTATTTTGGCGTTTATCTGCCATGATGCCGAGGCGTCAATAAGCACGAGGTTGGCATCTTTGGTCTGACTGTCGCCGAAGCGAGTGTAATAATGCTCTCCTCCAAGTGTAAAATGGAAGTTATCGTCAGGAATGATAGTGAACGATAGTGTTTGGTATAGTGAAATGGCGTCAGAGGATGACTGACTGCTTATCTTCAGTGTGCTGACATTTACGTTAATTGTATAATTCATCGAAAGCCAACGGTTAAGACTCCCTTTGAAATATGGATTTGCGGTCAATACCTCCTGCCGGAAATCCTGCTTGGCATCGTCGCGCATTGTAGCGGCCGATATATTTGAATAAGACAGCTCCAGTCCTATTACCAAACGGTTGTGGCATAATCCCTTGCTCACTCCGCCTTTAGTGTTAAAATTATGTGCCCCGGTGAATAGCGGCTCATATGTGGTAAAGATAAATCCGTTTACAAATTTCTTATTGCTTATGTATGGCGAACGGTTGTATGTATATGAAGCCGATATGTTGGCAAAAAAAGCCGTAAGCGGATTGCGATAGCGGTAAGTGGTTGAAGCCGATGTTGCGCTGCTGTTCTTCTCAATGGGTATGGCTATGAAAAGGTTGCGGTAGTCTGACAACACCGCGCAGTCGACAAACATGGCTGCATCAGGAGCGTATGAAGAATAAGATGCCTGCATTGAAAAGTCTGATTTGGCGGTCAACTGCCGGTACAGATATAGATTCGGACTGAATATGGCAAAGTCATGATTGCCTTGTAATGTATAATGGCGCCATTGAATCGGAATGTGGAGGACTATACGCCATCCCCGCCGGTCATATTCGGCTTTCGGTGACAGATAGGCTGAGGCGAGTAGGGCGTTGTATTGGCCGGCTGTATTTTGCCTAACCGGAAAGTGCGACAAGTCTAAATTGATGTGACGATAGTTTATGTCAACCCCGCCATACACATAAAGTCGCCAGAAACCTTTGAACAGGCCATATTGGCTCTCGGTAGTGTGTCGGAGGTCGTTGATGCCTATCCGTTGTGTCGGATCGCCGTAATCGGCACTGACCGACAGATTTGCCGGATTGTGAAGAAAACCGTTGCGCGATGAGAGTGTGAAAATACGTTTGTCAGTCTTTTTGATGAGGCGCAGGTCGTTTGTGAGCGAAAGCTTTCGTCGCGTTACATCCTGATTGAGATTGAATGACCCGCTTACTGACGATGCTCCGCGTTGACATCCGATATCGAATCTAAGATTGTCCTTCAAAAAGTAATTCTTTTTGTTGATTTCTGTCTTTAATTCAGCGTTAAGGCTATGGCGTCGTGTATGCAGTACGTCGTTCTGATTGAGATTGTCTATCTTCGGGCTGAAATAGTCTGTGAAGATAGACGATGAATAGTCCAAGCGGTCGCCGATATAGTTCAGTTTAAGTCTATTTGCAGTATCGCCGTTGCCCCACGAGACTATGGCGTTGGCAAGCCATGACCGATTGTCGCGTGTGCGTGATTCGGAAAGTGGTGCTCCGGCCTCGTCAGCACTTATATACTCGCGCCACAGCGCTTCTTTATAAATCGATGAGAACATGGGGTCGTAGCTGTGCTCCATGATCTCATTTTCCGGATTCCAACCGGTGTTGTCGGCTTTAAGTGTAAACATATTCTGCGTCTTACGGGCAAGCCGCATAGCGAATACGGACCCTGAATAAAGCAGGGGGGAGAAGCCACCGCCTGCATTTGTCACGCCTACCCATCGTGAATGGGCATCCTCTTTCAGCTTCAGATTGATTCCCGCCTGATCGGAAAACTCAATATCCTCGAGGGCCTTGATTGGCTGATGATTCTCCATCAGCTCAACCGCAGCCACGTCATCTTTCGATATGTTGTTGGTGGCAAGTCCATAGGCATCACCGACAAAGTCATTTCCGTCAATATAGAATTTATTGATAGGCTTTCCCTGATACATGATTGTGCCGTCTTTTTCGACCTTTACGCCGGGCAGACGCTTGATTACATCTATTATGGCATCGTCGGCGGAAGTAGCGTATTTCCCGACGTTGAATACAAGAGTGTCGCCCTTCTGGAATATGTCGGGGGCTTGCACAACAACTTCATTGAGTACAGTCTCTTTTGGGCATAGCAGAATTTCACCATTCTTCAGCGGTACTTCCTCGTTTTTAGTCTCATAGCCCATGCAACGGATTGATATCTGCTTGGCGGGACCTTTAAGGATGAAACTTCCGTCGCTTTTCGAAGCCGCGAATCCTTTGCCTCCTACCGCTTTGATTATGGCGCCTGCTACCGGCTCACGACTCTCCGCATCAAGCAATAATCCTGTAATATCCTCGGCCCTTGTCGGAAAAGTCACAAGCACGGTTAGTACTAATATTAAAAAAGCGATTCTCATTGTCAATGTGTTTATTTTTCGCGCCAGTCGCGTTCGAGGTAGTCGTAGCCGAGTTCTATCGGATCGTAGGCGGTGGGGTCGGGGTTTCCGGCATTGTCGGTAATTGTTACGTGGATGCCTGATACTGTCTCGGCATATCCGTAAGGATTTGATTCGTAGCGATGCAGTGTGTCGTAGAATTTTTTGCGGTTAGTCTCATTATACGACACGTCATAGATTGTTATGGGGCGTGACGTGTTTGACTTGACGCCTATGCATTCAAAAGCGTATAGGCTCTTTTCATCATGAGCCGACATGATAAGCCCGGGAAGACCGCACAGTTTCCACGGACCGTCCATTACGGGTATCTCTTCCGTGTAGAACACCGTCCAGTCGCGACCGCGGAAGCGGCACTTTGCCTGTCGACACTCGTAGCCAAGTACAGTGCGTACGCTGTCGGTAAGCGTCCAGTCAAATTGCGGTATATCTTCTTCGTATTTGAACCAATCGAGTGCAATTTTTTCCGTATGAGTGATTTTGCCGGCAGAATGGTTTTTGACGATATTGATGAATGGTCCGTTGGCCAGACGTTCTGCATTTTTGACAAGCTCCTCCTGCGATAGAGTCGGAATTATCGAGTCAGCAACAATGTTCTTCAGGCTTGAATATTTCGATATGCCGTCCGTGCCGACCTGAAGGAGCATCTTTTCTCGATCAGTCTGAGAATTGTAGAGTGTGTCGGCATTGAATGTGTAGTCATATATGAATTCGAGATATCCTTCAGCGAGGGTTTTGGTTTCAGGAACGTTTGTCTGAAGGATGTTTAATTGTCGACGTATTATCCTCGCGTTTGTGGCCGCAGCTCCTATGAGGAACGCGGCGATTGAGATAATGAGAGGTTTGGTTTTCATCATTTTCTTTTTTGTTTGACACTGCAAAATTATATCAGGCGTGTGCTTCATACTTAAAATAATCATTACTCAATTGTTATGTAATTATTACTAAATTATTACTCCATGCCGTAATGTCGTTATTAATCGGTAGCTTTGCACTATGGAAAAGAGAATCAAGACACTATATATGTTTACTGCAGCGGCAATAATCGGTCTTATTGCCGTTCAGATTATATGGCTTTATAAGCAATATAATGTCACTCTTGATGTGGAGCAGGAGAAGAATTTCAAGTTGATGGGACTTGTTGTGCAGAAGTATAACGATATCCGTAAACTTGACACAAGCTATAATGACAGTACGACTATTGCATGGAGCAACACAAACATAGACTATAAGAGTCATGGATCCAAGCAGACATCGACTGTTACAAACTCTTTTTACATGTACAAGGTGACAGATCTGCTTGGCCTGCCAGACACCGTAGACGTCACGTCGGATATGCGGACGAAGGCCCGTGAGCTAATCAATTTTATGGAACCCGACTCAGACCATACTGATGTAAAACGGTTTGAGGTGCATGATATGCCTTTAAAGACAAATGTATGGGACATGGCCGATGAGATTACGTTAGACCATAATTCTCCGTTCACAATCGAAGGGGTCGACTCGGTTATGAAGCAGTTCGGCATGATAGCTTCCGTCAGTCTTACTACTGTAGATTCGCTGATGATTGACCCTGAAATCATCAAGGATGGCTCATTTTTCCGACATGAGATTAAGGGTGTGTTTCCCTACGTTGCTCTTGAGCATAAAGTGGTGCGTTTTACTATGCCAATAACTGTGGCGTCGGTTGTTAAGTCAATGGGTGTCACCTTGGTGGTGAGCATGTTGCTATCGGTGTTTCTTATTGTATGTCTGATATGGCAGATACGCACAATAAAGATGTTTGTCCGGCTTGACAGTGTAAGAACCGGTTTTGTGCATACGATGATCCATGAACTGAAGCGTCCCGTCAGTACTCTGAAATTATGCATATCATCATTGGATAATCCCAAGCTGGTCTATGATGATAACTCTCGAACAGAAATTCTCGATGATTGCCGTATGGCGGTGAATAATCTGTCGACGTATTTCTCCCGATTGCGTGATATAACTTTCAATGAGGCGAGTCAGATACCGCTTGATGTCGAGACTTTCGTCCTATATAATATGGTGGAAGAGGCCATTGCGAAAACGCATTTGCCGTCGGACAAATGCGTGGAGCTGGTAAATGATGTAGGGCGCGATGTAAGTATAACCGCCGATAAACTGCATCTTTCGCAGATGGTAGGCAATCTTATTGAAAATGCGGTGAAATATTCGGGCGAAAGTGTCAGAATACGTTTTGGATGTGAGTATACAGAGGGTCATGTGGCTATATGCGTCTCCGATACCGGCACGGGTATAGCGGACAGCGATGTCGACAAGATTTTCGAGAAGTTTTATCGAGCTACGTCAGCCATGCAGAGCGGCTTGCCCGGGGTGGGGTTGGGACTTGCTTATGTAAAACTTCTTGCCGAAGCTCACGGTGGCCGGGTTGAGGTCGTGAGCCGGATAGGAGAAGGTAGTACTTTTACCATTAACTTGCCACAATGATGAAGCCTGATATTCTGATTGTCGATGATGATGTGCGCAATGCCGCTCTTTTGCGTCGCTTTCTTGAAGCGGAGGGATTCAGGGTGGATTATGCCCCCGACGGTTCGTCGGGCCTTGAGCGTTATGCCGCTTTAAAGCCCGATCTTATATTGCTCGACATAAACATGCCGGTAATGGACGGCTTCGAGATGGCGGAGTGTATAAGACATGACGATAAGCGCGTGGTTATATTTTTTCTTACCGACCGCACGGAGAAAGCCGACCGGCTCAAAGGATTCGCTCTCAAAGGAAACGATTACATAGCCAAGCCGTTTTATCCGGAGGAGCTTGTGGCTAAGATTAATGAACGCTTTGAAAGCCTGACTATGCGCAATGATAAGGAATATCGCATAGCTTCTACATTGTTTCACCCTAACCTGTCATCATTGACATACGGCGGTGAGACCCACTCTTTGTCGGTGCGTCAGAGTGAAATATTGCAAATGCTTGCCGAAAACATAGGCAATGTTGTTGAACGTGACACAATATTGACCCAAGTATGGGGCGATGTAAGCTATGCCAACTCGCTTGCCTTGAATGTTCAGATAACTTACCTGCGCCGTCTTATCGATGATCCTGCCGTAACCATAACCTCAATAAAGAAGCGAGGCTATATACTCTCTGTAAAGCGTTGAAAGTTCTTGCGGCAGACGCTAACGGTCGCGGAAACGCCACTTTGAGTTGTCGCTGTTCATGTCGAATCTGCCGAGAGAGGGTGTGCTGTCGGCTACCGACACGAGTACAAGCTGCTCGCTTTCGTGTCCCGGTACGCTTTTGGGCATTATGCGATAGGTGCCGTCGGTCAACTGTTCTATGCGCCACAATTGCTCAGGTGCTCCTGTGAATTCGGGTGCCGCCGTCACTTCGGCCTCGGCCGTGGCGGTGAGTGCGCGATTCGTGCCTTCGATCAAGATTTTATAATATGGCGCGTCGAGATAACCGCCATATTCCGGTGCAGGCTGTACCGACCAACGCTGATGAGGGCGGAACATATAGTCGCCAAGACGTACGTTTATCTCTCCCTCCGGCCAAGTGTCTATTACATCTTCAAGTGTCTGCGATTTAAGAGGCTCGACCGGGGCTTCGGCTTTTTCCCAGAAGCGGAACATCTTGTGGGGCATCCTTACAAAATCTACTGCCAGTTCCAATGCGTAGCCGTGGCGCTGCGACTCAATTTCGTAGACACCTTCTTTTACCGGCTCGCCGGCTACGGGCCATCCGTTTTCCCAAAGCAGGGGCAGCACCGCAAGTACACTGCGCCCTCCGCGGTCAAAGTCGGCTTCGTAATGAAACGACATCTTCTCCACACCGTCATCTTCTATGTATCGCCCGAAGTGTCCCGGTCCGGTCTTGCGGTTCCCTGCCGACAGAAGCATCTTGCCGCCACCCTGAAGCATGTCGCGCCCTATGTTGTCGATGTATGGTCCGGTGACGTTGCGCGAGCGTCCCACGACAATGTTGTATGTGGAGTTCGGGCCGTCGCAACATGTGCCGTGTGTGCCGAGAAGATAATACCAGCCGTCGCGGTACATCAGGTCGGTGGCTTCGCAGTCTATGGCTATGTCAATAGGCTCGTTTCCTTCCACACGCGCGCCGGTAGCGGGATCAAGCTCTACAAGTCGTATGAAACCGAAGTATGTGCCGTATGAGAGCCACAGCCGGCCCGTTGTCGGGTCAAGCAGTAGCCCGGCATCTATAGCGTCGCAATCCTCGTCGTCAAGAGAGTGTGCCACCTCGATAGGCTCTGTGAATTTAAAATCGGGCGAAGAGGGGTCGAGGGTCTTGTTCCACATCGTCAGCACTTTGCCTGCATGTCCGCCGCCGAGACCTCCGCCTGTGGCGCTATACGCTATCAGATAGCGGTCGCCTATCTTTATGGCATCGGGCGCAGCTCCTCCGCCGGGTCTTACAGCTCCCGGCTGCCAGCTCCAGCCGTCTTCCGATATAAGGCCTCCTCCGCCAGTGCCGAAGGTGTAATACTTGCCGTCACACTCCATTATTGTTGACGGGTCATGGATATAAGGTTCTCCTGTCTGGGAGTAGGCGTTTGTCGATGATACAAGCGCAAAGGACACTGTAGTCCCATAGATGATATTTCTGATTTTCATAATCATTCAAAACAAGTTGTGAAATTGGTAACGGGATTTCCGTTTTCGTCAAGGAAACGCACACAAAAGTCGCTCATTCCGGGGCCGTTGATGACTGCTCCCCATATAATATTGCGCCCTTTCCGGAGTGTAATGCGTTTTGACACACAATCGTCAGCCACCATGCGCCGGTCGCCCGATAGAATTACGGTCTCCTCTCCGTTCAACCACCATTTCGATGCCGAGTTGGAGCCTACAGACATGCGTACATTCTTTATTTCATCGGGGCAGTCGATGACGGTAACAGCCATGAATATCACGCCGTATACCGGCTTTTTAAGCGCGGCGGCAAAACGATACAGCTTCACGTTAAACAATCGGCTGTCGAGTGCATGCCAAGTGAGTCTGGCGGAGCCTGCTTTTACTTTGCTGCCGTTTTGGGGAATGTCGGTAAACTGTCCTTTGAAATATACAGAGTCAAGAACACTGTTGATATAGCTGTCGGTAAACACCGTATTTGAGCGATTGGGTTTGCTGATCGGTTCCAAAAGCATCCAGCGTCGAATGAATCCGTCGCTTTCGGTAGCGATACATCCTTTTTCGCTCTTAGTAAAATAATCGGAAAGATAAGTCGGAGTCTGGATTTTGTAATCGGTCTGGCGTGGAGGCGGAAAATCATCCTCTCCGGCAGCATCGGCCTCAGCGCGTACATTTACCGATACCACTGTCAGCAGTATCAAAAGAAGAAGTGACTGTCTTTTAAGAAAACTATATCTCATGGTCTGGTATCTATGGTTAAGTTAATTTCTGCAAATGTAATTAAAATCTATGAAATACAACAGCTAAAATGTGCATTGCCTCTTGTATTGCTTCGGGTGATGTGCTTTTTCATTGAAAAAAGCCTTTGTTTATCTGGACTTCTTCGTATATTTGTCATCATTTATATCGTATATAATATGGATGACAAGAAATATGTGATTACGATCGGACGCCAATTCGGTAGCGGCGGACGTGAACTCGGTAAATTGCTTGCGCGTAAACTCGGCATAGCGTATTATGATAAGGAGCTGCTGTGCGAGGCGGCGAAGAAAGCCGGTGTGAGCCCGGAATTTTTCGAGAAATCCGATGAAAAGTTCCCGAAGTTTTTCAACGGGCTCTTTTCATTTACTATGGGATATAATCCATATACACTTTATTCCGGCTCGACTTCTATAAGTGATGATTCGTTATATAGGGCGCAGAGCGATTTTATACATTCCGTAGCCGATACGCATCCGTGTGTCATTGTGGGGCGAAGCGCCGATTATATACTTCGTGATCATCCGTTGTGTGTCAATGTGTTTGTCCATGCGCCGATGGACGTATGCATAGAACGTATAATGAAGCGCGGTGACAAAACGACCCGTGAACAGGCGAAGGCTTTGGCCGAGAAGACCAATAAATTGCGTGCCGGTTATTATAATTTCTATACCGACAAGACGTGGGGCGACGCCAAGTCCTATCATCTGACCATAGACTCGTCGTCAATGACGATGGATGATATAGCCGAGGTGATATGTGACTATCTGCGTCGCCGCATCAAAAACGTCTGCGAGAGGGGGCTATAGGCTGTTGTCGGTGATATCGCCGCGGTTGTTGGACCTCTTGACGGCGTTATATGCAGTGAGGTATATAAACAGTCCGTTGGCGGCGGTAGCCACCATGGCTATGCCGGCCATTAGTGTGAATACTTCCTGTATTTCTTTAAGGCTTGAGCATATTATAACCACTCCGGTTATGATTATCAGCACGGGCAGTATGTAAAGCCCGAATGGCATTTTGTATGGGCGGTAACCTGTGGCGAGTGCCCATATCTGACACAATCCTCCTATTATAAGTATCGCGGCAAGAATATATACAAATACACCTACAAACGGTGTAGGCCATACGATTAATATTACTCCTATGATTAGTGAGCCGAGCGATGATGTGACCGACATGCCGTCAACTCGCTCGCTGCGGGAACTTCTGATTATGCCTGATATTACACCTATCAGTCCCGGTATGGCAAACATTGCCCCTATGAACATTATCACCCATGAAAGCAACTCGACTTTTGTGTGCATGCATATAAGCGCTATGCCTGCAGCCAATAAGAACAGGTATGTCCAAAAGTTTGATTTTCTTCCCATAATTTTTGATTGTTTGTTATATTACACATCATATGATGTTAACACATATCATGCTGTTTTGTTGCAGTAATGTGTCCGCTTTAGGGTGACGATGTAAATAAAGTATTGTTTGCGCTTGGAGAATGTATTTATTTTGCATGAAAAGGTTTGTTTGTAGTTGGGAAAATAGTATCTTTGCATTGTCACAATTAACCTTATTCTGGCCGACATGAATAAAATTATCACAGAGATAACCCCATTGTCATCAAAAGATTGCTTCTATCTCATAGACAGGTACAAGGACTCATTTGATTATCCGCTTCACCGACATGAGGAGTATGAACTCAACTTCATAGAGAATTGCGACGGCGCACGCCGCATCGTCGGTGACAGTATGGAGGAGCTTGGTCGTTATGATCTCGCTCTTGTGGGAGGCGGTCTTGAGCACATGTGGGACCAGTACAACTGCGAGGGAGGCCGTATAAGAGAGGTCACGATCCAGTTCTCGCCCGATCTGCTGGGTGAGTCGTTGCTTGCCAAGAATCAGATGAAGAGCCTTGAACTTATGTTTGAACGCTGTCGCTCCGGCATAGCCTTTGAGATGCCCGCCATAATGCGTATATACAGCCGCATCGACGAGATAACACGCATTCAGTCGGGATTTTACCGAGTGCTTAAACTACTTGAGATATTATATGAACTTTCGCTTGAGGAGTGCTGTCATACACTTGCCAGTACATCGTTTGCCAATGTCAAGGTTTCTTCTGACAGCCGTCGTGTGCATAAAGTGGAGGAGTATATAAACAATAATTACAGCAAGGAGATAAGACTGCAGACACTTTCCAATCTGGCAGGCATGACTCCGGCCGCTTTCAGCCGCTTTTTTAAATTGCGTACAGGGCGTACTATATCCGACTACATAATAGACATGCGGCTCGGATATGCGTCGCGTCTGTTGGCCGACAGTACAATGTCCATAGTGGAGATTTGCTACGAGTGCGGGTTTAACAATGTGTCAAACTTCAACCGCATATTCAAGCGCAAGAAAGGATGTTCGCCTAAAGTATTCCGTGAGAACTATCGTAAAAACAAGGTAATAGTATGATGCTTTGATAAAATAGTATCATTTTGCGCGGAGGATGATTTTGAATAAATAATATTAACCATGTATTAAAATACTTATGAAATTATTGAACGTATCTATTTTGACGGCTTTTGTCATTTTTGTGCAGTCATGCGGGGGAGCCGGTGTAAATGTAGCGGATGAAAAGCCTGTGTCGCCAGTTGAAAAACACGGACAGTTGAAGGTGGACGGCGCGAAGATTGTAGACTGCCACGGGGAGCCGGTGCAGCTACGCGGCGTGAGCTTCGGATGGCACAACATGTGGCCCCGTTTTTACAACCGTAGCTCGGTAGCCGAGATTGCCAATGACTGGGGAGCCGACATTGTGCGCGCATCTATAGGTCTTGACCTTGATGACGAGACTTTTGACAAGAAACCGGAAAAGGGTTATGCTCTGGTTGACAGTATTGTGCAAGGGGCTGTCGAAAACGGCGTGTATGTACTGATTGACTTCCACAGCCATGCCAACAATATGCCGCTGGCAAAGGAGTTTTTTGCCAATGTTTCAAAAAAATACGGTCATCTACCCAATGTGCTTTACGAGATATGGAACGAACCGCTTGAGGTCGAGTGGTCCGAGACCAAGAGCTATGCCGAGGAGCTGTTGCCTGTAATACGCGAGAATGACTCCGATGCCATAGTCATAGTGCCGACTCCGCGTTGGGACCAGAACGTGCACGAAGCCGCCGATGATCCGATAGCGTCCGATGACAATATCGTGTACTCGCTTCATTATTATGCGGCCACTCATACTGATTATCTGCGTGATCAGGCCCGTTATGCAATAAACAAGGGGCTGCCTCTGTTTATGGCCGAATGTGCCTCCATGGTGCATACCGGTGACGGGGTCATCGATACCGCCTCATGGGAAGCATGGATGGATCTTGCCGATGAGCACGGCATAAGCTGGATATGCTGGTCGGTAAGTGACAAGGACGAGACTTGCTCGATGCTTCGTCCATCGGCTGCGTCGCGTGGCGAAGAGTGGACCGACGCCGACCTGAAACCATGGGCGGTATTGGTTAAGTATTACCTGAAACGTAACCGTTGATATTAACTCATAACTGAAATACGATGAAACTTAATTTCCGAACAATCGCCGCCATGCTTCTTGCCGCGGTGTCGCTTGAAAGTGCTGCTCTTACACTTCCCGACATCATCAATCGTAATATGGTGCTTCAGCAAAATTCAGAGGCTTCTTTATGGGGCTGGGCCAAGCCGCAGTCAAAGGTTACTGTGACTACCGGCTGGAACGGCAGGAGCTATACGGCAACAGCCGGCAAGGACGGGCGATGGAACGTGAAGGTGGCTACGCCGGCGGCTTCATACGATGTGCAGAATGTGACCGTGACCGGCGACGGCACGACGGTGGACCTTGATAACGTACTTATAGGGGAGGTGTGGTTTGCTTCAGGACAGTCCAATATGGAGATGCCGCTGCGCGGTTTCTGGGTAGCTCCGATAGAAGGAGCCAATAAAGCTATTGCCGAGTCGGGACGTTATAGACATGCCATCCGGTTTGCCACTGTGCCCAAGACCAAGGCGCTGACCCCGCAGGAGCGGGTAGCCGGAGCATGGGTCGAATGTATGCCCGAAAATGCGCCCGAATTCAGTGCTGTAGGCTACTTCTTCGCGCGCGAACTTAATAATATACTGGATGTGCCCGTCGGCATCATCAACTGCAGTTGGGGCGGCAGCAAAGTCGAAGGATGGCTCCCGGCCGATATACTGAAGGGCTATTCCGACGTGGACCTCGCCAACGCGGCCGATCCTGATTATCAGGAGTACAGCAAGCCCATGATCATGTATAACGGCATGCTGTATCCTCTTGCCGGATATACCGTGCGCGGATTTTTGTGGAATCAAGGCGAAAGCAATGTCGGCGCACATGCCGATTATCCTGAACGGTTCGGTACTATGGTGCGTCATTGGCGCGACATGTGGGGACAAGGTGAACTGCCTATATATTGCGTGGAAGTTCCTCCTCACTATTATGGCGATGACAACGGCACTTGGGGTGCGCTCCTTCGCGAGGCCCAGCATAAGGCGGTGAAGGCGGTGCCGAATGCCGGTATAGTGCCTACCCCTGATCTGGTCACTCCCGGAACATCGTATCAGATACACCCGAGCAAGAAACTTGAGATAGGGGAGCGCCTCGCTTATATGGCGGCTACCCGCGACTATGGCGTCAAGGGTATCGAAGCGGAGGCGCCAGAGTTCGAGTCGGTCGATATTGACGGCGACAGTGCCGTATTGCATTTCTCCAATGCCGCCGACGGATTCATGCCTGACCGCAATATCCCCGGATTTGAGGTTGCAGGTGAGGACCGTGTGTTCTATCCCGCCCAAGCCGATGTGCTTTGCGGTAACGGATGTAACGCCATAAAGGTGACCTCCGACAAGGTAAAGGATATAAAATCGGTGCGTTTCGGCTTTAGAAACTGGCAGCCTACTTATGTGTATAACATGCGTGAACTTCCTTTGGTGCCTTTCCGTACCGACAGTTGGGACAACTGATAATAATGTATAATGAAAAAAATATATCTATGTCTTGCCGTACTTGCCGCCGTGGCAGTGTGGGCATGTAACTCGACAAAGAAGGTGGCGGCTCCTGATGAAAATTTCGTGAACGTGCGTGACGGTGATTTCTATATCGGCGACAGTCTCTACCGCTTTGTCGGCACCAATTTTTGGTATGGACCGATACTCGCTTCCGAAGGACGCGGAGGCAATCGTCAACGTCTTGCCCGGGAGCTTGACCTGCTTCAGTCGACCGGCATAAATAATCTTCGCATACTTGTGGGAGGCGACGGTGACGAAGGGCTTCCTTCGCATATAGGCCCGGTGTTGCAGACTGCGCCCGGAGTGTATAATGATACTCTGCTTCAGGGGCTTGACTTCCTTATGGCTGAACTTGAGCGTCGCGACATGAAGGCCGTGCTGTATCTTAACAACGCGTGGGAATGGAGTGGCGGCTACGGCGCTTATCTGCAATGGGCCGGCAAGGGCAAGGCACCTATACCGAGCGTTGACGGATGGCCCGCATACATGGATTATGTGAAGCAGTTTGTCGTTTGTGACTCGGCCAAGCAGCTATCTTACAATCACGTGCGCAATATCGTCGGCCGTACCAACGGCGTTACCGGAAAGCCTTACTCCGAAAGCCCCGCTATAATGGCATGGCAGGTGGCAAATGAGCCTCGTGCCTTTGCCGATGACAGTGTCAGCAAGCGTGCTTTTGCCGACTGGATACGCACTACCGCCCGCATCATAAAGGAAGTCGACCCCAATCATCTTGTGTCGACAGGCAGCGAAGGCAAGCATGGTTGCGAGCAGGACATAGAGTTGTGGGAGGAGATACATAATTATCCCGAAATCGACTATGGCATTCTGCATCTGTGGCCTTACAACTGGAGCTGGGTGTGCAAGGAGACCCTGTCGACCGGGGTCGACAGCGCATGCGTAAAAGCTCTTGAATATATTATGCCTCATGCCGCAATGATGAAAAAGGCCGGCAAGCCGTTGGTGCTTGAAGAGTTCGGCTATCCGCGCGACTCTATGTCGTTTGTTCCCGGCTCTCCGGTAGAGGGACGCGACAGATTTTACGAGTATATATTCTCGCTTGTTAAAGAGGGCGACCTGCTTGCCGGATGTAATTTCTGGGGATGGGGTGGATATGCCCGGCCCTCTCATGTCGTATGGCAATCCGGTGACGACTATGTGTGCGATCCCGCACAAGAGGAGCAGGGGCTTAACTCTGTTTTTGCAAAAGATAACACTACGATTGCAATAATTTCTAAAAATTCACGTATTATAGACACTAAATAAACTATGAATATATTACGCGAACGATTGACACACGCTCTTACCGTAGCTGCCGCCTTTATCTTGTTTTTTACAGCAGCTGACGCGAGCACACTGAAAGTATCGGCCCTTCCGGAACATGACTGGTGGTGGCTTGCTCCGGAGGTGCCTGCGCTCACTCTTCAGGTGAGCGACTCTACCGGAGCGGCCTGTGAGGCCGAGTTGCGCATCACTGTCACTACCGATGACTTCGTTCCGGTCAAGGAGGAGGTACGTCGTGTGGCAGTGCCTGCCGGCCGAGTGGCTGACATCATGTTGGAACCCGGCATCACCGCTCCCGGTTTTTATCGGCTGTCGGTATATGACGGTAATGAACGGCTGCTTGCCATGAATTTCGGCTACGAGCCTGAAAACATAGTGTCGCTCCCTGACGCACAGTCCGACCTGCGCGCGTTTTGGGATGAGGCTCTCGCCGAACTTGCCGGGGTCGACCCGCAGTATAATATGGAACCGATGCCCGATATGAGCGGAAAACTGCGCAAAGTGTATCTTGCCTCTATGCGTTCGCTTGGCGGCGATACCATATGCGGCTATGTCGCCATTCCGGTTGAAAAAGGTACATACCCGGTACATATATATTATAACGGCTATGGTTCGGAACCATGGTGTGTTGATGCCGACAGTAATTCGGAGTGGATTGATTTCGTGATATTTACTCGTGGACAGGGTTTGTGTAAAAAATACAATAAGTATGGCGACTGGATAACTTTCGGAGTAGGTGATCCGCATGGATTTTACTACCGTGGAGCATTTATGGATGTCGTGCGTGCAATTGACTTTATTTATCAGCTGCCACAGACCGACCGTGACAATATTTTTGCCGAAGGCGGAAGCCAAGGCGGAGCCTTCACACTTGTGTCTGCCGCACTTGACAACCGTGTCGCCGCCATTGCTCCTTACATACCTTTTCTGAGCGATTATCCCGACTATTTCAATATCGTTCATTGGCCTGCCGACCCGGTCAAGGGAGCTGCCGCCCAAGCCGGTGTTGCGGATGATGCGATGTATAAGATGCTTAGCTACTTTGATATTAAAAACCTCGCACGATGGATTCAGTGTCCTGTGCTTATGGGAGTGGGGCTTCAGGATGAGACCTGCCCTCCTCACACCAACTTTTCAAGCTACAATCTTATAGACTCTCCCAAGGAGTTTGTCATATATCCTGACAAAGGCCATACTGTGGATTACACCGACTGGAGCCCCCGGGTGCTGGAATTTTACAAAAAGAACATGCGTTGATTCAATAGTCAATAAAAGTATTACATCGAGATAATATTGTATTATTTTATCTCTTTTAAAGTGCCTAAATTTGCATCGGTACGCACTTTGCAAGCCGGTGCGGATAAAGCCAATCATTTAATAACCTAAATACATTAACCTTACCTTAAAATTGCTCATGATGACAAGAAACATCTTGAAATTCAGAGCCCTCCTGCTGATACTTTTTGTGTCTGTATCTGCGGGGGTGTTTGCTCAGACATCCGTAAAGGGTGTTGTTCTCGAGCCCTCCGGCGAGCCGGCTATCGGCGCTACCGTGATGGAGAAGGGGACTTCTGTGGGTGCGGCTACCGACTTTGATGGTAATTTTGCCATTAAAGTTACTAAGCCCGACGCAGTGTTAGTAATATCTTATGTGGGCATGGAGACCCAAGAGGTCGCCCTTGCAGGACGTACCGACATCACCGTTACTCTAAAAGAATCGGGGGTGAGCCTTGACGAAGTCGTAGTTGTAGGATACGGTACGATGAAGAAGAGCGACCTTGCCGGTGCGTCCGTGTCGATGAGCGAAGCCGATCTCAAAGGTTCGATCATCACCAATCTTGACCAGTCGCTTCAGGGCCGTGCCGCCGGTGTGCAGGCTGTGTCTACTTCGGGAGCTCCCGGTTCTTCATCGTCCATACGTGTGCGCGGTCAGGCTACTATCAATGCCAACGCCGAGCCTCTTTACGTTATTGACGGTGTTATTGTACAAAGCCCCGGCAACTCGGGTGCAAGCCTCGGTTTCGGCGATGCTCTCGGTAACGGTAGCACCTCTACCGTATCGCCTCTTTCGACAATCAACCCCGCCGACATCGTGTCGATGGAGATTCTTAAGGATGCCTCCGCTACCGCCATTTACGGTGCGCAGGGCTCCAACGGTGTCGTTCTTATAACCACCAAGCGCGGTAAGGCCGGCGAAGCCAAGTTCACTTACGACGGCATGTTTGCTGTCAACCATCAGTCCAAGCGACTTGACATTCTGAATCTTCGTGAATATGCGGAGTACTATAATGATTTTGTTGCCAACGGCATGGCCAAGCAGGATCCCTATCTCGCCGATCCTTCGATACTTGGCGTCGGTACAAACTGGCAGGACGCTGTATTCCGCACCGCTCTCCAGCAGCAGCATCAGGTGTCGGTGCAAGGTGGTACAGAGAAAGTGAAGTACTACGTATCAGGGTCTTATCTCGATCAAGAGGGTACCATTATCGGTTCGCAGTTTGATCGCTTCGGTGTGCGCGCCAATCTTGACGCCGACTTGAAGTCTTGGTTGAAATTCGGTTTCAGTGCAAGCTACAATCATACCGGTGAGGACCTTAAGCTCGCTGATTCTAATGAGGGTATCATCAATTACTCTCTGACTACCAACCCCGATATACCTATTTACGACATCGACGGCAACTACGCCAGTGTATATCGCGAGGGCTGCTTCACGCCCAACCCCGTTGCTATGGCTATGAGCAACTCTTATCAGCTTACACGCCAGAAACTCAACGGTAATATATTCTTTGATGTGTCGCCCATACAGGGCCTGACTTGGCACACTGAATTCGGCTGGGACCTCAACTGGTCGGAGGCCAACACTTACGAGCCTGTGATCAAGCTACCCAACTTCAGTCAGGATCAGAACATGAGCCGTATCCAGAACAACTACAACAGTTTCTGGCAGGTAAAGAACTATATCACCTATTCCGGCAAAGTGTCGAAACTCGACTTTACCGCCATGGTCGGTCAGGAATTGTGGGAGTCAAGCTACAAGTATAATTCGGTGTCTAACACTAACCTGCCCAATGACCTCGTTCAGAATCCGGCACTCGGTACCGGTACCCAGACATTTACCTACGGTTTCGGCAGTTCGGCTATGGCTTCGTTCTTTACTCGCGAGACTCTTAACTGGGACGGCCGCTATATGTTGACTTACACTTACCGTTATGACGGTAACTCCAACTTTGGCCCCAACAAGCGTTGGGCCGGTTTCCACTCAGTTGCCGGTGCATGGCGCTTCACCAACGAGAAATTCTTCCCTATCCGTGACATCATGAACAACGGTAAACTCCGTCTCGGCTGGGGTCAGACAGGTAACTCCAATATACCCGGTTTTCTGTGGGGCTCTCCTCTGAGCAATCCTATGGACACCGGTTTCGGACAGCTTACCGGACAGCGTCCGGTACGTATACCCAACCCCGATATACAGTGGGAGACTCAGGAACAGCTTAACGTAGGTCTTGACCTCGACTTTTTCGACAGCCGCCTCGGATTGGTTGTGGACTTCTACAACAAGGAGTCAAAGGACATGCTTATGTCGCTTCAGCTTCCCTCTTATATGGGTACTTCAGGTAATGACGGCAACAAACTGCAGGCACCTTACGGTAACTACGGACATATCCGTAACCGCGGAGTCGAGATCACTGTCACCGGTCATCCTTTTGTCGGAGACTTTGAATGGGATACCGAGTTCCAGATTTCGTTCAACAAGAACAAGCTTCTTGCTCTGACCGGTACCGCCAACGCGCAGATAGTGGGCTACGGACAGTGGAATGACGTCGTATCCGTATCCAATATAGGTGGTTCGCTGTTTAACTTCTTCGGTTATGTGACCGACGGTGTGTACCGCGACCTTGAGGATATCCAGAACTCTCCGAAGCCTGCGGCTTATCCCGCCGACGGTGTGTCGTTCAACCGCAACAATACCGTATGGGTCGGCGACCTTAAGTTCAAGGATATCAGCGGTCCCAACGGAGTGCCCGACGGCATCATCGACGAGCATGACCGTACAAATATCGGTTCGCCGATGCCCAAATTCACATTCGGATGGAACAATACTTTCCGCTACAAGAACTTTGACCTGAACATATTCCTTAACGGCTCTTACGGTAACAAGGTCCTGAACTACACCTCGATCGGCCTTACCAAGATGAACTCGGCATGGGGCAACCAGCTTGCCATTGTCAACGACCGCGCCAACCTCGAGCCTATCGACCCCAACAAGGTGTATCCCGCCGGTCAGAACTGGTATGACGACATTACCAATATACGTGTCACCAACTGGAAGACCGGTATACCGCGTGCGACAATCGGCAATCCGAATGCAAACGACCGTATAAGCGACCGTTACATAGAGGACGGATCTTATCTGCGCATTAAGAATATAACTCTCGGTTATACTTTGCGTTCACAGTGGCTGCGTTCGCTGCATCTTGATAATCTACGTGTTTACTGCAATATTCAGAACCTACATACGTTTACGAAGTATAAAGGTTATGATCCTGAGATCGGTGCGTCGACCCAGTCGTCAAGCGGATATGTATACGGCCTTGACAACGGACGTTATCCTTCGCCGACCACTTACTCTTTCGGTTTAAATGTTTCATTCTAATTTTAAAACACACGCAATTGATTATGAACATTCTTAAAAAGTATAAATTTGCAGCTGTATTGGCAGTTGTCGCCGGATTCGGTATGACTTCGTGCGATGACTTCCTCAATCGTCCTACCGAGGACGGTTACACTACCGAGGATTATTATAAAAGCGATCAGGAGTGCTACAACGGTGTCAATCATCTGTATGGATTGCCGTGGAGCGACTTGACTGCCGCTTATTTCTCGGAACTTGAAAATGCTGCCGGAAACCAATATGCAGGAGGCAACGCGTTTGTGTTGCTCTCGATCCAAAGCAATAATCAGAGCCTTAAAGAGATGGTAGGCGCTAACTGGCGTGCAATAGCCGAGGCCAACATTACTTATAATAAGATTAAAGGTGCGTCAGCTTCCGAGGCAGCCAAAAATGCCACTATGGGCGAGGCTCTTACATGGAAGGCTTTTGCATACTTCAATCTTGTACGTATGCTTGGACCGATACCTATTATCCACGATACGGAGTCTGACATTTCCAGCGGTGCTTACAACAGCAAATTCCGCGTAGAGTCCGCTGATGTATACGAGTACGTGATAATGACTCTTGAGAAAGCTGTGTCACTGCTTCCTGAAAGTGCCGCCGGCGGCCGTATCGACCGCTTTTCAGCCAAGGCTCTTCTTGCCAAGGTTTATCTTGCCAAGTCGGGGCTCGGACAGACCGGCACTCGCAATCAGGCCGACCTCGACATGGCCGCAAGCCTCGCCAAGGACGTTATGGATAATTCCGGACGCGAGCTGATGGAGAATTATGAAGATATATTCCGCGCAAGCAATAACTTCAACAAAGAAAGTCTTCTCGCATGGCACTGGTACGGATCGTACAATCCTTACGGTTGCGGTAATCAGCTTCAGGCCATCTTCGCAATGGGCGGTTTCACCAATACTCTTACTTGGGGTGACTGGACAGTGCCCTCAGTCGATCTTCAGGAAGCTTTTGGATTGGATATATTCCAGAATCCCGAGGAGCGTCGCAATACTGATGTGCGCCGTAAGGCTACAATGATGATTGCCGGTGACAAATATTCTTACTTCTGGCGCAATGTCGGCGGTTTCGACTACCTGAAGTTCCTTTATGACAAGGAGTACAATCCCGATGCCAAGGAGTCTTTGTCAAGCGGTACAGGTGCGAACGTGGTGAAGGGTCTTGTCGGAAATGACGAAGATCATAAAGCCGAACTCGGATATATAGGCATGAAGCAGTCTACCGGTCTGTCGACCCATCTGATCCGTCTTGCCGATGTATATCTTATCTACGTCGAGGCCAAGATAGGCAACAACGCCTCGTCGACCGAAGCATCGGTCATCGATGCCTTCCATGCGGTACACCACCGTGCTGTAAGCGCCGATTGGGAGAAGCCCTCGTCGGTAAGCTGGGAAGATGTATGGAAAGAGCGCCGTCTTGAGCTCGCTTACGAGGGCGACCGTTGGTTTGACTTCGTACGTCTCAGCTATTACGATCCGCAGCGCGCCATCAACGAGCTTAAGTCGCAGAAGCGTTCTTACTACAACGGTCTTGACGAACTGTACAAGACATATTGGGAGACCGGCAAGTGGACCGTTAAGCCCGAAAGCATGCAGTATGACACCAATCCTCCGGTCATCAGTGTCACGGAGAGTGTGTTCCGCTTCCCGATGCCGGAAGACGATGTTATCTTCAATCCCAATCTTAGCAAGGAGCCTATCCATGTTGATGTCAGGGCTGAATATGCTTACTAATCTTAAAGGACTATTACAACAATGAAATTCTTAACTAAATATTTCAAGTGGACAGCCGCTGCAGTCGCCATGACGGTGGCAGTGTCTATGACCTCGTGCGACGACCAGCCCGACGAGTTCAAGCCCACCGGCGGTGTGCCGACCATCAGCTACATACGTCCTACGCTTCCCGAACAGGCCGATTCTCTTCTTACATCGGCCACACTCGAGAGCCTTATCTGCATCGTCGGCGACAACCTCAAGAGTGTGCATGAAATCTGGTTCAACGACCAGAAAGCCACGCTCAACACGAGCTACATGACCGACCACACCATAATCGTCAACGTGCCTTCGGGCATACCCGGCGAGGTGTCAAACAAGATTTTCTTCAAGACCGCATCCGATCAGGTTGTTGAGTTTCCCTTCAATGTCGTGGTTCCCGGGCCGAGACTCGACGAGATGTCTCTTGAATGGTCCAACCCCGGCGAAGAGGTCACTATCTATGGCGATTTCTTTGTCGATGACCCCAATGTGCCCCTGACTATAATTATGCCCGGCGATATTGCGGTTCCGGCTGAAAATATCAAGTCGATTGAGAAGAATAACGTTACTTTCGTCATTCCCGATGCTGCTACCGAAGCCGGTCCTATCGAAGTCACGACTATATACGGTGATGCCAAGTCTGGCTTTCACTACCGTGACTCTCGGGGTCTGCTATTTGAATTTGACGGCGTCACCGGTCTTATCGACCAAGGATGGCACGCTCGTGAAATCAAGGAAGACGAGTGGTCGCTCAGCGGAAAGTATGTGCAGCTCGGCAACGGCACGGCCATTATGTCCGAAGATGGCGGATGGGATGACAGCAACTTTGCCTTTGAATACTGGTGTGGCTCTTGGGACACCCCGCAGAACGTGACTTCCGGTCAGGGTATGGCTCTCCATAATCTTGTCAACTTCAAGGACTTCGCCAATATGTCGCTCAAGTTTGAGATGTGTATTCCCTCCTCCAATCCGTGGAGCGCCGGTGCCATGCAGATCTGCTTCGAGGGCTATGACAAGGTGACTCTTTCAGGCAATCCCATCGACGGCTACGACGGCACTGTTATGGGAGCCAATGCCAAGGTGTTCAACGGCGAGGACGGCATGGGCACTTGGGGCCGCGCGCTCTATCGCCCGTGGGCCAAGACCGGCTCGTTCCACACCGATGACAAGTGGATAACCGTGACCATACCTGTAAGCAGCTTCATGTATGACCGCGAGGGCAACGCCACCAACACCGTTCCCTCCAAACCCGGTGACTTTGCAAGCCTTACCATGTTTGTCGTAGGCGGCGGTATCAACGGTACGGAGTGCCAGCCCATTATCAAGATCGACAATATACGTGCGGTGCTTAATTAATCTTTAAATCGAGAAATTGAAATGAAAAAATACAGCAACAAATTCACTGCCGTCCTGATGATGTGCCTGATGATGGTGACCGCGGTCGCCTTCACATCGTGCGACGACGGTACTGATATAGACACCAACCAGTTCAAGGGCGGTGTACACCTGAATGCTTTCGGGCCGTCTCCCGTACTCCGTGGCGGTGAACTCCGTTTCATCGGTTCGGGTCTCGACCGCATCAACAGCATAACCCTTCCCGGAGCCGGGGAAATCACCGACATACAGGTGGTTTCTCCCGGGGAGATCCGGATTGTGGTGCCGCAGAATGCCGAGCCCGGTCTTGTAGTGCTCAACTATGCCGGAGGCAAGATTACCACTCTCACCGAGCTTACATTCCTCGAGCCCATCGAGATTACCGGCATTGCTCCCAATCCCGTAAAACCCGGTCACGAAATCACCATAACCGGCGAATATCTCAACCTTATGAAAGAGGTGTGCTTCCCCTTTGATGAGATGGGCGACAGCGTCAACGTTTATGCCGAGGACTTTGTCGAGCATACTCGCACTACCATAAAGGTTGTCGTGCCTGCCGAGGCTCGCGGTGGTGTGCTCAAGCTATCCACGGCTGAGGAAGTGCCCAATGTCATGCCTTTCGAGGATGAAGAACTCGTGGTTGTGCTTCCCGCTCCCGAGACAGTGCTTGACCTTACCGATGCCAAGCCCGGTCAGGAAGTCACGATAAAGGGTACCGACCTCGACCTCGTCACCAAAATGCAGATCGATGACTTCGCTCCCGAAGCCGAAGGCCGCGCCGGCGATGCTGCCGACATTGAGTTTGCCTACGATGCCGAGAAGAGCGCGATTACATTTGTTCTGCCCGACAACTCTCACGACGGTGTCATAGTGTTTGTTACCGCTTCGGCCGTGAAAGTGGCTTGCGCCAACATAGGCATGGTCATACCCACCGATGTTAAGGCCGCTCCCGCCGATGGTCTGCGTGGCGGCGACGAAATCACCGTTACCGGCGTCAACATGGATCAGGTTACCGATGTGGTTTTCCCCAACGTCGACAAGGCTGTGGTGCCCTCCTCGTTAAGTTCTACCGAACTTAAAGTGGCTATGCCTGCTGCCGCTCAGTCGGGCGACCTCGTGCTCAATCTTAAAAGCGGTAAGACTGTGGCTGTGCCCATCGCTACCGCCAAGCCCGAGAATATAGCTTACAATCCCGCGCCCGCACCTGCTGGTGACGAACTCACCGTCACCGGTCGCAACCTTGACCTTGTGAAGACGGTTATCTTTACAGGTGGTGTCGAGGTTGGCGCCGACAAACCCTCCGCTACCGAACTCAAGGTTACGGTGCCCCTTACCGCCGCTTCGGGTGTGGTGAAGTTTGTCATGACCAACGGTGAGACTGTCGAAGGTCCTGAACTTACCGTAGAGCTCCCGTCTATAGCCTACATCGTCGAGATGCCCGGCGAGGACGTAGAGATAAAAGCCGGTGACATACTCAAAGTCGGCATCGCCAACGAGTCGCTCCTTACAGGAGTCAAAGTCAACGGCGACGACGTTCAGTACATACTCAACGGCACCTTCCTTTACATCAATCTGCCCGCTACGGCCGGTCCCGGCACTACAGTTACTCTCGTGTCAGGCGACCAGAGCCTTGACTATAAGTTTGACATCATTCCCGCTACACATGTTGAAAATGTCATCTGGACTGGAGCTGTTGACATTACAGGCTGGGGCGGCATGCAGGATCTTGCATGGGGCGCATATGACTGGTCGCAGGTTCCTGCAGGAGCTAAAATGACGATATACGCTACTCCTGTCACCGATGGCGAATGGTGGTGCCTGTCACTCCGTGTCGGCGACGGCTGGAACGCTCTTGCCGGAGTCCCCGGACAGTACGACAGTCCTGCCGACGGCATGCTTGTTGTCGAACTGACTCAGGAGATACTGGATGACCTCATCGCAAGACAAGGACTTGTCATCACCGGTGACCAGTGTATCATCAGCAAGGTTGTAGTTGAGTGGGAGAATCCTACCGAAACCACTGTCTGGGAAGGCACCTATGAACTCGCTTGGGGTCCCCACCTCTACATAAGCAAGGAAAACTTCGACGGAGCTAAAGCCGGTGCCACATTGACTTTCTATGTGGAGTCTGCATCAGGATTCCAGATACAGCTTAACCCTGCCGATTGGAATTCATTTGCTACGGTTGCCGAATGGAATGAGACCGTCGATAAGGTTACTTACACCCTTACTGCCGACGATCTTGACAAACTCCGTACCATAGAGGGTAGCAAGGATGAGAGTCCTTTCACCGGCATGATCATACAAGGATCAGGTACGACATTAAAGAAAATTACTTACGAAAATTAATCTTAATTCCGTGTCCGGCTTTTCGGACCGGACACGGAATACAAATTTAACACGATGAAGACAATCAAATACATTGTTCCGGCACTGATGCTCGGTCTCGCCATGACTGCCTGTCACGACGATGACAACTACGGTGTGCTTGACGGAGTGGATATGATCAACCGTTCGCAGTCGATTGCAGAGGGTGCCACTGTGCGTCCCTCGTCAACCGTGGCCCTGACCTTGTCCTACAACAACCTTGTGGCTATTGCTGACCGGAGCATTACCGTCAACGGACAGGCCGTGACCGCCTCTGTCAACCCCGACAACGGCATGGAGCTTGTCATACCTCTCGCGCTCACCGCCTATACCGAGTATACGGTTGAGGTTCCCGAGGGCGCCGTATGTATCAAGGACAATCCCGAGGTGTTTGCTCCCGCCAAGACAGTGAAGTTCAACACCAACGTAGGTCTTGACCGCAGTCAGGTGGCTGCAAGCCTTATAAACCCCAATGCTACGGCCGAGGCCAAAAAGCTTTACACTTACCTCGTCGAGAACTACGGCAAGACCCAGCTTTCGGGCGCTATGGGCGAGGTGGCTTGGGGCACTCGATTCTCTGATTTCATAGCGCAGCAAGCCGGTAAATATCCTGCTGTCGTGGGCTTTGACTACATACACCTTGCCAATTCTCCTTCTGACTGGATTGACTATGGCGACATAACCCCCGTGCAGCAGGTGTGGGACGCCGGCAGTATTCCCGCCTTCACTTGGCACTGGAACACTCCCGTATCGTTTGGAACTCCTATTGATGAGACAGTGTCGACCGCCGAGACTGTAATGCTTCCCGACTGGTCTGCCAGTCTGCAGCTTACCGACGAGACTTCAATGGCTGTTCTGTCTAAAGTCAGCGCCGGTTCGGTTATAACTGTCACCGTAAAGGATGTCGCAGAGGGTGCTCAGGGCTCCTTTAAGGATAGCGGTTGGAGCGGACTTGTGGCTGCCGACGGCACAGACTACGACTATTTTGTCATAAACGGCGACTTCTCGATCACGCTTGATGCTGTCACTGCCGACAAAGTCAGGGAGGGCGGCATCATAATCGGTGGCCACGACTACACTCTCGTGTCGGTCAAGGTATACAGTGACGGCGCTCCCTCTGACGAACTTGACGCCAAGGGCGACTTCAATGCGGCCAATGCGCTTGTGGCGGGCACTCCCGAAAACAAGGTGCTTGATGCCGACATTGACAAAGTGGCCGGGTATCTGAAGCTCCTTCAGGATGCGGGCATACCTGTGATATGGCGTCCTTTCCACGAGGCTGCCGGCGACTATACTTGGGGCGCTTGGTTCTGGTGGGGTATGAGCGGTGTTGATACCACAAAGCAGCTATGGGACTATCTGTACGATAAACTCACAAATGAATATGGTATAAACAACCTCATATGGGTATGGACCGTGCAGACTACCGACGAAGGCAAACTCGCCTCCATTGACAAATTGCAGGCCGCTTATCCCGGCAACGACAAAGTCGATATCGTATGTGCCGACTTATATATTGATGATGCCATGACCGACCAGACTGATACTTTCGACCTTATAAACATTCTTGTCGACAAGAAGAAAGTGATAGCTCTCGGTGAAGTCGGCAACATGGTCGACCCCGTGTCGGCTTACAATAACGGTGCGCTCTGGAGCTGGTTCATGCAGTGGTACGAGATGGGCGACAATGCCGATACTCCACAGTTTGACCGGTGGAACAATGCCGAGATATGGCGCGAAATGGTTAACTCGCCTTATGTCGTAAGTCGTGGCGATTTCAGCCTGAAGTAAAAATGTATATTAAAGCATTGATTTGTGATTGAATAAACATTCCCGGCCCCGATATTTCCGGGTCGGGAATTTTTTATGATTGTATACAAACGCGTGCAACATTGTATGGTGCTATTGTTTACATTATCTATACGATGGCTCCGCACTATTTGCGTAAATTTGTATCATAAATTACGCATTTTCTACACTTTTCTAACAATTTACTTAAATGAAATACGGACATTTTGACGACAAGGCTCGCGAATATGTGATTGAAAATCCGCGCACTCCATGGCCGTGGATAAACTATCTTGGCAATGAGGACTTCTTTTCTCTGATTTCAAATACCGCCGGAGGATACTCTTTTTACAAGGATGCGAAGTTTCGCCGGCTTACACGCTACCGTTACAACGGTGTCCCTATGGATGCCGGCGGCCGATATTTCTATATAAACGACAACGGCACTGTATGGAATCCCGGCTGGAAGCCCGTGAAGACCGAACTTGACAGTTATGAGTGCCGCCACGGCATGAACTATACGCGCATAATCGGCGAAAAAAACGGTTTGCGCGCCGATATGCTCTTTTTCGTTCCGCTGAACACTCATGCTGAGGTGACCAAACTCACCCTTACCAATATCGGCGATACCCCCAAGACTTTCAAACTGTTCTCTTTCATTGAGTGGTGTCTGTGGAATGCCGCCACCGACATGGAGAACTTTCAGCGCAACTTCTCTACCGGCGAGGTGGAGGTTGACGGCTCGACCATATACCACAAGACCGAGTACAAGGAGCGCCGCAATCATTACGCCTTCTACAACGTAAACGTTCCTGTTGACGGCTTTGACACCGACCGCGAGACCTTCCTCGGCCTCTACAACGGCTTCGACGAGCCGCAGACGGTGATTGCCGGTAAGCCCGGCAACTCCGTGGCTCACGGTTGGTCGCCCGTGGCGTCGCATTATATGGAGATGTCTCTCCGGCCCGGCGAGAGCCGCGACCTCGTGTTCATGCTCGGTTATGTCGAGAATGAGCAGGACGATAAGTGGGAGTCCAAAGGCGTCATAAACAAGACAAAGGCCCGCGAGATGATGGCGCGTTTCGATACCGCCGATAAGGTCGACAAGGCTTTTGACGAACTGCGCGCCTATTGGGATCGCCTTCTCGGCATATTCAGCCTCGATAGCGGCGACGAGCGCCTTGACCGTATGGTCAACATATGGAATCAGTATCAGTGCATGATCACGTTCTGCTTCTCTCGTTCCGCTTCGTTTTTCGAGAGCGGCATAGGACGAGGCATGGGCTTCCGCGACTCCAATCAGGACCTCGTGGGTTTTGTGCATCAGATTCCCGAGCGTGCGCGTCAGCGCATTATCGACATCGCGTCGACACAGTTCCCCGACGGCGGATGCTATCATCAGTATCAGCCGTTGACAAAGCGTGGCAACAATGACATCGGCGGTGGATTCAATGATGACCCCATGTGGCTGATATTCGGTACTATAGCATATATCAAGGAGACCGGCGACATGTCCATACTCGAAGCTCCGGTGCCCTTTGACAATGTGCCGGGTTCAGAAGTGCCTCTGATGGAGCACCTTCGGGTGTCGTTCAACCATGTTGTGGATAATCTCGGACCTCACGGACTGCCTCTTATTGGTCGTGCCGACTGGAACGACTGTCTTAACCTGAACTGCTTCTCCAACGATCCTAATGAGTCGTTTCAGACAACCGAGAACAAGACTGAGGGCAGCAAGGCCGAGTCGCTCATGATAGCCGGCCAGTTTGTCATTTACGGTCAGGAGTATGTGCAGCTCTGTCGCCGTCTCGGACTTGATGACGAGGCCGATCGCGCGCAGGCATGTGTCGATGCCATGAAGGAGGCTGTCAGGAAGCACGGATGGGACGGCGAGTGGTTTCTTCGCGCCTACGATTATTACGGCAACAAGGTCGGCAGTCACGAAAACAAGGAGGGCAAGATATTTATCGAGAGTCAGGGATGGTGTACCATGGCCGGCATAGGCCTTGAGGACGGACTTGTCGAGAAGTCGCTCGACTCCGTGAAGAAGTACCTTGACTGCGAGCACGGCATTGTGCTGAATCATCCGGCCTTTACAGAGTATGTCATGGAGTATGGTGAGATTTCCACCTATCCCGCCGGCTATAAGGAAAATGCCGGTATCTTTGCTCATAACAATCCGTGGGTTATCATCGGCGAGACCGTGCTCGGACGCGGTGACCGCGCGTGGGAATACTACCGTAAGATATGCCCCGCATATCTTGAAGATAAGAGCGACCTCCATAAGGTGGAGCCTTATGTATACTGTCAGATGACTGCCGGCAAGGATGCTTTCCGTCCCGGCGAGGCAAAGAACTCTTGGCTCACTGGCACGGCCGCTTGGAACTGGTATGCTATAACGCAGTTCATACTTGGCATAAGACCCGGGTATGACGGTCTTGAGATAGACCCCTGTATCCCTTCCGACTGTAGGCACTATGAGGTGACACGTCGCTTCCGTGGAGCCGAATATCGTATTACGGTCGACAATCTCGACGGAGTATGCCGCGGAGTGAAGAGCCTTATGCTCAACGGCTCTCCCGTGGAGGGCAATGTGGTGCCCGTACGGCCCGAGGGTTCTGTCAATGAAGTGAGAGTTACATTAGGATAAACATAATTTATAATTTATAACCGATGAAATACATTGCAACTATAATATCAGTGGCATTGGCGGGAGTTTTTACCGTTACTGGATGTTCCGGCGGTAAAAACAAGGCGTCAGCTGAAGCCGAAGCCGCCGACACAGTGGCGGCGGTTACTCCGCGCGTGCAGCTTATCGAGCGTCTCGGCAAGGTGCGCGATACCGGCAAGTTCGCTTTCGGCCATCATGATGATACGGCTTACGGCCATACTTGGCGGGGCGAAGATGGTCGCAGCGATGTAAAGGAAGTGACCGGCGATTATCCCGCCATAATGAACTGGGACCTCGGCCTTGTGGAGTGGGGTGCCGGTAAACAGCTCGACGGTGTGCCGTTTGAACTTATACATGATGAAGCCGTGGAGCAGGATGCACGCGGCGGCATCAATACCTTCAGTTGGCATCCTCGCAATCCGGCCACCAAAGGCGACTCGTGGGACACTGCCGGCGGTAATGTCGTGAAAGAAGCCGTCACCGGGGGCTCCGCTCTCAATGACACTGTCCGCGAGTGGATAGGGCGTGCGGCCGACTTCATAGGATCCATCAGGGATGCGGCCGGCAATCGTATTCCGGTCGTGTTCCGCCCGTGGCACGAGCACACCGGATCTTGGTTCTGGTGGGGAGGCGACAACACCGACACCGAAAGCTACCGCAAACTGTGGCACATGACCCGTGAAGTTTTCGACGCCAAGGGCATTGACAATGTCGTATGGGCCTATTCCCCTGATAAGGTTGATACCGTGGAGCAGTACATGGAGCGTTATCCCGGTGACGAGTATGTTGACATAATGGGCGCCGACGTATATTGCTTTGACGGTAAAGACGGTCTGGAGCAGTATGCCGCCAAGGTGAAGTCGACCCTGAGCGCGGCCGTTTCGCAGGCCGAAGCCCGCGGAAAACTCGCGGCATTTACCGAGACCGGCCTCGAGAGCATCACGGTGCCCGCTTGGTACACCGACGTACTCATGCCGCTTGTTAAGGAATTTCCGGTGGTATATGTTTCTGTATGGCGAAATGCTGACAATATACCGCGCCATTTCTACACTCCTTATCCCGGACATCCCGCTGAAGAGTCGTTCAAGGCGTTCTATAACGACTCCATAACACTTTTTGCCAAAGATATATCTGAAATAAAATAAAGATTCTCCCTAAACTGTAAATAGAATTACCAATCATGACTTTTGAAGAAAGAAAGAATTTTGTCGAGACGAAATACGAGGAACTCGTAACCCGCAAAAATGAGCCTATAGAGGGCAACGGCATATTTTGCCGTTATAAAAATCCGGTCATTACCGCCGAGATGGCTCCTCCGTTCTGGCGCTATGATTACGACAAGGAGGCCAATCCTTTTTTTGAGGAGCGCATCGGAGTTAACGCTACTCTGAACTCAGGCGCTATAAAATGGGGCGACAAATACGTGCTCGTGGTGCGTGTCGAAGGGTCTGACCGCAAGTCGTTTTTTGCTGTGGCCGAGAGTCCTAACGGCGTTGATAATTTCCGTTTCTGGGATCACCCCGTCACCATGCCCGAGGATGAGGTACCCGGCACGAATATATATGACATGCGACTTACTCGCCATGAGGACGGCTGGATATACGGTCTCTTCTGCGTCGAACGCCATGATGATGAGCAGCCGGGCAACCTGTCGGCGGCTACGGCTACTTGCGGCATTGCTCGTACTAAGGATCTTGTGAACTGGGAGCGTCTGCCCGATTTGAAGAGCCGCAGCCAGCAGCGCAACGTTGTGCTGCATCCCGAATTTGTCAACGGTAAGTACGCGCTTTACACCCGTCCGCAGGACGGTTTTATCGACGCCGGTAGCGGAGGGGGCATCGGCTGGGCGCTTGTCGATGATATGACTCATGCCGAAATCACCGATGAACTCATTGTGGACAGCCGTTATTATCATACTATTAAAGAGGTAAAGAACGGCGAGGGACCTCATCCTATAAAGACCTCTAAAGGCTGGCTTCATCTCGCCCATGGCGTGCGCGGTTGTGCTTCGGGGCTGCGTTACGTGCTGTATATGTATATGACTGCTCTTGACGAACCGTGGCGACCAATAGCCACCCCCGGCGGTTACTTCATGGCCCCCGTGGGCGAGGAGTATATGGGCGATGTCATGAATGTACTCTTCACCAACGGATGGATAGCCGACGAGGACGGCAAGGTGTTCATATACTATGCTTCGAGCGATACCCGCATGCATGTGGCTACCTCTACCGTTGACCGTCTTGTCGATTACTGCATGAATACTCCTGTCGACCGTCTCACTACCGGTGAGTCCGTAAAGACTCTCAACGCTCTGATTGATCATAATCTTGCAATAATTAATAAGAAGTAATTACAATGGCTCCGTTACGCGAAAAAATCGGATATGGCTTCGGCGACATGGCTTCGTCCATGTTCTGGAAAGTTTTCAGTTACTATCTGCCCTTCTTCTATGCCAATGTTTTCGGCTTGTCGTTGATCGACACCGGTGTGCTCCTTCTCGTAACCCGTATATGGGATGCTGTGAGCGACCCCATGATGGGGGCTGTCGCCGATCGTACAAAAACACGTTGGGGTAAATATCGCCCCTATCTTCTATGGGTGGCCGCTCCCTTCTCTATATGCGGCATATTGTTGTTCACCACCCCTGACTGGGGATATGCGGCGCGTCTCATATGGGCTTATGTGACCTATATACTTATGATGACCGTGTACACCGGCATCAATGTGCCTTATGGCGCTATGCTCGGTGTTATGACCGACAATTCTCAGGAAAAGACCGTGTTCTCGTCTTTCCGCATGTTTTTCGCCTACGGAGGTTCATTTATAGCTCTATTCGCTTGGGACCCCCTGTGCAGGATGTTTCAGGACGGCTTCGGATTTTCGTTGCAGTCAAGCTGGCAGTTTGCCATGATTGTCATTGCTTCATGCTGTTTCATACTGTTCCTCCTGTGCTTCCGTCTTACCCGCGAGCAGCTCACTACCGTGAGCGCTGCCTCGCTGGGAAAGGACCTGAAGGCACTCGTCACCAACAAACCGTGGTGGTTGCTTAACGGTGCTTCGTTGTGCTTCAATCTTTTCAACACAGTGCGTGGCGCTACCGTGGCCTTCTTCTTCGCCGATATTATCGGAGGAGAACAGCACATCGTCATATTCTCCGTGTCGATGCTCTTCTACTCCGGTCTGTTCCTCGGTGTGGGTGAGGTCGCCAATATGGTGGGAGTGGCTCTTGCTGTGGCTATCACGAAGAAACTGGGTAAGAAACCCACGTTTATATTGGTCGATGCCCTGCTCATTGTCTTCAGTATTATCTTCTTTACATGTTCGCCAGAGAGCAATGCCGGATTGCTTGTCATGCTGTTGCTGCAGGTGGTGATTTCAGTACTTACAGGTATCATGTCGCCCCTTGTATGGTCTATGTACGCTGACGTAAGCGATTATTCGGAGCTGAAATATCGTTCGGCTTCGACAGGTCTGATATTCTCGTCGGCTTCGATGGCGCAGAAGTTCGGCGGTGCCATAGGCGGTGCCGCAGTTATGTGGCTTCTGCACGGCTACGGCTATGTTGAGCGTCCCGAAGGTGTGCAGTCGGTGGATATAGTGCAGCCTGATAGCGCTATTACCTGTCTGTGGATGCTTATGACATTCATTCCCGCGGGAGTGGCTTTGTTGTCGCTTGTGATAGTGTGGCTCTATCCGCTCACGACAAAGCGCATGGACGATATTGTGGCTAAACTGAAGCAACAGCGCCTTAACCCCGTGGAGGAACCCGGCAATAGTGAAGTGGAACCCGTCTGATTCATGACAATGACTGAACAGGATTTAAAAAAGGAGTTGCTCGACAATCTTAACGATTGCATACTCCCTTACTGGATGAATAAAATGGTTGACCCGCGCGGCGGTTTTTACGGCCGTCGCGACGGGTATGACCGTCTTGACGCCGATGCGCCAAAAGGCGCTATACTTAACGGTCGTCTTCTTTGGAGCTTTGCGTCGGCTTATCGTACAACCGGCCGCAAGGAGTATCTTGATATGGCTGCAAGAGCCAAGGACTATATTCTTGAGCATTTCTATGACAGCGAGTATGGAGGCATATATTGGTCGCTTAATCCTGACGGCACTCCTCTTGACTCGAAAAAGCAGTTTTATGCCATAGGTTTTGTCATATACGGACTGTCGGAGTATGTGCGCGCTACAGGCGATAGGGAAGCTCTTGATTATGCCGTAAGACTCTTCCATGACATAGAGACCCATAGCCGCGACCGCAAGCGCGGAGGCTACATCGAGGCCTGCACGCGCGAGTGGGGTCCGATAGATGATATGCGTCTTAGCGACAAGGACGAGAACATGGCCAAGACCATGAACACCCATCTCCACATTATCGAACCCTATACCAATCTTTATAGAGTGTGGCCTGATGCGTCGTTGCGCGAGGCCATCCTGTCTTTGCTCGACATATTCTTTGACATAATGGAGGATAAGCGTTCGCATCATCTCGGACTCTTCTTTGACGAGGACTGGAAACGTCACGACAAAGACACCTCCTATGGTCACGATATTGAGGCTTCATGGCTTCTGCTTGAGACCGCGCAGGTGCTCGGCGACCATGTCGTCGAGGCTCGGGCTCTCGCTCATACGAAGGCTATAGCCGAAGCCGCCCTTGAAGGTTGTTGTGCTGACGGTTCCATGGTCTACGAACGCCTCGGTTCCGGCGAGTTTGACAATGACCGGCATTGGTGGGTACAGGCTGAGAATATGATAGGTCAGATATATCTGTACAAGTATCACGGAGTTGCCGGCGCATTCAAAAACGCCGTTATGACTTGGAATTATATTAAGGATAACATAGTTGACAATGACGGCGGCGAGTGGTTCTGGAGCCGGCGTCCCGACGGTACGGTTAATCGTGATGAGGACAAAGCCGGATTTTGGAAATGTCCCTACCATAACAGCCGTATGTGCACCGAAATCATACGTGCTTTGTCGGAATGAAATATTCTTAGTAACTTTGATGTGTTAAAATACACATTATGATACGACCGTTTAAATTTGTTCCATACCTCAAGCCCGTGCTTTGGGGAGGTGAGAAGATAGCCCCTTTCAAGGGCGTTGACGTTGAAGATGATAATATCGGCGAAAGTTGGGAAATATCCGGTGTGCCCGGTCATGAATCGGTAGTTGCCGAGGGCGATGACAAAGGACTCACCCTTCCGCAGCTTATCGGTAAGTACGGCGCTGATCTTGTCGGTGCCCATGTCATGGATAAGTATGGCGAAACTTTCCCGCTCTTGATAAAGATTATCGATGCCAAGAAAGATCTGTCGGTGCAGGTTCATCCCGATGATGCTTTGGCCGCAGTGCGCCACAATTCTTTGGGTAAGACCGAGATGTGGTACATAATAGATGCCGAGCCCGGAGCACGTATATATGCCGGCCTTTCAGAGTCGATAACTCCCGACGGCTATATGCGTCTTGTGGAGGAGAAAAAGATTATGGATGTTGTGGCTGCTCATGATTCGCATGCCGGCGACATGTTTTTCCTTCCGGCCGGTCGTATTCACGCTATCGGTGCAGGCAACCTGCTCGCCGAGATTCAAGAGACGAGCGACATAACTTATCGTGTGTATGACTTTGACCGTCGCGATGCCGATGGCAATCCGCGTCAGCTTCATACCGAACTCGCCAAGGATGCTATCGACTATACCGTATATCCGGAGTACAAGGGGGCTTATGACAAGAATGCCTCTGGAGTTACCGGGCTTGTGGAGTGCAGCCACTTCGACGTGAAGCGTGTCGTGTTGGACGGCGGTATCGAGATGCCTGCGGCCGATGACTCTTTTATGGTGGTTATGTGTCTTGACGGTGAGTGCGACATCATAACCGACGGCGAGGCTACTCCTGTGCGTCGCGGTGAAACTCTGCTCGTTCCGGCTTCGGCAAAGGCAGTGTCGGCCGACGGAAAGGCTACGTTGCTTACCGCCACGGCATGAGTCCCCATCCGGGAGGATACCTATAATTAACCTATATTTAGCTAAATGAAAAGACTGTTTTTGCTGACGGCGGCTGTCATGACAGCCGCCGTTGTGCTTGCACAGCAAGCACTGTGGGGCGTACCGACGATGATTTCACCTGAGGTAAAAGCCGACAATACCGTGACCTTCCGTCTTGATGCGCCGAAAGCTTCCTCTGTTGTGGTGGCTGGCGATTTTTCTCCCCGTGGTTTTGAATTGATGACAAAGGATGCCGACGGCATATGGACCTACACGACTCCCGCGTCTCTTGCACCGGAGTTGTACAGCTACACGTTCTATGTCGACTCTCTTAAGGTGAGTGACCCGAACAATGTGTATAAACTGCGTGATGTCAGCACCGTGTCTGACATATTCATTATAGGCGGACAGTTGGCCGATCTGTATAAGGTCAACGACGTGCCCCACGGTACTGTGTCAAAGGTGTGGTATCCGTGCTCTCGTACAGGCAATGACCGTCGCATGACCGTATATACCCCTGCCGGTTACGAGAAGGGCGACCGCCGTTATCCGGTGCTCTATCTGCTGCATGGCATGGGTGGTGATGAGAATGCGTGGACCGAACTCGGAAGGGCCGCACAGATACTTGACAACCTCATAGCCCGCGGCGAGGCTGAGCCTATGATTGTGGTGATGACCAACGGCAATGTTGACATGCAGGCGGCGCCCGGCGAGACCTCTGCCGGACTTGTGGCTCCCACTATACAGTTGCCCCATACTATGGACGGTACCTTTGAGGAGGCTTTTCCCGAAGTGGTTGAGTTTGTCGACCGCAACTACCGCACGCTGCCGTCGAAGAGTGCGCGCGCCATCGCGGGCCTGTCGATGGGCGGCTATCACTCGATGCACATATCGAAGCAGTACCCCGATATGTTTGACTACGTAGGACTCTTCTCCGCAGCCATATTCCCCGATAAGTCAAAGACTTCGCCTGTATATGCTGATCTGGAGGCCAAGTTGAAACGCCAGTTTGATAATGCGCCTGCACTATACTGGATAGCCATCGGCGACAAGGACTTCCTTTACGAAGCCAACACTGAGTTCCGCAAGGTATTGGATGCCAACGGATACCCTTATACTTATTATGAGAGTCCCGACGGCCACATATGGAAAAACTGGCGTATCTATCTCGCCAAGTTTGTTCCTCAACTATTTAAACGCCATTGATTATGTATACTGTAGCTGGTCTTGTCCGTCGTTCGGTTTTTGCTCCGTTTCTCTGTCTGTTGGTCTGCCTTTCTGGATGTCACGGCTCTGAGCATCTCGAACGATGGAAGCTGATTGAGATAGAGGCGTCGGGCATAACACTGGACGGATCGGATATTCTTCATGGCTCTATTCCGCCCGGAGGAGGCTCTTTTACCTTGCAGGGTATAGGCGACGGAGCGCAGTTCGCTTTCTTGACCTCGCTCTCGCTTAATGACGAGAACATATGGCGCGGTACTGTCACAGACTCCGACCCTATATCACTGACAGAGCCGGTGGTGTCGGGAGAGTGGGGAAGTGTGAAATACCTTACCGACAAGCCTCCGTTCAAGTTGTCGTTCACCATATCGCCCAACGAAAGCGGTGCCCCGCGGCACATCGACATGACCCTCGGCGGTGTGTGGTACAGCAAGCGCGACATTGAACTGACCCAGCAACCCCGTTGATTATTTCTGCATCATCATACCTAAGAAAAAAACACCCGTACAGTCTGAAATGACCGCACGGGTGTTTTCAATTATGGCTGTCAGTCGTGTAAATTGCGGCTGCGCAGATAATCGAGTAGAAATTGCGGACGGTCAGTCTGTATTATGCGTGCGCCGAGCTCGTCGATGAGATATCCGTAGCCGTTGTCGAAGTCTTTGAGCGATGCGTCGTCGTCATGTCCGCCGGCCATAGTGTCCCACAGTGTGTTGTACCATATGAGGGTGCGGCCGTCAAGGCTTTCTTTCAGCTTCTTGGGCAGAGGGTTGGTGTCTGATTTATACAGCAGCTCAAATGCCACCGGGTACATGTCGTCGATAAACTTCTCTATCTGTTGCTCCGCGTTCTTTTTGTCGAGGTTGACGATGGGCATGTATATTACCTCGTCTAGATATTCACCGTATTTGGCTTTTGTCTTTTCGGCCGATTTTGTGCCTTTCATTATTATCTGCCGGGTGGTGCCGGTCTTTTGCAGAAGGTCATATACCTGATCGAAATACCGGTCGGCTTTGTCGAGATTGATCATGATTTTGCCTTTGGCATGCAGCAGGGCCTCTTCAAGAGTAGGCACTTTGTGTATGGTGCGTATGTTGCATCCGTTTTTAAGATTAAGAGTCCTGATGTAGTCTATGGTCGACTCCGCTATGAGACCTTTGCCTGTGGTTGTGCGGTCGAGTCTGGGGTCATGCATTAGTATCAGCACGCTGTCCTGTGTGCGGTGCACGTCAAGTTCCACAATGTCCACGCCCATGGCTATGGCGTTGTCGATGGCTTCAAGTGAATTTTCGGGGAAATTGCGCCAGTCGCCTCGGTGCGCGGCCACGATGACTGAACTTTTGTCACCTTTGAGTAGCCGTTCTCTGATCTCCGACGCTCTGTCCTGTGCCGACGTCAGGCCGCACATGAAGAGTGCGCAGAGCGCTGTAAGCAAGCATTTCATAACTGTTCTGTATTATTAAGGTTATTGTTGGTTCTTTCCGTAATCGCCCGTTTTGCCATTATTTTACGCCGTGCATGTGCAGTATTTCCGTTATGCGCGGCTGTATATGCTCAAGTATGCGGGTAAAGCCGAGGTCGGTCGGATGTACGCCGTCTACGGTGGCTTCATGGTCATCGCCTATGGGCATGCCCGGGTTTATGAAATATATGTTCTGTTCTCCCGATGCTATTATTTCGTTCATCATTCTCTCGGCGGTAGCGCGTTTGCGGCGTTCTAATTCCCGTTTTTTAAGGTCGAAGTTGCCGGTCTCCCTTACTTCGGTTTGCAGGAATATGAGCGGAGTTCCGGGGTGGGCTTTGCGTACGGTCTTTATAAAACCTCGGAGCCGCTCCTCGATCTGTTCAGGTGTGGGGTTGGAGAATGTGTCGAATATGAATGCGTCGGCTTCGGTGTCGGAGGCTATGTCCGAGAAAAACTTGTCGAGCTTGCACTGCCCCGACAGCCCTATGTTGACTGCCTCCATGCCCAAGGCCCGTCCGAGTCGTGCCGGATAGGTCATGCCGGGTCGTGATGCCGATGACCCGTGGGTTATTGAGGAGCCTATCACGGCAAGACGGCCCTGAAACAGCCCCGGGGCTTTCTCTATCGTGGCGCTGGGGTCGATGCCTATCTGAAGGTCTTTTACCGTATCAAAGAGCGGCAGATAGAGCAGACAATACTTCATGCTGTCGGTCATGTCGCATGTCACCGGGGCTTCATGCTCGGTCTTGCCGGCTTTGGGCGATCCTGTGCCGGCAAATATCCATTGGCCGTTGTCAAGGATGTACATGTCAAGGCCCGACTGGTTTATAAGCGTGTTGTTGGCCGCAGGTTTACGTCCTGAAGTGGTCCACCGCGCATATATGTTGCGGCTGTCGGTTCTGAACGCCACGGCTATGCCTGTCGAAAACGACAGGTATCTTGCCGCAGTCTTTGTGAGGTTGTCGTAGCGTGTGGTGTCGATACGCTGCCATATGACAGTGTCGGTCTGCGCTTTGTTTATTACGGTAAGTGTGGAGGCATCGGTCCATCTCAGTTTTTTTGGCGCTGCGGCGGCGGTGGCTCCTGCCAAGATAATAAGCGCGCACAGCAGGTAATATTTCATGCTCATAACGTAAGGTTGATCCGGTCGTTTTGTCGATTGCATAATTTCGGGGCATATGGCCGCGACGCTATCGGTATTTCACGCAAAAGTAATATAAAGAGTGAAATTATGCAAAATAAATGTTTCGTTTCGTAATGCGGCCGTGTTGTTTCGAAATTACACGGCCTGCCGGATGCTACGTCGCCGGCTGAACGGTGTTTGACAGAGCTTTTTTATCTGTCGTTATGAGCCGGTAGTCTTATTCTGTAGGAGTTATGACCGAGGTGCGGAGGTATCTGATAAGCTCGTCGGCCATTTTCCGGGCTTGTGCTGCCGAGGGATGATAGGCGGCGCCATAGCCCAAGTCGCCTGTCTGCGGCGACATGTCGAAGCGGTATACACGGTCGTTGTCGGCTGCTATGCGGTCGAGTACGCTTTTTACGTCGTCAAGCGCTTTTCCGCCCAGCATTGAGCCGGTCAGGAGCACTATCTTGGCTTGGGGATAGAGACCGCGCAGCCGTGCGAGAAATTTGCGGTACTCACGCTCGTATATGGCTATGTCGTAGTTGTCGAGCGATGTATCGTTGGTGCCGAGGTTTATGCATATTATGTCGGGGGTGAACTGTGTGAAGTCCCATTTCACCTCGGGGCGATAGAGCATGGTGTTGTCATATTCCGACGGCATGGTGTGGTCGGTGCCTTTGCGGTTGCCTCCGAAATTGCGGTATATGCCTATGCCTGAACGTGCCACTATGTTGACATCGGCGTTGAGCGCCCTGCCGGCAAGATGGGCGTAGGTGAGGGTATGGTTCTCCGTATTGTAGCTGAAGTCGTTGGACGGAATGCTGTCCTCGATGCCGTAGCCGCATGTGATAGAGTTGCCTATAAACTCTATTTTCATGCTCGGCCTATGGGCGTTGGCCAGCATTGAGCCTCCGTGATTTATGTGGAAGCCACGGAATTCCGGAATAAACTCGTAGCCCTCTATGGCATAGGTGATGCGCGCTTTGTGATGTGCGTCGGTCATGTTTTCGGCGAGTGTTATGACTGAGTCGGTGGCGGTAAAATTGACGGTGAATGGCTGCATGGAGTCAATCTCGACGACAAAGCGGCCGCTCCCGGGCTTGGCCTCCATTTTCAGGCTCGATCCTTTGAAGTCAAACATGGCCGTGGTGCCGGGATAGGTGAAGCGGTAGGCCGCGGGGTCGCTCTTGTCTATGCGGCCCATATAATATATGTGTTCGTTATCGGGAGTGATGAGGGTGTCGGGCGCTTGTGCCGCGCAGGTAATCGCTGCGGCTGTTAAGGCTGTTAGCAGAAGTATCGACATGGTCTTGATGTTTTATATATGATTGGTGTAGGTGACTTTGAATGTGGTTTTATACATTGTCAGAGCGGGTGTTAAGATGTCGATTGCAAATTTAGTAAAAAATAAGACGCCGCCATGTAATAGTGCGATATAAATTCGGGCATATGCAATCGCACGTTTCGTATGATTCAGTTATTAGTGAAATAATTCAGCGATGGTGATGCTGAAAACGGAAAACACAGTGAAAAATTAAAATTATTTGGCTGACAGAGAAAAAAGTCGTACCTTTGCGCACCGATTATGTCCAAATTAATGATCTGATTGATGCTCCGCCGACATTTTTGGCCGAATGAAAGCTGTGGTGTCAATCGCTTAGTAAACTATTAATTAAACATTTAACGTGGATACTTTAAGCTACAAAACTCTTACTCCCAACGAGCAGAGCTGCGACCGTGAGTGGGTAGTCATCGATGCTACCGACCAAGTGCTCGGCCGTCTCTGTTCAGTTGTTGCCTACATCCTGAGAGGCAAAAACAAGCCCACTTACTCTCCCTTTGTTGAGTGTGGCGATCATGTGATTATCATCAATGCCGACAAGGTGCGCCTTACCGGCAACAAGTGGACCGACCGCGAATATCTCCGCTATACCGGTTATCCCGGCGGACAGCGCGTATCGACTCCCGAACTTCTTTTGAAGAAGTCGTTCAACAAGCACGTAAAAGCAGGTTACAACCCTCTTTACACTAAAGTGCTCAAGGGCATGCTTCCCAAGAACCGTCTCGGTCGTCGCATAATCGAGAACGTGCATGTATACAACGGTCCCGAGCATCCTCATGCCGCTCAGAACCCCAAAGTAATCGACATCAACACTATTAAATAAGAATTATGGAAAAGGTAAATGCAGTAGGCCGTCGTAAGGCCGCCATCGCTCGCGTAATCGTAGGTGAAGGCACCGGCGTGATCACTATCAACAAGCGCCCCTTGGAAGTATATTTCCCCTCTTCCATACTTCAGTACATTGTTAAGCAGCCTCTCAACACCCTTGACGCAGCCGGCAAGTATGACATCAATGTCAATCTCGACGGTGGCGGTTACAAAGGTCAGGCCGAGGCTTTGCGTCTGGCTATCGCCCGCGCTTTGGTTAAAATCAACCCCGAGGACAAGCACGCTCTCCGCGTGGAAGGCTTCATGACCCGCGACCCGCGTGCCGTAGAGCGTAAAAAGCCCGGTCAGCCCAAAGCCCGCAAGCGCTTCCAGTTCTCCAAGCGTTAATATTGCGGTTGCTGCAGTTTGTGCGGCAGTCGTCGATATATTGTGTTTAGTATCTAAATCCCGAAGATGGACACGTTCCCTACCTCGAGATTGTAATTATCAGAAGAACGTAAACAACTTTTTAAACAGACAATGTCAACACCTACATTTGACCAACTTTTGGAAGCAGGTTGCCATTTCGGTCACCTCAAGAGAAAATGGAATCCTGCTATGGCGCCCTATATATTTATGGAGCGCAACGGTATCCACATCATAGACCTCTACAAGACCGCCGCTAAGGTCGACGAGGCTGCTGCTGCTCTCAAGAGCATAGCAAAATCCGGCAAGAAGGTACTCTTCGTTGCCACTAAAAAACAGGCCAAACAAGTTGTAGCCGACAAGGCTTCATCCATCAACATGCCCTACGTTATCGAGCGCTGGCCCGGTGGTATGCTTACCAACTTCCCCACTATCCGCAAGGCCGTGAAGAAGATGGCGTCGATCGACAAGATGACTAAGGACGGTACTTTCGATAATCTTTCGAAGCGCGAGAAGCTCCAGATTTCGCGTCAGCGTGCCAAACTTGAGAAGACTCTCGGCTCTATCGCCGACCTTAACCGTCTTCCCTCGGCTCTTTTTGTCGTTGACGTTCTTAAAGAGCGCATCGCAGTTGCTGAAGCCAACCGTCTTGGCATACCCGTATTCGCAATGGTGGATACCAATTCTGACCCCACCAACATCGATTTCGTGATCCCTGCCAACGACGACGCATCGAAGTCTATCGAGATCATCCTCGACACCGTGGTTAAGGCTATGGCCGAAGGTCTTGAAGAACGTAAGGCTGAAAAGGTTGACGCTCCCGCCGCCGAAGGCGATGAGGAAGGCGCTCCCGCCAAGGGTGGCCGTCGCCGCGTAAACCGCCGTAACGAAGAAGCTGCGCCTGCTGAAGTTCCCGCAGCTGAGGAGGCTCCCGCAGCTGAGGCTTAAGCCTTGAAAACATTTTATTAACAAGCAATAAAACTATTACTATATGGCAGTAACAATGGCAGATATCACCAAGCTTCGCGCTCTCACAAGCGCCGGTTTGATGGACTGCAAAAAAGCTCTTGCCGAGACCGACGGTGACATTCAGGCCGCAGTCGAGATACTCCGCAAGAAAGGACAGGCCGTGGCAGCAAAGCGTGAAGACCGTAAAGCTGCTGAAGGCTGTGTGCTCGCCAAGAGCACCGGCAAGTTTGCCGCTATCGTGGCTCTTAACTGTGAGACTGACTTCGTGGCTCAGAACGCAGGTTTCGTCGGTCTTACCGAAAAACTTCTTGATGCTGCGGTAGCTGCTGAAGTCAAGACTCTTGATGAGCTAAAGGCTCTCGTTATTGATGGCCAGACAGTTGAGGCTCTTGTAATCGAAGAGGGTGGCAAGACCGGTGAAAAGACCGAAATCAGCGCTTACGAAGTTGTCGTGGCTCCCAATACCGCCGCTTACAACCACTTCAATAAGAAACTCGCTACTATCGTAGGTTTCAACGTTGAAGGCCTTGATGAGAAAGTGGGTCGTGAGGTTGCCATGCAGGTAGCTTCTATGAACCCCGTGGCTCTCAACCGTGAAAGCGTACCGCAGGCCGTTAAGGATGCAGAGTACAGCGTAGCTGTCGAGAAGACCAAGGAAGAGCAGGTTAAGAAAGCTGTTGAAGCGGCTCTCAAGAAAGCCGGCATAAACCCCAACCTCGTTGACAGCGAAGCTCACATCGAGTCCAATATCGCCAAGGGTTGGCTTACCGAAGATGAGGCTGCCAAGGCTCGCGTCATAGCTAAGGAAACTGCAGAAGCTAAGGCCGCAAACCTTCCCGAGCAGATGATACAGAACATCGCACAGGGACGTCTCAACAAGTTCTTCAAGGAATCTTGCCTTATGGAGCAGGAGTTCGTTCAGGATGAGAAAGTGACTGTAGGACAGTATCTTGACAGCGTACAGAAAGGTCTTGTCGCTGTTGACTTCAAGCGTGTCAATCTCAACCAAGACTAATCACAAGATAGTCATAACATTTTTTATAGAGGGTCACAATGGTAATTTCCGTTGTGACCCTCACTCTTTTATGGCTGCACATCGCAGCCCCACAACCACGCTTATTAGCCTAATTAGCCTAATTGCCCCCTTGTAAGTGTTAAAAATTCCCTTTACGCCCGATTGTGCATAAATCGGGTCCTCGCGTGTATTATCTTTGTGGT
>ERZ777306.310-NODE-310-length-99400-cov-52.232332_pt1 | contig 99400 bp, 85 predicted proteins | sample MGYA00374966_ERZ777306 | MGnify/ENA primary metagenome ERZ777306 (study PRJEB29329, sample SAMN06343882) | mouse gut metagenome | isolation source: Mouse cecum | place: Austria: Vienna | collected 2014-11-15 ...
AACAAACCGCATTTCCCATCGGCTACTTTGCTGCCGGGTGATGAATACCAACAGATCACTGTTTACAAGTTTACTGTGGAAGAATAAGATTTGAAAAACAACTAACCTAATTTTATAAACTAACATTTTTTTTGAACCATGACACAAGAAAAAAAGAGTGGTAATCTCATCGCTATTATCACAATGTGCTTTATTTTTGCGATGATTTCCTTTGTTACTAACATGGCCGCTCCATTCGGTAATATCTGGGGATTCCAATATAGTTGGGCTGCCATGATGGGAAACATGATGAACTTTGCGGCTTACCTGTTTATGGGTATTCCCGCAGGTAAAATGCTCGTTAAATACGGGTATAAGAAGACTGCTTTGAGCGCCTTGGCAGTAGGTGCTATCGGATTGATTGTACAATATCTTTCCAGTATTTTCGGCGCAGACATCGAAACTTTCACTTATGATGGTCAAATCGTTGCTCTGAACCTTATTATCTATCTGTTTGGGGCATTCATCTGCGGTTTCTGTGTATGTATGTTGAACACCGTAGTAAACCCGATGTTGAACCTTTTAGGCGGCGGTGGAAACAAAGGAAACCAGTTGATTCAAATCGGGGGTACCTTGAACTCACTGACCGGAACATTGACGCCGCTATTGGTAGGTGTATTGATTGGGCAAGTTACCGCTGAAACAAGCATGAGCAATGTAGCTCCTCTTTTGTTTATCGGTATCGGTATATTCATTCTGTCATTCGTCATCATTTCATTTGTTGCCATCCCCGAACCGCAAGCTAACACAGGAAACAAGAAGTTCGAACACAGTCCATTGGCTTTCCGTCACTGTCTGCTGGGCGTTATTGCTATTTTCTTCTATGTGGGCGTAGAAATCGGTATACCGGCACAGCTAAACTTCTATATCACGAACCTAGGATTCGAAGGCTCAGCAGCCATAGGTGGTACATTGGCTGCCAGTTATTGGTTCCTGATGCTTATCGGACGTGCTTCCAGCAGTATCATCAGCGGAAAAATTTCAACTACTGCACAAATGACTGCCGTTTCCTTGTTTGCCATTATCATGTTGCTGATTGCTATCCTGATGCCTGAAACAGTCACTGTAGAATTCAAAGGAAATGAAATTCCAATGAAATGTTTCCTTATTGCAGTATGCGGACTTTCCACTTCTGTTATGTGGGGCGGTATCTTCAACCTTGCCGTAGAAGGACTGGGCAAGTATACGGCTGCTGCGTCCGGCTTATTCATGATGATGGTAGTCGGTGGTGGTATCATGCCATTGATTCAAGACTTCATAGCAAAAGCAACCAACCCGATCACAAGCTACTGGCTGATTATCGCTATGTTGGTCTATATTTTATATTATAGCAAAATCGGTTGCAGAAATGTCAACAAAGATATTCCTGTGGAATAATCATATATAATTTATTCACCTTTAAACTATTAATATCATGGATACAGAATACGTAAGAAGTCGATTCATTAAACACTTTGACGGAACTACCGGATTTTTATATGCTTCTCCGGGTCGTATCAACCTGATCGGCGAACACACTGACTACAACGGTGGATTCGTATTTCCGGGAGCAGTGGACAAAGGCATGATTGCTGAAATCAAACCGAACGGAACTGACAAAGTGAGAGCTTACTCTATCGACTTGAAAGACTATGTAGAATTTGGCCTGAACGAAGAGGATGCTCCACGTGCCAGCTGGGCAAGATATATTTTTGGTGTATGCCGTGAAATGATTAAACGTGGCGTTGACGTGAAGGGATTCAATACTGCTTTTGCAGGTGATGTACCTCTGGGTGCAGGTATGTCTTCTTCTGCTGCTTTGGAAAGTACGTATGCTTTCGCATTGAACGAACTGTTCGGTGAAAACAAAATAGATAAATTCGAATTGGCTAAAGTGGGCCAGGCAACAGAACACAACTACTGCGGCGTGAACTGCGGTATCATGGACCAGTTTGCTTCTGTGTTCGGTAAAGCAGGCAGCTTGATCCGTTTGGATTGCCGTTCACTGGAGTATCAGTATTTCCCATTCCATCCGGAAGGCTATCGCTTGGTGCTGATGGATTCTGTTGTGAAACACGAATTGGCTTCTTCCGCTTACAACAAGCGTCGCCAAAGCTGTGAAGCTGCTGTTGCCGCTATCCAGAAAAAACATCCGCACGTAGAATTCCTGCGCGACTGTACGATGGCTATGCTGGAAGAAGCGAAAGCTGATATCAGCGCTGAAGACTATATGCGTGCAGAATATGTAATCGAAGAAATCCAACGTGTACTCGATGTTTGCGAGGCATTGGAAAAGGATGATTACGAAACTGTCGGTCAGAAGATGTACGAAACTCATCACGGCATGAGCAAGCTGTACGAAGTAAGCTGCGAAGAACTCGACTTCCTGAATGACTGCGCTAAAGAATACGGTGTAACCGGTTCACGTGTAATGGGTGGTGGCTTCGGTGGTTGTACTATCAACCTTGTTAAAGACGAATTGTACGATAACTTCGTTGAAAAGACAAAAGCTGCTTTCAAAGCTAAATTCGGCAGAAGCCCGAAAGTATATGATGTAGTAATCGGCGACGGTTCTCGTAGATTGGAATAAGAAATTATTCAAGATTAAATAACTAAGAAGGGCGGCTTCCCATCACGGTAGCCGCCCTTCTTCTCAATTAACAAAACCTAAAACCTATTATCTACTGATTTAACTAACTCCAATCTTATTATTCTTTTACTGTACGCCTTCTGTCGTCATCTGTATTCTCTTCATTGTGCCGTCTTCATTGTAATACAAACGGTCGATGCAAACGGAGCGACGGAAACTGCCACCGGCCGTATTAATGCCGCCATTGTGATAAATGAAATACCAGTCTCCCTTAAATTCGATGATGGCCTGGTGGTTAGTATTGGAGTTACCCGCAATTTCATTCAGGATACCTTTATATTCCCAAGGTCCTGTAATGCTACGGCTCATTGCATAGCAAATCTTTTCTGGAAATCCGGATGCATACGAGAGATAATACCAGTCTCCACGTTTATGAATCCAAGGAGCTTCCGTAAAACGAGGAAGACTAACCGGGATAATCGGACCGTCCAATTCGATCATGTTCTTCTTCAGTCTGGCATAGTAGCATTGGGTGTTTCCCCAATAAAGATACGCCTGACCGTCATCGTCAATAAAAACTGTCGGATCAATATCATCCCACCGAATTTTGGTATATTCGGTGGTCATGTCATTGGTGACCAATGCCGAACCGCGGGCATCTGCAAAAGGACCTGTCGGAGAATCAGAAACGGCTACACCGATAGATTTACCGGGAATCGTATTGTGTTCTACCGTTACATACCAATAAAACTTGCCGTCACGCTCAATCACCTGGCTTGCCCACGCCTCACCTTTTGCCCAACTGAAATCCTTGGCTTTTAAAGGAACGGGATGTTCCGTCCATGTTTTCATGTCGGGAGAGGAAAAGACACACCATTCATTCATCAAATAATGTTCTTTGGGGGGCGGACATTCATCGTGTCCGGCGTAGATATATACTTTCCCATCATGTACCATGGCTCCCGGATCCGCCGTATATTTATATTGAATGACGGGATTGCCATTGGCAATAAAAGTAGTATCATTCTGCGCTGACAGTCCGGAAAAGGCTGTCAGTGCGAATGAGAGAACTATGAATCTACTCTTATTTATCATTTCTTCGTGAATTTATAAACAGTAAATGTATTCGGTTCCAACTCGGCTGTAAACATATGCCCTTCAATAGATACCGGAGTCTCTTGCGGAGTAATGGCAAAAGGTTGTTCAAGCGTATTATCTTTGTCCAAATCAAGTGAGCGAAGCTTGATACAACGGCCATTCGATAATACGTCTTGTTTCTTCAATCCTGCGAAGTTCAACGAAATAGGTTGGGCAGTATTCGAAGTGTTGGCAACCTTTACAATCAGTTCATTCTTATCCTTATCATATACGGCACTGGCAAAGAGCCCGTTCTGTCCTTCGGCACCTGTCACGCTTTTCTTGTCCATGGTAAGCGGAAGTACATTCGTCCCTTTGTTCTGTGCATACAGTTGCTGCACATAGTAGCTTACGGTACGTACGGAATTCAGGTTATCAAACCAAATCATGTCCGGACGCCACTGCCAACCTTCCACATGGGCGAAAAGCGGAGCATAGGTAGCCATATGGACAATGTCAGCGTTACGTTCCAGTCCGGTCATGAAAGCAGCTTCGAGCAAAGCGGCATTGAAATGGTTCCATTTCTTTCCTTTTCCGTGGCAGGCATATTCACCGGCAAAGACTTTCGGACCTTTACGGTCGTAGTTGTCATAACGTGCACCTTGGGCTAAGAACCAGCTTTCGGGACGATAGAAGTGTTCGTCCACCAAATCGGCTTTCAGGCGTTTCATTTCGGGCCACAGGTAATCGAATTCCTTACCTTCGGAATTAGGGCCGGAGCTGCCTACAATCTTCACATCGGGATATACCTTACGGATAGCTTTGATAAACGGCTCGAGACGTTCGGGATATTCTTTGCCCCATTGTTCGTTACCGATACCGATAAATTTCAGATTGAAAGGAGCCGGATGCCCCATATCTGCACGCACTTTTCCCCAAGTCGTATTAACGTCGCCATTGGCAAATTCAATCAGGTCAAGTGCATCCTGAATATAGCTGTCCAAATCGCAGACTGCTACGTGAGCTTTCAGATCGTCATTCTGATATTGGCAAGACAAACCGCAGTTCAGAATTGGAAGAGGTTCTGCACCCATTTCTTCCGACAAAAGAAAGTATTCATAGAATCCAAGCCCGTAGCTTTGATAATAATCCGGAAAGAAACGGTGGGTAAAAGTATATTGCCAACGGTTTTCGTTCAAAGGACGGTTTTCCACGGGACCCACTGACTTCTTCCAGTCATAGCGGGTTTCCAGGTCCGTACCTTCTACAATACAGCCGCCAGGAAAACGGAAGACTCCCGGATGAATATCCGCCAAAGCCTGTGCAAGGTCTTTACGGAGTCCGTTTTCATGTCCTTTCCAAGTATCTACCGGGAAAAGAGAAATGTGTTCCAAATCTACAGTTCCTTTGGAAGTAAGAAAAATGCGAAGCGTAGATTTAGGATTGGTTACTCCCGGTTTCAGGATAACCTGATATTTTTTCCATTCTTTTGAATCAATGGTAAGATTCTGTGTGGCAAAAGCCTGACGTTCGCCCATTGATTGGGTATCTACGAGTTCAATCCGCAATGTTTCTTTCGCACTTCCCTGTGGCAGGCGTGCCCAAACGGAAAAACGATACTCCTCTCCTTTCTTAACACCGATACCGAAAAAGCCTTCGTTATCAAGTCCGGTATGCTTATGCGCGTGTCCCGGGTCGGAAAGGCGTACATAATGAGGATTGCGTTCGAAAGGACCGTCGTCCATCAATGACACTTTTCCATAGGTATTCCAGCCCATCAAGTGTTGGGGAAACTCGAATGAACGGTTCTTGACCAATTCAGCATAAAGCCCCCCGTCGGCAGCATAGTTGATGTCCTCAAAAAAGAGTCCGTACATGGTAGGTTGAATTTCAGCTCCCAACTTCTTGGTTTGTATCACCATTTCATTGGTTTGCGCATGAAGTGCCATTCCGGCAGAGATGGCTAATGCAGCCAAGATTTCTGTGTATCTTCTCATGGTTTTCAATAAAAAATTATATATGGTTTATTTGATTCTTTTTCCCCAGACAGAACGTCCCTGACTATCGAGCCCGGTAAAGAGAATGGTTTCTGTTTCATTCTCCCAATCATGTCCTGCAAAGATAATCAGATTATTAATTTCCTCTTTGCCAAATTTTACCATTAACAGGTGTTTTTCGGTCAAAAAGGACCAGTTTCCATTCATTTGCACAATTTTCCATTCATCATCCGTCATCTCCCCTTTGCAGGTTCCATCCTTTAATAAACTGATACGGGTTGAGAGATTCCACTCACCGTTTTTCAATTCACCTTCGCCCCAAAGGATTTGTCCGGCTTCCAACTGGCGTTCGTACTTTGGTTCCTGCACACGGATGATCTCCCACTCTCCTGCCAAGTCCGCTTCGGTGAATTTACGGGGAACTGTCCCTGCATATCTTTCGGGAGAAACGACCGGCCATCCGTCCGGTGTAAAGAACAACTGGCGAATATGCAATACCATCAACTGGTTTTGCGGAGAAAGACGCCCTTGGTGAGCCATGAAATAGTTTCCTTCACCATCGGAGAAAACTCCGCAATGCGCTGTACCCGCCCATCCTTGATGATTCTCAAAACGATAGGGAGCGGTCAATATCGGGAAATTATTGGTCGTATCTTTCACCGCCTTTCCCGAATAATCGACAAACGGCCCCTCAGCGGCGTCCGAACGGCTGACACGTACATTATAGGTTGTCATCAACGGGTCATAAGAAGTGAACAGATAGTATTGTTTCAAATCAGGGTTGTAAATTATTTCCGGTGCTTCGAGGTTGTCTTTCCTGTAATTGGCACGACGTGCTACAAGATGCCCCAAGTCTCCGTTTTTCAGAGGCAATCCAGTTTCAGGGTTCAATTCTACACAGTATAATCCGCCGAAGAAAGAGCCATAATGCATCCACCATTTTCCGGTGACCTCGTCTACTATGACACTTGGGTCGATGGCATTCATAGCAGTGGAATCATCTGTCTTTACGGTACAACCCACTTGCGTCCACGGCCCTTCGGGAGAAACGGATTCAGCAAGCCCAATATAGGAAGTCTTACGCCCGAATGCGGATACGCAATAGTACAGACGATATTTGTCCTTGTAGGGGATGATATAGGGAGCCCAGATATTTGTAGCTCCATGTCCGCCCGCGTGAGCCTGTACCCACCGGACAGCTTCTTCGGGTATCTCGGGAAAAGCCCATCCCAGAAATTCCCAATGTACCAGATCTTTGGAACGGCGCATCTGGATATATCCCAAGGGAACTTCTTTTTCTTTGGCTTCCTTCTGGTTTTCACCGAAAATAGCGTCAGTAGAATACATATAATAATAGTCGCCCAGCTTGCGGCAGGACGGGTCGTGCACATTATATGTTCCCCACTGGCGGTAATTTTCCATTTTAGCTACGGATAAATAATTGTCATCCCAAGGATTCGCAGAAGGAATCGGTTTAAACACAGCAGAAGTGCAACTTGCGAACAAGCTGCCTGCAATTAAAAAGACGGGCAAGAACAAGTTTTTCATAACATCAGTGTTTTCGTTCATCAATTATGTTACAAAAATACGGCCTGTTTCACCTATTGAAGGTGGACATACGAACACGATTGGTGGACAATCCTGTATTCTGCCGAAAAGAAGCCCGTTTCGCTTTTGCAATTTGAGATTATCTTTTAACTTTGCTCTTATTAATACGTACTCGCATGAAAAAACACCTATTCGTACTCCTTATAATCTATAATATTCTGTTTTTTGCCGGCCGGAAGAACGTACATGCACAAGAACGGTTCGCCGACCGCTACAACATCACATACGTGACAATGAACAACGGATTGCCCCACAATTTCATAGATGACTTATATAAGGACAGCCGTGGATTTCTATGGATTTCAACTGCCGGAGGCGGAGTTTCGCGCTACGATGGCTATGAGTTTGTGAATTACAATCCCAATACCCCTCATTGCAAGCTGAAAAGCAACTTTATTATTAATGTATGCGAAGATTCATTTCAAAGACTTTGGATGGTGTCGGAAGGAGGAACGGACATCATTGACCTCACCAACCTGAGACCGACCTTGCCGCGAGATGCCAAAGGGGTATTGAAAAACATTCTGAACCAGCCAGCTACACACGTCATGAAAGATTCTAAAGGTTGCATCTGGTTACACTGCGCCAATAAGCTCAATCGTATTGAATTTAACGAAAAAGGAGAAGTAAAATCTGTTTCCACCCTCGTTTCCGTTGCCTTGAACGGACCGAATATCGCTCTTCAGGATATTGACGAGGACGGTAAAATATGGGCGGGAATCAATGGTGAAATACTTAAAGTGGATTGGGACCCACAAGGAAAACTGACAGCCATCCCCATCGCCGAATGCCTGAAATTCGAGCCCGGGACCTATATATCCGATTTTCTAATGAAGGAAAACGAGGTATGGGTTTCTACTGACCGGGGGCTGTTCCGATATAATAAAAACGGGAACGTCGTCAAACGGTATGAACACGATCCGATTAATCCCCGTTCGCTTTCACAAAACTATCTGACCGACCTGGCTATCACAAATGATAAACAATTGATTATTGCCACTTTGTGCGGTGTGAACATCTATAACCCAATGACCGATGACTTTGAGCGCATCGCATCCTATGGCCTTCAAAATGGAAGTTCCAATCTGCTGAACAGTAACTTTATCAATGACATACTATCTGAAGAGGATCATATCTGGTTCGGAACAGAAACCGGCGGCATCAATATGCTGAGTCCAAGACGGTTATCAATACGTAACTATAAACACGACAAAGAAAACCCGTCAAGTTTGTCCTACAATCCGGTGAATGCCGTATATGAAGATATTTACGGCACATTATGGGTAGGCACCGTAGAAGGCGGACTGAACCGGAAAGAACATGACAACGAGCAATTTACTCATTTCACCCGTGAAGGCGAGGGACTGAGCCATAATTCTGTCAGTGCATTGACAGCCGATCAAGACGACCATCTATGGATAGGAACCTGGGGCGGAGGTATCAATTTGCTTGACTTGAAAGCTCCCCGACAAGTGCTGAAAGTTATTTCTTCTCAGACAAACGGAGGATTTCCAATCGACTTTATCGGTTCGCTGACATACGACCCTATAAATAATGGTATATGGATAGGAGCCAATCAAGGACTTTATTTTTACGAGATAGCTACCGGAAAAATCTGTGCTCCCCTGGCAAACAAAGTGGCAGAGAACATTCACGGCTGCATCGGTTCTATCATTGATAAACACGGGAAACTCTGGATAGGATGCATGGAAGGTGTGTACATCATCGATCTCCACTCACGCACATCCACAGGGGAGTTTCAGCACAGGCATCTGAAATTTAAACTGGATGATCCCGACTCACGTCTGATTGAAAAAATCACCTGTTTCTTTGAAACCAAAGATGGTACTCTGTGGCTGGGAAGTAACGGATACGGTATTTACAAACGGACAATAGACAAACAGGGTAAGGAAATATTCGTATCTTACAGTACTTCTCAAGGGTTACCCAACAGTAGTGTACGCGGTATATTGGAGGACAGCGAAGGTCATCTTTGGATTGGGACAAATAATGGCCTTTCCTGCTATCATCCGGAAGAGAATCGCTTTATCAATTATACTTCTCAGGATGGGTTGATTGACACTCAGTTTTACTGGAACGCCTCTTGCCGTTCGGCACGTTCGGGACAAGATTTACTTTATTTCGGCAGCGTAGGCGGATTGGTGGCCATCGAGAGCAATCGTCCCGCCATTTCTCTTCCTGCCGCCAAAGTTCGTTTCACACGCTTGAGAATTGGCAATGAAGAGATTTTTCCGGGAAACGAATATTTGCCGGAAGATATTGCTATCACTAATGAGTTACGGCTGCACGAGAAGGAGAAATCGTTTTCTTTAGAATTTTCAGCACTCAATTTTGAAGCGAGCAGTACGGCTGTTTACAGCTACCGGCTGCTCGGATTTGACGATAAATGGGTGCATGTGCCCGGCAATCGCCGTTTTGCCAGTTATACAAATTTGCCTCCGGGAAATTATACACTGCAGGTAAGATATACCCCTGACAGGGAAAATGAAGGGGAAAATGTAACAGAGTTGAACATCACAATTGTTCCTTACTTTTATAAGACTGTATGGTTTATTCTATTGATCATCATTCTCGTGCTTGTGATTATATGGCAATTTTACCAATGGAGAATTCGTACGCTGAAACGGCAGAAGGAGTATTTGCATCGCACGGTGGAAGAACGCACGCACGAACTGGAGCAACAGAAACATTTGTTGGAAAATCAGACTGAAGAACTATCACGGCAGAACCGGATGCTGACCCAACAGAACGAGAAAATTACGAAGCAGAAAGCACAGTTGGTCCGAATGTCGCGCAAAGTGCAGGAGCTGACGCTTGATAAGATTTCTTTCTTTACGAATATCACACATGAGTTCCGAACGCCGATTACGTTGATTATCGGACCTATTGAACGTGCATTGAAGTTGAGTTATAATCCACAGGTGATTGAACAACTTCATTTCGTAGAGCGCAATTCGAAATATCTGTTGTCTCTGGTCAATCAGTTGATGGACTTTCGCAAAGTGGAATCCGGCAAACTGGAAATTGTCAAGACGCGGGGGAATTTTCTGAAATTCATTGATTCGCTAATCACTCCTTTCGAAGTGTTCGCAGGGGAAAGGAATGTCGTGCTGAAACGATATTATCGGATGGAAACACCGGAGATTCTGTATGATGAAGAGGCAATGCGTAAAGTGGTGACTAATCTGTTGAGTAATGCAATTAAGTTTACACCGAATGGAGGTACAGTCTCACTGTATATATCTTCACTACCATCTGGCAAGAGTGGAAAAGAATCTTTATATATATGTGTCGGAGATACGGGACCGGGCATTCCGGAAGAAGACCTGAACAGGATTTTCAATCGTTTCTATCAATCGCAGAACCAAGTGAAGTATCCGGTTTACGGACAGGCGGGAACAGGTATAGGCCTTTATCTCTGCAAACGAATCGTGCAGATGCACGGTGGAGAGATCAAAGTGCGTAACAATCGTCTTGCGGGCTGTTCTTTCCGCCTTCTCCTCCCCTTGCAACAGGAAGAAGAAAAGAATGATAAGTTAATAATCATTGATTCTAACGGTTCTTCATCCAATCCTATCCCGGCTTCTGAGCCCTCCAAAGAGAAAGAAGCTTTAACGATTCTAGTGGTAGAAGACAATGTAGATATGCGGGGATACATCCGTTCCATTCTCCGTGAACAGTACAATGTGCTAGAGGCATCAAACGGCGAAGAGGCAATAAATATTCTTTACAGCAACCCGGTGGATTTTATCATCAGTGACTTGATGATGCCTGTAATGGATGGCATTGAGCTCTCCCGCCGTGTGAAGGATACTTTTGCCATTTCACACATACCTTTCTTGATGCTGACTGCCAAGACCTCGCAAGAAACACGCTTGGAAAGTTATCGTATGGGAGTGGATGAGTATCTGCTGAAGCCATTTGATGAGACTTTGCTCTTGACACGTATTCAGAATATCTTGGAAAACAGGAAGCGGTATCAGCGAAAATTCACACTCAACATGGATGTGGATGTACTAAATATAGAAGAGGAATCCGGAGATAAGAAGTTTCTGAATCATGTAATGGAGGTCATCAAGGAGAATTATAAGAATTCTTATTTTGAGGTAAGTGATTTTAGCGAAGCGGTCGGAGTGAGCAAAAGTCTGCTGAATAAAAAGCTGCAAAGCCTCATCGGACAATCTGCCGGACAGTTTATCAGAAATTATCGGTTGAATATAGCACGCGAACTGATTCTGAAGAATCGGGAAACAAAGAATATGAATATTGCGGAAATATCTTATGAAGTCGGTTTCAATGATCCGAAATATTTTACAAGGTGTTTCACCAAATACTTCAATACGACACCAAGTTCACTACTTAATAAGGAAGAATAGTTTTACCTAAAACAATAATTTCACATAATAAGCTGTCTCCTTTTACACTTAAAATGCTTTTATCCACCTCTAAAACACGTTTGTCCACCCTCATTTATAATCAATGCCATATTTTTGCCATGCAATTGGTGCTCAATCCTTTGGGAAAGAACCATGCATTTTTTAAGTTTATCTAATATTAATATTATGAAGAATGACAAGAAAATGGCTGTCGCATCGTGCATAGCATCGGCTGAATTCAACCTTTCCCCTATTGCACAACAATCTAATCCATCAAATTTACAACCTTAATACTTTTAAAAATGAGGAAACATTTATTTTTTTCCGTAATGCTTAGTCTGTGCACCTTTGGTGGCATATCGGTGTATCCTACACCTGCAATGGCTACCGTGGCACAGTCTCCGACTATCAAGGTTCGTGGTCAAGTTATCGACGAACAAGGTGAACCCATGCCAGGGGCTACTGTCAGGGTTAAAAATGGACAAGGCGGAACCATCACCGACTTAAACGGAAACTTCCAACTGGAGGTTCCCGGAAACTCTACCCTTTTGATAAGCTATGTGGGCTTCAAGGAACGTGAAGTAGCTGTTCGCAATCGTGCTATTATTGAAGGCATCCAGTTGCAAGCCGATAATAAGATGCTTGAACAAGTGGTTGTCGTAGGTTACGGTACACAAAAGAAGTCCGACTTAACCGGTTCTGTTGCCGTGGTAGATGCGGAAGCCTTGAAACAGACATCAAACTCCAACATCTCCACCATGCTCGAAGGTAAGGTTTCCGGTGTGCAAATCACCTCCGACGGACAGCCTGGTGCCGATCCTACCGTTCGCATACGTGGTGTCGGGTCTTTCGGTGACACCTCTCCTCTTTATGTTATCGACGGTGTTCCCATGGGAACTTCCATTCGCGATTTCTCCTCAAACGATATTGAAACCATCCAAGTACTGAAGGATGCTTCGGCTGCTGCCATCTACGGTTCGCGCGCTGCCAATGGTGTGATTATCATCACTACCAAACGCGGACAAAAAGACCAACCGCTGAAAGTGGATTACAATGGATACTTCGGTGTGGATAATATCCCTAAGGATGTCTATGATGTAATGAATGCTGACCAATACAGCCAGTACATCGGTCAGGCGGCCGCAAACTCCAACACTCCGTTGCCAACAGGATACAAGTTTGACAGCGAAACCGGAAAATACCATTTCCAGGATAACACCAATACTAACTGGTTTGACGAAGTATTCAAAACGGGTATCCGTCAAAACCACAATGTGAACCTCTCCGGAGGTGGCGCTCATAACACCTATAATATAGCATTAGACTATTTCAACCAGAAAGGGACTCTCGAAGGTGCCGGCCCTAACTACGAACGTTATACGGCACGTGTCAACAACATCATGGAGACTAAGTTCATAAAATTCCAGACCAGCCTTGTTTACTCCCACTCCGACCAAGACAACATGGGCTTGTCGAATGCTTCCGAATACGTTCAAGGCTTGTATGGTGATGTTACCAATGTGCTGCGTGGCACTTTACTGATGCAGCCCACCATCAAGGCATACGATTCTTCTACATGGGTACTTGACAACTTGGTGGGAATCGCCAACAACTTCAATTATGACGCTTACGGCTACGGCGTATACTACGATACCGTGCATGGTGACATCTCCGCTTCCAACCCGTTGCTGGTAAATAACCTGCTGAAACGCAACACTCGCGTGGATCGTTTCGTGGGAACCGGGTCTGCTGATGTGGATGTCCTCAAAATGATTGGCGTTGACAACAAAAATCATAAGCTCAACTATAAAGTCAACCTCTCTTACAGCAAAACCCATTGCAAGGACTTTACTTGGATTCCTGCATGGGTGCAAAGCAACCGTGTGTACTTGGCCAAGAGCAACGAACGACTCACCAAAGGGTCGCGCGACTATTCGGATGCTTTAATAGAGAACGTGATTACTTACGATGGCACGATAGGCAAGCATCACATTAACGTATTGGCAGGCCAGACTTACGAAGAAGAAGATACCGACCTGCTGACCGGATGGGGAATCAACTTCACCGAGCCTTATTTCCTACAGCTCCAGAATGCTTCCGATACGTATTCTAACAGCTACGAATACAAGCATTCAATCCTTTCTTACATCGGTCGTATCAATTACAATTACGATGACAGATACTTATTCTCAGCAACAGTGCGCCGGGATGGCAGTTCCCGCCTGACCAGAAATATCCGTTGGGGAACTTTCCCTTCCGTCTCTGTGGGTTGGCGTTTCGACAAAGAAAAATTCTTCCCCTTCGACCAAAATGTTGTAAACCTGTTCAAGGTGCGTGCCAGTTATGGTGAACTCGGTAACGAGAATATCGGCGAGTATATGTATCAGGCTGTCATGTCGCGCAACAACATGACTTACAATTTCAACGGTAACGTAGTGACCGGTTCTGCCGTTTCCACTTTCGTGGACAGTAACTTGGCATGGGAGAAAAAGAAGACCTACAACGTGGGTGTCGACCTTGCCTTGTTTAACAATCGCTTGGAATTCACAGCCGAATGGTACAAGAATACCAGCGAAGACCTGCTATATGCTGTCCCTGTTCCCGAACAGGCTGGTGTATCCAATACCACCGTTACGATGAATGCCGCCTCGATGAACAACTCCGGTTTTGAGTTCTCGGCTACCTACCGTAACCGTGATCGTGACTTCAAGTATGAAATTTCGGCCAACCTCAGCACATTGCGCAACCGCGTAACTTCACTAGGCTTTGGTACCGACTCTTACATCTCCGGAGCATACATTACCAATGTGGGTCAAGAAATAGGCCAGTTCTACGGCTGGGCTTATGAGGGCATTGCCCGCACACAGGAAGACTTGGACAACCACGCCACTCAAGAGGGTGCCCAGATTGGTGACTGCCTCTATAAGGACGTAAGCGGACCGGACGGTAAACCTGACGGCAAAATAGACGCCAACGACCAAGTGGTGCTGGGCAGCGGTATGCCTAAGATTCATTTCGGTCTTAATGCCCGTTTTGAATACAAGCGTTTCGACTTGAGCATTGCTACCTTCGGTGCGCTGAACTATCACGTCAGCGACGACATCTACAACTCGCTTAACTCTTGCTACGGATGGGGAAACAAAGAGGTAGGTATGCTCGATGCCAACCGCTTTAGCGAAGACGGCAGCACTTACCTTTCCAACGTGCCACGCACCTATGTCACCAACAGTGCCAGCTTGGGTTGGAACGACCTCTTCAGCTCACGCAAGATTCAGAACGCAGCCTATTGGAAGATTGCCAATGTAGAATTGGGCTACAACCTCCCCAACGAGTGGTTTGGCAAATATGTATCTGATGTACGCTTATACGTATCAGCACAGAATCTTCACACATTCACCGGCTATCACGGTTATAATGTAGACTATGCGGGAGGAACGTTCACCCCGGGATACAACTTCTGTTCTTATCCTACTGCACGCACTTTCATGTGTGGCGTTCACTTTACATTCTAATCGTTACTATCTAGTACCAAACACTAAAAACATTTCTTATGAAACTAAATAAATATTCACTTGCTCTCATTTTGGGATTTAGCACGCTGTTTTCTTGCAGTGACAGAATGGATTTGTTGAATCCCAACCAGCAAACCTCAAGTACTTTCGGCTTCAATGCCAATGATTTGGAGGAAAGCGTGATTGCTGCCTACAACCACATCCGTATGGAGGGCTCCTATGCCCGTGTAGGCTATACCATCGACGTGTGTCGTGGCGATGAAGCCTGGAACTCTTCACAAGTGTGGTATCTCCCTTTCGATGACCTTAACGCAGAAGTCACCTCAGACATCACATGGTGGCCTTGGCGGGAATGGTACTATACCATCAACGTATGCAACTTCGCCATTTCGCGTTGCGGTGAGGATAACAGCCTACTTTCTGATAAAATGAAACGCATCAAAGGACAAGTGCTTTTCCTACGCGGCCTATCATACTACAACTTGGTCGGTTATTATCAGAATCCACCTCTCATCACAGATTATGCCACCTATTCATCATTGGACGGACTTTATACCACCAACAGTACATACAACGACGTACTCGATCAGGTGGAAAAAGATTTCCGTGAGGCGATGACATTGCTTCCTTCCCGTGACGAAGGCGGTGAATGGGCTGGCGGACGCGCCACCTGCGGTGCTGCGGCGGGCTATTATGCCCGTGCCCTCATGATGCGCCAAAAATACAGCGATGCACTTCCGGTGCTGAAAGACATCATTGACAAGAAATACGGCACCTATCGGCTGATGGACAACTATGGTGACAACTTCCGCGAAGGTACGGCATACGAGAACAATGCGGAAAGCCTTTTCGAAGTGCAGTATCTCGACTATGGATCGCAAGGCACCGACGACGAGTGGACTCCGGTAAATACAAGCCCCAACGCCACACAAGGATCGGCCATTGAGAGCAACTTTGGTCCCGGTAACTATGGCGGTTGGGCCGACATCTCGGCTTCGCCCTGGCTCTATCAGCTCTTCAAAAGTGAACGTACTACCAATGGCAGACTCGATCCTAGACTCTATTGGACCATTGGAACCTACGAAAACGATTGGGCGGATTTCGAATTTGGCAATGTAGCTTATAATCAAAAACTTACATCCACCGACAATATCGTGACCAACAACACTTACGGTGGTCTGCCGATTGCCAAATTCACAAATCTCCGTACCGGTCTGTACAGCACTATCATTACAGGATTGCACGATGGCATTAACCTCCGCCTGATGCGCTATTCCGATGTGCTGCTACGTGCTGCCGAATGCGAAAACGAAGTCAATGGTCCCACACAGCAAGCTATCGACTGGATCAACGAGGTGCGTGGACGTGTCGGTCTGGCAGACTTAAAACTCAAAGACTTCGACACGGCTGACAAACTCTTTGAACAGATAGCCAATGTGGAACGTCCTAAGGAGTTCGGCTGCGAATTTGGCCGAGGCTTCGACCTTATCCGCTGGGGCTTCTTCTATGACAGCGACCGTTTGCAGCAACTCAAGGAACACGGCACGGTACGCCGCTCTACAGTGGGAGTAAAGGATCCTGTGAACTACAGCGATATAGCAAACGACCCTGAACTGAAGAGCACTTTCGACACCTACATATCTGGACACGAGTTCCTGCCTATCGTGCAGCAGTTGATGAACAACAATCCGAATCTGAAAGGCAACTCTGCCAACTATAGTACAGATAACTCCACTTACTTCCGGGAAAGCGGGTGTAAAGTGCGTCCGGTTGTAAATTTAAACAAGTAAATAAACTTAGAAGAGGGTTCAACCCATTACCTATTAAAAATTAAGACAATGAGATTAGTAAAGAAAATAGCATACGCTTGCTATTCCTTAACCTTTGGGTTACTGGCATTGACAAGCTGTACGGATGGCGAACTTTATGACGTAAACGCCCCCGACTGGATTTCCGATAAGATACAGGAAATTGAAGATTCGAAGAAACAACCGGAAGAGGAGGTGCTTGAAGGCATGCAAGAAGATGTGTACACCATCGGAAATACAGATTTCACCTCCAGTTGGTGGGCTGCTTTCTCCAAGTATTACGTAGTACCCGATGGCGAAAAGTGGAATGCGGTGTTCAACCTCCACATCAACCCGACCGATAACACGTATTACAAGAACTTTGTCCTTGTAATCACCAACGATGCAGATCGTGGAGGTACAGGATACACTGAATACGGAGCTATCCGCTTTGACTTCGCAGCCGCCCTCAATTCCGAGTGGGGCGATTATATCGATAGGCAATACATCTCGAGCACGTTGATTTTCAGTCCCGACGAAAGCAACATAGATGCCAATGTACAGAAACTGGGCGGTAAGGTGACACTTACCGTAGATCGCACCAGCGAAAATGCTTTCACTGTAAAGATAACCAACAGCGAGGTGACTAAAATTTACAAGCAACCATACAAGGAAGAAAATCTTAACACCGATGCAAACAACGCCAATATCCGCTGCTTCTTGGTTACCGAAGGCTCTTACATCGACTTCTTGCAAACCAACATCGTCCCTATTGGCGGCCTTACGTCTGCCGAAGACAAGAATCCTGTATCGATGGTACTGCAAGACATACCCGATCAAGTCAACGTAGGTACTCCGCTTGAAGAGGCAATGGCTGATGTCTCGGCCATCATTACCTTTGAAGAGGGAGTGACCAAAACCGTACCGGCTGCCGAACTCACATTCTCTGCCATCCCCGATATGGAACAACCGGGTGTGAAAACTCTTGTGGCCATCTACAATAAGACCTTTAAGGGTGAGAATTGTGATAAGCCGATTATGGCTAGTACTACCTTTGAAGCCGTGGAAAAGATTGCATCCATCGAGGTGACTACCCCACCCTCGCACACGCGATACTATTATTATACTTCGGCAGCTACCGCGAGCCTGACGGACCGGACAATGGTCTTCGACCCGACAGGTCTGGTGGTTACGGCAACTTACACCGATGGAAGTACAAGAACCGTTGACAACGCGAGACTCAGCTTCTCTGCCGTTCCCGCGAAGGCCGGTTCTCAGAGCGTTACCATTACCGCTGGAGAAGAAGTCACCGCAACAGTAGAGGTTACCGTCTTCGAATCTACAGTTTCTGAAGTGAGAAACACAGCCAATATGGTAGGAGCCGAAGATAACTCAACGGGCTTCGGGGCAGCTTTCTCAGACTATTTCAGCATACCTATGGGCGAGACAAAGTCTATCACCTTCACCAACTACAGCAATCTAGCTAACTTCTGGAACAACTTCGTTGTGGTTCTCCGTAAGGCCAATTATATTGACGAATACGCATTTGTTCGCGCTGACAACTGGGGAATGGGCAACGGATATGATGCCTGCGTTCACAGCGGAACACAAGGCGACTTGAACACCTGGCTTGCCGGCATGAATGGAGCCAAGGTCACGGTCTACGTGACCAACTGCGGTAATAGCACCGCCGATGTTCAAGCAGTGATGGAGGGTACTACAGGTACAACTTCCACTCAATATTATTTAGGTATCAATACAGTGAACCCCGACGACCTGCACTTCGCACTGACCGTGGACGGCTGTCATCTCGTCTTCAATGAATAAGAATAAGAGAGGTTCACAATTAAATCATTTTATCATCCATATCAAATGAAAAAAATAACATTATTCTTCATGTCCCTGCTGACTGTCCTTGCTTTTGCAGCTTGCTCCGACGGGTTGGACAATATCGAATACGATAGAAACAGCGGTATAACCATAGCCACCGCCCAAGTCACTGCAACCACAGGTACCTCGCTGACTGTCACTGCATCGGCCACCGGCAATATCGACCAGATAGTCAAGAAAGGCTTTTGCTACAGCGTCAATGCTCAGAATCCAACCATCAAAGATAACATAGTAGAGGCCGACGAGAATTTCAGTGCCACGATTTCCGGCTTGACAGGCAATACCTCTTACTATATCCGTGCTTATGTCTACGGTAACAGCCGTTATACCTACTCGGATGCGTTCACTGCAACCACAGAAAGCCAAAGTCTTGACGAACAGCTCCAAAACTACGTAGCACCCGCCTATGAGGACAACTACGTGGACATAGCTGCCTGGAGCAACCGCAATCAATGGAACCTAGCCAACGTTCATGACCCCACAGTGATGAAAGCGGATGACGGATATTATTATATGTATCAAACAGACGCCTCCTATGGAAATGCACACAGTGGAAACGGACACTTCCATGCACGTCGTTCCAAGGACCTAGTCAACTGGGAATACCTCGGAGCAACCATGAGCGAAACTCCCCCGGCATGGATTAAAGAAAAACTAAACGCATATCGACAGGAAATGGGTTTAGAGCCAATTGACAATCCTTCTTACGGATATTGGGCACCGGTGGCACGAAAAGTATCCACAGGCAAGTATCGTATGTATTACTCTATCGTTATAACCAACTATATCAAAACCGGTAAGCCGGAAATTGAAAACAATGGAAACTTCGACAATTCATGGACAGAACGTGCCTTTATCGGATTAATGGAAACTTCCGATCCGGCAAGCAATATATGGGAAGATAAAGGTTATGTAGTATGTTCAGCCAGTGACAAAGGAATGACGGATTACGGACGTAGCAGTACGGGCGATTGGAATGCATATTTTAAAATCAATGCAATCGACCCTACCTATATTATAACTACCAATAATGAACATTGGTTGATCTATGGTTCATGGCATAGTGGTATCGCTGCTTTGCAACTAAATCCGGAAGATGGCAAGCCACTAAATGCTTTAGGCAAACCTTGGAATATTACGGGAGATGATAACTCCGGCTATGGAAAAATCATAGCCAAACGTGGTAGCAGCCGCTGGCAAGCATCTGAAGGACCGGAAATTATTTATCGCAACGGTTATTATTATCTTTTCCTGGCTTATGGCACATTATCAGTAGAATACAACACACGTGTTTGCCGTTCTGCCAACATTGACGGACCTTATGTAGATATAGACGGAAACTCTGCCATGGGTAACAGTGAACTATATCCGATACTGACTGCCCCTTACAAGTTCAATAATAGCTACGGTTGGGTAGGTATCTCTCACTGTGGTATATTCGATGATGGAGAAGACAACTGGTATTATGCCTCTCAAGGGCGTTTTCCTGTGAATGTAGGTGGCAATGAATACTCAAACGCTATCATGATGGGACATGTCCGCAGTATCCGTTGGGATGTCAATGGTTGGCCTCTCGTTATGCCCGAAAGATACGGAGCAGTGCCACAAGTGCCTATCACAGAAGCTGAAATAGCAGGAGATTGGGAACATTTAGCATTAACAACCAATACAGGCAACCAAAAAACTTCTGAGACAATGACTTATGACCTCAGTACTCATAAAATAACTTCCGGTAGCTGGAAAAGTGCCACATGGACATTTGATGAAGCTACCCAAACAATAACCACAAGCACCGGAGTCGTACTTTACCTGCAACGCGAAGTAGACTGGGAAACAACTCCCAGGACACATACCATCGTTTATGCTGCCCATGGTACACAAAAGACTTATTGGGGAAAGAAAATCCACTAAACGCTCATTGATAATCTTCAAGAAACTGCTTCCGGAATTTTGATAACCGGAAGCAGTTTTTTCTCTTTTATGCTGCATAACATATAAGAGTGTATTTGACACACCAAACTAAAGTGTTACTTTTACACCCAAATTAAGATAAGAATCTCATTTACATAAAAAAAATAAAGCCATGAAAAAACATTTTCTACTTGCAGGAATTGTAGCGCTGATGCTGTCAGCATGCAACAACAAGCCGGCTTCCGAGCTGACTTTATCCGGTCTTGACCCGGTAAATTTTCAAACAGAAGTGAACAATGCCCAAACGAATCTTTATACATTAAAGAATAAGGCAGGTATGGAAGTATGCATCACTAACTTCGGGGGACGCATCGTGTCTATCATGGTGCCGGACAAAAACGGAAAGATGCAGGATGTAGTTTTAGGTTTTGACAGCATTGCTGATTATATTAATGTACCAAGCGATTTCGGCGCTTCTATCGGACGTTATGCCAACCGTATCAATCAGGGACGTTTTGTCTTAGACGGTGACACTATCCAGTTGCCGCAAAATAATTTCGGCCACTGTCTGCACGGCGGTCCGAAAGGCTGGCAATATCAGGTTTATGAGGCCAACCTTATTGACCCTATGACATTGGAACTGACCCGTATTTCACCCGATGGTGACGAAAACTTCCCGGGCAATGTTACAGCTAAAGTGACTTACCAACTGACCGAAGACAACGCTATCGACATTAAATATAGCGCTACTACTGATAAAAAGACGATTATCAACATGACCAACCACTCTTACTTCAACCTGGCAGGTAATCCGTCAAAAGCTTCAACTGATAATATCATGTATGTAAACGCAGACTACTACACTCCAGTAGACAGTACCTTTATGACAACAGGCGAAATAGCCCCGGTAAAAGACACTCCTATGGACTTCACCACTCCAAAAGCAGTAGGACAGGAAATCAACAACTACGATTTCGTCCAGTTGAAGAACGGAAACGGATATGACCATAACTGGGTACTGAACACGAAAGGCGACATTTCTCAGGTAGCAGCCAGACTGACTTCTCCTGAAAGCGGCATTACCCTGGAAATCTATACCAACGAACCGGGTATCCAGGTTTATACAGGCAACTTCCTTGACGGAACCGTAACCGGCAAGAAAGGTATCGTCTACAACCAACGTGCTTCGGTATGTCTGGAAACACAGCACTATCCTGACAGTCCCAACAAGGCAGACTGGCCTTCAGTGGTTTTGGAACCGGGACAAACATACAACAGCGAATGTATTTTTAAATTCTCAGTAGAGAAATAATATTAACTTATAAATCATATTTATTGTGGAAGCATTAGATTGGGTAGTAATTGGAGTCTTCTTTTTGGCTCTAATCGGTATTATCGTCTGGGTAGTCAAGCAAAAACAAAATGACTCGGCAGATTATTTCTTAGGCGGACGCGACGCGACATGGATCGCAATCGGCGCCTCTATCTTTGCATCAAACATCGGTTCGGAACATTTAATCGGACTGGCGGGAGCCGGAGCATCCAGCGGTATGGCTATGGCACACTGGGAAATCCAAGGATGGATGATTTTGATTTTGGGATGGGTATTCGTTCCTTTCTATACACGAAGCATGGTATATACGATGCCTGAATTCCTGGAACGCCGTTATAATCCTCAGTCACGTACCATCTTGTCAGTAATTTCTTTAGTAAGTTACGTATTGACTAAAGTGGCTGTTACCGTATATGCCGGTGGCCTGGTATTCCAACAGGTATTCGGCATCAAAGAACTTTGGGGAATCGACTTCTTCTGGATTGCAGCAATCGGTCTGGTACTCCTGACTGCACTTTATACAATCTTCGGTGGTATGAAATCGGTATTGTACACTTCTGTGTTACAGACTCCTATCCTTCTGTTAGGTTCATTAATCATCCTTGTGCTTGGTTTCAAAGAACTCGGTGGATGGGACGAAATGATGAGAGTTTGTGGTGCTGTAACCGTAAATGATTACGGTGATACAATGACTAACCTCATTCGCAGTAATGATGATGCAAACTTCCCCTGGCTGGGTGCTTTGATCGGTTCTGCTATTATCGGTTTCTGGTACTGGTGTACTGACCAGTTTATCGTACAACGTGTACTTTCCGGAAAGAATGAGACAGAAGCACGCCGCGGTACTATCTTCGGCGCTTACCTGAAACTGTTGCCTGTATTTCTGTTCCTGATTCCGGGTATGATTGCTTTTGCTTTACATCAGAAATATATCGGTGCCGGTGGTGAAGGTTTCCTTCCGATGCTCGCGAACGGCAATGCAAATGCCGATGCAGCTTTCCCGACATTAGTAGCTAAATTACTTCCTGCCGGTGTGAAAGGTTTGGTAGTATGTGGTATTCTTGCCGCTCTGATGAGTTCTTTGGCTTCTTTGTTTAACTCATCTGCCATGTTGTTTACAATCGACTTCTACAAGCGTTTCAGACCGGAAACGCCAGAAAAGAAACTGGTAGGTATCGGTCAGATTGCAACGGTTGTTATCGTAATTTTGGGTATTCTTTGGATTCCCATCATGCGTAGCGTTGGCGATGTACTTTACACATATTTGCAGGATGTTCAGTCTGTACTGGCTCCGGGTATTGCCGCAGCTTTTTTATTGGGTATCTGCTGGAAACGTACTTCCGCCCAAGGTGGTATGTGGGGATTGATTTCGGGTATGGTGATTGGTTTAACCCGTTTGGGGGCTAAAGTATATTACAGTAATGCCAGCGAAGTAGCAGACTCTACATTCAAATATTTGTTCTACGATATGAACTGGTTGTTCTTCTGCGGATGGATGTTCCTGTTCTGTATCATCGTAGTAATTGTAGTCAGCTTGACAACAGAAGCCCCGACGACCGAAAAAATCCAAGGACTGGTATTCGGTACGGCTACCAAAGAACAAAAAGCGGCTACACGTGCAAGCTGGAATTACTGGGATATTATCCATACAATTATTATCCTGGCTATCACAGGTGCATTCTACTGGTATTTCTGGTAATTAAATAGAAACTCATATTAACAAAATAATGAATAGCTATTATAGCTCGAATCCTACCTTCTATCTTGGTATCGACTGTATTATCTTCGGTTTTAACGAAGGCGAATTAAACCTGCTGTTGTTGAAAAGAAATTTTGAACCGGCAATGGGTGAATGGTCATTGATGGGAGGGTTCGTGCAAAACAATGAAAGCGTGGACGATGCTGCCAAACGTGTACTAGCGGAGCTTACAGGATTGGAAAACGTGTATATGGAACAGGTGGGAACCTTCGGGGCAGTTGACCGCGACCCGGGAGAACGGGTAATCTCCGTTGCATACTATGCGCTCATCAACATCAATGAATACGACCGGAAACTGGTAAAGAAACACAATGCTTACTGGGTGAATATCAATGAACTCCCCCAACTGATTTTCGACCATCCCGAAATGGTGGCACAAGCACGGGAGTTAATGAAACAGAAAGCATCTTCCGAGCCAATCGGTTTCAATTTATTGCCGAAGCTCTTCACTTTGTCCCAATTGCAAAGCCTATATGAAGCCATCTACGGTGAGGAAATGGACAAGCGGAATTTCCGCAAGCGTGTTGCAGGAATGGACTATGTAGAAAAGACGGACAAAATAGATAAACTGGGGTCCAAGCGCGGTGCAGCCTTGTATAAGTTTAACAGCAAAGTTTACCACAAAGACCCGAAATTTAAATTATAATCAATATGCTGGAAGAACTGAAAGAAAAAGTGTTTCATGCCAACCTCGAATTGGTAAAGCATGGATTAGTCATCTTTACCTGGGGAAATGTTTCTGCCATCGACCGTGAAAGCGGGCTGGTAGTAATCAAGCCCAGTGGTGTAAGTTATGATGATATGAAAGCAGAAGATATGGTAGTAGTGGATTTAGAAGGCAAAGTCGTCGAAGGACGGCTGAAGCCTTCCTCAGATACTCCCACTCATGTAGTACTCTACAAAGCATTCCCGGAAATCGGCGGAGTGGTACACACCCACTCTACTTATGCGACAGCTTGGGCACAGGCCGGTTGTGACATTCCGAATATCGGAACGACCCATGCTGATTATTTCCATGACGCCATCCCCTGCACGGCAGACATGACGGAAGCGGAAGTGAAGGGTGCCTACGAACTAGAAACCGGAAATGTGATTGTGAAACGTTTCGAAGGATTGAATCCCGTACATACGCCGGGAGTTCTGGTGAAGAACCACGGTCCTTTCTCCTGGGGGAAAGACGCCCATGATGCAGTGCACAATGCTGTAGTGATGGAGCAGGTAGCCAAGATGGCAAGCATTGCTTATGCCGTCAATCCGAACTTGACAATGAACCCGCTGCTGGTGGAAAAACATTTCAGCCGCAAACATGGTCCGAACGCTTATTACGGACAATAAATAATGAAAGATTAACAACTTAAAATTGAATAAAGATATGAACGCATTTGACCAATATGAAGTATGGTTCGTAACAGGAGCACAGCTCTTGTACGGAGGTGACGCAGTAATCGCAGTAGACGCACACTCTAATGAAATGGTAAACGGACTGAATGAATCCGGCAAACTTCCTGTAAAAGTGGTATATAAAGGAACGGCAAACTCTTCCAAAGAGGTGGAAACTGTTTTCAAAGCTGCAAATAACGATGATAAATGTATCGGTGTCATCACTTGGATGCATACTTTCTCTCCTGCCAAAATGTGGATTCATGGCTTGCAACAACTGAAGAAACCGTTGCTGCACCTGCACACTCAGTTCAACAAGGAAATCCCCTGGGATACAATGGACATGGATTTCATGAACCTTAACCAGTCTGCCCACGGCGACCGTGAATTCGGACACATCTGTACCCGTATGCGTATCCGCCGCAAAGTAGTGGTAGGTTACTGGAAAGAAGAAGAAACACAGCATAAGATTGCCGTTTGGATGCGCGTTTGCGCTGGTTGGGCAGATTCTCAGGATATGCTGATTATCCGCTTTGGTGACCAGATGAACAATGTAGCCGTAACCGATGGTGACAAAGTGGAAGCTGAACAACGCATGGGTTATCACGTAGACTACTGTCCGGTAAGCGAACTGATGGAATATCACAAAGAAATCAAGAATGAAGATGTAGATACATTGGTAGCTACCTACTTCCAGGAATACGATCACGATGCTTCTTTAGAAGACAAATCGACCGAAGCTTATCAGAAAGTATGGAATGCCGCTAAAGCAGAACTTGCCATCCGTGCCATTCTGAAAGCTAAAGGCGCTAAAGGATTCACTACCAACTTCGACGATTTGGGCGACATCGAACACAATGGTTTTGACCAGATTCCGGGATTAGCTTCCCAACGCCTGATGGCGGAAGGCTACGGATTCGGTGCCGAAGGCGACTGGAAATCAGCCGCTCTTTACCGTACTGTATGGGTAATGAACCAAGGACTTCCGAAAGGCTGCTCATTCCTTGAAGATTATACACTGAACTTCGACGGCGCCAACAGTTCTATCCTGCAATCACACATGTTGGAAATCTGCCCGCTTATCGCTGCCAACAAACCTCGTCTGGAAGTACACTTCCTCGGTATTGGTATTCGTAAGAGCCAGACTGCACGTCTTGTATTTACCTCAAAAGTAGGTACAGGCTGCACCGCTACGATAGTAGATATGGGCAACCGTTTCCGTCTGATTGTAAACGACGTAGAATGTATTGAGCCGAAACCGCTGCCTAAGTTGCCGGTTGCTTCCGCTCTTTGGATTCCGATGCCTAACCTTGAAGTAGGTGCAGGTGCATGGATTCTGGCAGGTGGTACTCACCACTCTTGCTTCTCTTACGACCTGACAGCCGAATACTGGGAAGATTATGCGGAAATTGCAGGCATCGAAATGGTACATATCAACAAAGATACTACTATCAGTTGCTTCAAGAAAGAACTGCGCATGAACGAGGTGTATTACATGCTGAATAAGGCGCTTTGCTAAACCTTAAAATATTGATTTCAACATGAAATTAGATGCAAAATCAACAATCGAGACAGGCAAAGCCATTCTGGGTATAGAACTCGGTTCAACGCGAATAAAAGCAGTTTTGATTGACCAGGAAAACAAACCAATCGCTCAAGGCAGCCACACATGGGAGAACCAGTTGGTAGACGGGCTTTGGACTTATAGCATTGAAGCCATCTGGTCAGGTTTGCAAGATTGCTATGCCGACCTTCGTTCCAATATTAAGAACTTATACGGTGACGTGGAAATCGAGAACCTGGCAGCTATCGGTGTCAGTGCCATGATGCACGGTTATATGCCGTTTAATGAAAAAGAAGAAATACTCGTGCCATTCCGTACTTGGAGAAACACTAATACAGGTCGAGCAGCGGCAGCCTTGTCCGAACTATTTGTCTACAACATTCCTCTGAGATGGAGCATTTCACATTTGTATCAGGCTATCCTGGACAATGAAGCACATGTCAAAGACATCAAATTCCTGACAACCCTTGCAGGTTATGTGCATTGGCAGCTAACTGGCGAAAAGGTATTGGGTATCGGTGACGCATCGGGTATGCTCCCTATCGATCCGACAACCCATAACTATTCGGCTGAAATGGTGGCTAAGTTCGATAATCTGATTGCTCCGAAAGAATATAGCTGGAAGCTGGAAGATATTCTGCCTAAAGTATTGTCGGCAGGTGAAAATGCCGGTGTCCTCACTCCGGAAGGAAGTAAAATGCTCGATGCATCGGGTCATTTGAAGGCAGGAATACCGGTTTGTCCGCCGGAAGGAGACGCAGGAACTGGCATGGTTGCAACCAATGCCGTCAAGCAGCGTACAGGAAACGTATCGGCAGGTACTTCCTCATTCTCTATGATTGTATTGGAGAAAGAATTATCGAAGCCATACGAGATGATTGACATGGTTACGACTCCTGACGGAAGTCCTGTAGCTATGGTACATTGCAATAACTGTACGTCCGACCTCAATGCGTGGGTTAACCTGTTCAAAGAATACCAGGAACTTTTGGGCATCCCTGTAAATATGGATGAAATTTACAGCAAGCTCTACAATATTGCCCTCACAGGTGATGCCGACTGCGGTGGTCTTCTCTCCTACAATTACATCTCCGGCGAACCTGTAACGGGTATTGCTGACGGAAGACCGCTATTCGTACGCTCGGCAAATGATAAGTTCAGCCTGGCAAACTTTATGCGGACTCACTTGTATGCTTCTGTAGGAGTGCTCAAGATTGGCAACGACATTCTATTCAACGAAGAGAAAGTCAAAGTTGACAGAATTACAGGACACGGCGGATTATTCAAGACCAAAGGAGTAGGCCAGAGAGTGCTTGCAGCAGCCATCAACTCACCTATTTCCGTAATGGAAACAGCCGGTGAAGGTGGTGCCTGGGGGATTGCCCTGTTAGGCTCTTACCTCGTGAACAATGAAAAAAAACAATCCCTTGCCGATTTCCTGGACGAAAATGTATTTGTAGGTGACGCTGGTGTCGAAATATCTCCCGTACCCGAAGATGTAGCCGGTTTTAATGCATACATTGAAAACTACAAGGCTGGATTGCCTATTGAGGAAGCGGCAGCTAAATTCAAATAAGCCACATCACGAGGCTTATTCGCTTCTTTCTCAATCATCATTTTAAGTATTAACATAAACTATCCCTATCCCCTCTCCGTTTGGAGAGGGATAAGGGGAAATCTACCATCATGAAAACCACCTCGTTCATACTTGCCCTTCTTCTATCCGTTTCATTGGGAAAAGCACAAAACCGGCAACAAGTTTCGTACTTTCCCCTACAAGATGTAAAACTGCTGAACAGTCCTTTTCTGCAAGCCCAACAGACTGATTTACATTATATATTATCAATGAATCCCGACCGCCTGCTCGCCCCTTTCCTCCGTGAAGCAGGATTGACTCCCAAAGCTCCGAGCTACACCAATTGGGAAAACACAGGACTGGATGGGCACATTGGCGGACATTATTTATCCGCCCTCTCCATGATGTATGCCGCGACCGGAGACACTGCTGTCTACAACCGTCTCAACTATATGTTGAACGAACTTCACCGCGCACAGCAAGCTGTCGGCACAGGATTTATCGGCGGCACGCCGAACAGCCTCCAACTATGGAAAGATATTAAAGCTGGAAATATCCGTGCCGGTGGTTTCGACCTTAACGGCAAATGGGTACCTCTCTACAACATACACAAGACTTATGCCGGACTGCGGGACGCTTATCTTTATGCAGGAAGCGACCTCGCTCGACAAATGCTGGTTGATTTTACCGACTGGATGATTGACATTACTTCCGACTTGAGCGATGAACAAATACAAGATATGCTTCGTAGCGAACATGGCGGATTAAACGAGACTTTCGCCGATGTGGCCGAAATCACAGGCGACAAGAAGTATCTGGAACTAGCACGCCGTTTCTCTCACAAGTTTATCTTAGATCCGCTTATCAAAGAGGAAGACAAACTGACAGGCATGCACGCCAACACACAAATACCGAAAGTCATCGGGTACAAACGGATAGCTGAACTTTCACAAGACGACAAGAACTGGAATCATGCTGCAGAGTGGGATCATGCCGCCCGTTTTTTCTGGAACACGGTAGTCAATCACCGTTCTGTCTGTATCGGTGGAAATAGTGTACGCGAGCACTTCCATCCGTCGGATAACTTCACGTCCATGCTGAACGATGTTCAAGGACCGGAGACTTGCAATACCTACAATATGCTCCGGCTTACCAAAATGCTTTATCAGGATTCTCCCGAAACGAATTTCGCCGACTATTACGAGCGTGCACTCTATAATCATATTTTAGCGTCACAAGAACCGGAGAAAGGTGGTTTTGTCTATTTCACCCCCATGCGTCCCGGACATTACCGGGTTTACTCACAACCGGAGACATCCATGTGGTGCTGCGTCGGTTCAGGACTGGAAAATCACACCAAGTACGGTGAATTTATTTATGCGCATCAAAAAGATACGCTATATGTCAACCTATTCATCCCGTCACAACTGACCTGGAAAGAAAAGGGAGTTACTTTGACACAAGAAACCCGTTTCCCCGATGACGGAAAAGTGACATTACGCATTGATAAAGCACCGAAGAAAGGGATCACCTTGAAAATACGCCAACCTCAATGGACTGGACACAGTAAAGAATACAATGTGAAAATCAATGGTAAAAACGAAGCGTCTATCGTCGAAGAAAACAGCAATTATCTGACTCTCCACCGTAAATGGAAAAAAGGAGATGTAATTACCTTTAATCTTCCAATGAAAGTCAGCCTTGAGCAGATACCTGACAAGAAAGACTATTACGCTTTCTTATACGGTCCTATCGTCCTTGCGGCTTCTACGGGCACCGGACATCTCGACGGTTTGTACGCAGACGACAGCCGTGGCGGACATATCGCCCATGGCAAACAAATTCCTTTGCAGGAAGTGCCGATGTTGATTGGAAATCCCGAATCAATCCGTAATTCCCTTCACAAAAAGGACGATAACCAGTTAATATTCACCTTCGACGGGAACGTATATCCTGCACAAAACAAAACATTGGAACTTATCCCGTTCTTCCGTTTGCACAATGCCCGATACGCTATTTACTTCCGTCAGGCAAACGAAGAACAATTCAAAATCATCCAGAAAGAAATGGCAACAGCCGAAAGAAAAGCAACAGAATTAGCAAACCAAACCGTCGACCTGATTTTCCCCGGTGAACAGCAACCGGAATCCGACCACGGAATCCAATACGAACAAGCAGAAACCGGTACAAATAAAGACCGCTATTTCCGCCGTGCCAAAGGTTGGTTCAGCTATAACCTGAAAGTAAAAGAAGAAGCAGGCCGGATTAGAATTACCATACAGAAGAATGACCGTAACAAAGTAGCCATTCTATTGAATAATAATAAACTGGCAGTCAATCCTACCATAAGCGAAGCGGATAAAGACGGATTTATTACCCTCTCCTGGCTTCTGCCACAAAAACTGAAATCCGGAAGTTGCCCGATACGCTTCACCCCTGACGGAACAGAGTGGACGCCTGCCATTTATGAGGTACGCCTGCTCAAATAATCAACGTTTATCATCACTGTAAATCAAACATCTATATAATCATTTAAACAAATACCATTTATGAAAGCAAAACTATTAGCCAGCACGGTCTTTCTGGCAGCATCGGTATCTCTTTCTGCACAAAAGAGTGCTACCATCACCGTACACGCCGATCAAGGCAAAGAAATCATCCCGAAAGAAATCTACGGCCAGTTTGCCGAACACCTAGGTTCATGCATCTATGGTGGTCTTTGGGTAGGCGAAAACTCGGATATTCCTAATATCAAAGGATATCGCACAGATGTATTCAATGCACTGAAAGACTTGTCCGTTCCCGTTCTTCGCTGGCCGGGCGGATGCTTTGCCGATGAATACCACTGGATGGACGGCATTGGTCCGAAAGAAAACCGTCCGAAGATGGTTAACAATAACTGGGGCGGAACAATCGAAGACAACAGCTTCGGAACCCACGAGTTTTTGAATCTCTGCGAAATGTTGGGCTGCGAACCTTACGTAAGCGGAAATGTAGGTAGCGGTACGGTGGAAGAACTTGCCAAATGGGTAGAATACATGACATCGGACGGTGACTCTCCAATGGCAAATCTCCGCCGCAAGAACGGTCGTGACAAGGCATGGAAAGTAAAATACCTCGGTGTAGGTAATGAAAGTTGGGGATGCGGTGGCAGCATGCGTCCGGAATATTACGCAGATTTATACCGTCGTTATTCCACCTATTGCCGTAACTATGACGGCAACCGCCTGTTCAAAATCGCCAGTGGCGCCAGTGACTATGATTACAACTGGACAGATGTATTGATGAACCGCGTAGGACATCGTATGGAAGGTCTTTCCCTGCACTACTATACAGTAACGGGATGGAGCGGCAGTAAAACATCCGCAACCCAGTTCAATAAGGACGATTATTACTGGACAATGGGCAAATGCCTTGAGGTGGAAGACGTGCTAAAGAAACATTGCGCCATCATGGACAAATATGATAAGGACAAGAAAATCGCCCTCTTGCTTGACGAATGGGGAACCTGGTGGGATGAAGAACCGGGAACTATCCGCGGACACCTTTATCAGCAAAACACACTACGTGACGCTTTCGTTGCCTCTCTGAGCCTTGACGTATTCCACAAATACACTGACCGCCTGAAGATGGCAAACATCGCACAGATAGTCAACGTACTCCAATCCATGATTCTGACAAAAGACAAAGAGATGGTGCTCACTCCTACTTATTACGTCTTCAAAATGTACAAAGTACACCAAGATGCCACTTATCTCCCAATCGAGCTGAACTGTGAAAAGATGAACGTACGCGACAACCGCACTGTGCCTATGGTGAGCGCAACCGCATCAAAAGACAAAAACGGAGTTATCCATATTTCCCTCTCGAATGTGAACGCTGACGAAGCACAGGAAATAACCGTCAACCTCGGGGATACAAAATCGAAAAAAGCTGTCGGAGAAATCCTGACCTCAGCCAAACTGACCGATTACAATTCTTTTGAGAATCCTGATATTGTAAAACCGGCACCTTTCAAAGAGGTAAAAATCAATAAAGGTACAATGAAGGTAAAACTTCCCGCTAAGTCTATTGTTACTTTAGAGTTACAGTAATTCAAGGGCTGTTACTTATTGTATTACAAACAAGAAGAGTGTTAAAATGGTAATAAAAAAGATGGCACTTTTGGATTGTTAAATCCACATAAAGAGTTATCTTTGCCAGCAATCTGACAGAAATCAATTAAATTTTAATGATATGAACGATAACAAACTTATGAATCGTGCAGCGGATAATATCCGTATTCTTGCTGCTTCAATGGTTGAAAAAGCCAATTCCGGTCACCCGGGGGGCGCCATGGGTGGTGCTGACTTTGTAAATGTACTCTTTTCTGAGTTTCTAGTATACGACCCCGAGAATCCCCGTTGGGAAGGACGTGACCGCTTTTTCCTCGACCCGGGACACATGTCTCCAATGCTTTATTCTACGTTGGCATTGACAGGAAAATTCACGCTGGACGAACTGAAAGAATTCCGTCAATGGGGAAGCCCTACTCCGGGACACCCTGAAGTGGACATCATGCGTGGCATCGAAAATACTTCCGGTCCGCTGGGACAGGGACATACTTTCGCTGTAGGTGCTGCTATTGCTGCCAAATTCTTGAAAGCCCGTTTCGACGAGGTGATGAACCAGACAATCTATGCTTACATCTCCGACGGTGGTATCCAGGAAGAAATTTCTCAAGGTTCCGGACGTATTGCTGGTGCTTTGGGACTGGACAACCTGATTATGTTCTATGACTCCAACGACATTCAGCTTTCTACTGAAACAAAAGATGTGACCGTTGAAGACACAGCCATGAAATATGAAGCATGGGGATGGAAAGTAATCAGCATAAACGGTAACGATCCTGACGAAATCCGTGCGGCAATCAAGGAAGCACAGGCGGAAAAGGAACGCCCGACACTAATTATCGGTAAGACTGTAATGGGTAAAGGCGCTCGCAAGGCAGACGGCAGCAGCTATGAAGCCAACTGTGCTACTCACGGTGCTCCGCTCGGTGGCGACGCTTATGTAAATACAATCAACAACTTGGGCGGTGACCCAACCAACCCATTTGTAATTTTCCCGGAAGTAGCCGAACTGTATGCAAAAAGAACAGAAGAACTGAAGAAAATCGTAGCTGAAAGATACGCAGTGAAAGCCGCATGGGCAAAAGCCAATCCGGAACTGGCTGCAAAACTAGAACTCTTCTTCTCAGGCAAAGCTCCGAAAGTAGACTGGTCTGCTATCGAACAGAAAGCAGGTAGCGCTACTCGTGCTGCATCTGCAACCGTATTGGGCGCACTTGCTACACAGGTAGAAAACATGATCGTTGCTTCTGCCGACCTTTCTAACTCTGACAAGACTGACGGTTTCCTGAAAAAAACTCATTCTTTCAAGAAAGGTGATTTCAGCGGAGCATTCTTCCAGGCTGGTGTATCCGAATTGTCAATGGCTTGTATCTGTATCGGTATGTCTCTCCACGGTGGTGTTATCGCTGCTTGCGGTACATTCTTCGTATTCTCCGACTATATGAAACCAGCCGTACGTATGGCTGCCTTGATGGAACAACCGGTGAAATTCATCTGGACACACGACGCATTCCGCGTAGGTGAAGACGGTCCTACTCACGAACCGGTAGAACAGGAAGCACAAATCCGCTTGATGGAGAAACTGAAAAACCATAAGGGACACAACTCTATGCTGGTACTTCGCCCGGCTGATGCAGAAGAGACAACTATTGCATGGAAACTTGCTATGGAAAATATGTCTACTCCGACAGGCCTGATCTTCTCTCGTCAGAATATTGCCAATTTACCGGCAGGAACAGATTACGAACAAGCAGCTAAGGGTGCTTATATCGTAGCAGGTTCCGATGAAAATCCGGATGTTATCCTGGTAGCTTCAGGTTCTGAAGTATCTACATTGGTAGCTGGCACAGAGTTACTTCGTAAAGATGGCGTGAAGGTACGCATTGTATCTGTTCCGTCTGAAGGTCTGTTCCGTAACCAACCGAAAGAATATCAGGAAGCTGTTCTTCCGTCAGACGCAAAAATCTTCGGTATGACTGCCGGCCTGCCTGTCACTCTTCAAGGTCTGGTAGGTTGCTACGGTAAAGTTTGGGGATTGGAATCTTTCGGTTTCTCCGCTCCTTACAAAGTGTTGGACGAGAAACTTGGATTCACTGCCGAAAACGTATATAACCAAGTAAAAGCAATGCTCTAATGAAAACAATCGGATTAGCATGCGACCATGCCGGCTTTGAACTGAAAGAATATGTTCGCGGCTGGTTGGAAGCAAAAGGCTGGGCATACAAAGATTTCGGAACAAACTCTACCGCAAGCGTAGACTATCCGGACTATGCCCATCCGCTAGCCCTCGCAGTGGAATCGGGTGGATGTTATCCCGGTATCGCTATCTGTGGCAGCGGAAACGGAATCAATATGACGTTGAACAAGCATCAGGGAATTCGTGCTGCACTCTGCTGGAACGCAGAAATCGCACACTTGGCCCGTCAGCACAATGACGCCAATATTCTGGTGATGCCGGGACGTTTTATCAGTACTGAAGAAGCGGACATGATTCTGACAGAGTTCTTCTCTACAGAGTTTGAAGGTGGACGCCATCAGAACCGCATTGATAAGATTCCGGTAAAATAAAGCCTGAAGATAAATCAAACAGATATAAAGCTGTTCTTCTTTTTGAAGGGCAGCTTTATTTTTATACCTGCTTCACCGGACAAGCCCGACTATAAACTGATAACAGAAATAACCGCAGATAACAAATTTCAGCAAAGTGCCGAGAATAAATCCGAGCAATGAACCGAATCCGGATTTTAGTGCCTGGGAAAACTCCTTATTTCCCAATAATTCACCAATCACGGCACCAAGAAAGGGACCGACAATAATTCCCCAAGGCAAGAAAAGAAGCCCGACCAACGTTCCGATGATACATCCCCAATTTCCCCATTTACTGCCGCCGCTATATTTACTTCCCAACATCGGAGTGAAATAATCCAATACCTGCAATACAGCTACAATCAATAACCATACGATAAATTGCGTCGTACTATATTGTACTTTATCCGTCAAATGCAGAAAAACCAATCCCAAATAAGCAATAGGTGGTCCCGGAAGAAACGGAAGAATACAACCTGCCAATCCGGCTATCAGACAAAGGGCACTTATCACAATCAAAACAATATCCAACATAGTCTATACATTTTAATATCTGCACAAAAGTACAGTATCTTTCAGTAAATACAAGCCAACATCAAGAATTATTTCGCCCCTTCACTCATCCCTTACCCACTATCACTGATGAACAAAGTGATATAAAAGATATTAAAAAAGAGGTGAAGGGTATATCTTCATAAAGATATTTAGCTGATAACTCCAATAAATAAAGAGTGAGCCTATGTCTAATGACTTTGTCAATTGGTATTCAACGAAAAATGTAAAGTCAAGACTTTACTGGGCCTTTGAAGGAATTGCTTTTGACATAAGAAATAATGCTTCCTGGCATGCCGATTGGGGTAAAAAGCCTGATTCCTTGGCAAAGCAAATCCACATAGCCGAACTATTTTACAAACTAATCCCAATATATTCACATAGGTTTCTTCCTGCCAGTCCCTGTGATAATGAGACATATAGTACTATTTATTCACCCAATATGCAATAAACTCAAAACGATGCAAATTTCCGTCCTCATTTGCCCTGTTTACATAAATAAAAACTATCTTTGCGTTTCAGAATCCCGAAAGACGAAAGAAATGGAGCAAATAGACAACCTAAAAGAGCTAATCAATCAGGGGGACGTGGACACAGCGATTAAGCAATTGGACCAGCTTCTCCGGGACACTTCTGCCAAAGAAGAAAAAGATACTCTTTACTATTTACGGGGAAATGCCTACCGAAAGAAAGGAGATTGGAAGCAGGCACTGGACAACTACCAGTATGCCATCGAGATCAATCCGGACAGTCCTGCCGCTCAGGCCAGGAAGATGGCAATAGATATCCTCAACTTCTACAACAAGGATATGTTCAATCAATAAAAAAGATGTATAATCAATAACCGTACTCAAAAATAACGTAATAAAATAAAGATTATGGCAAAAATCAAAGGAGCAATCGTAGTCGACACGGAGCGTTGCAAAGGATGCAACCTGTGTGTAGTGGCGTGTCCGCTCGATGTAATCGCCCTCAATAAAGAGGTAAACATGAAAGGCTATAACTATGCCTGGCAAGTGAAGGAAGATACCTGTAACGGATGCAGCTCGTGTGCAACGGTTTGTCCGGACGGATGTATTTCAGTGTATAAAGTAAAAGTAGAATAAAAGAAAAGAATATGGCAGAAGAAGTTGTATTAATGAAAGGAAACGAAGCCATCGCCCACGCAGCTATCCGTTGCGGTGCGGACGGATACTTCGGTTATCCTATTACTCCCCAATCGGAAGTGTTGGAAACGCTCGCCGAACTGAAACCGTGGGAAACAACCGGCATGGTAGTACTCCAGGCTGAAAGTGAAGTGGCAGCTATCAATATGGTATATGGAGGTGCAGGTAGCGGAAAGATGGTAATGACCTCCTCTTCAAGTCCGGGTGTGAGCTTGAAACAAGAGGGAATCTCTTATTTGGCCGGTGCCGAACTTCCTTGTCTGATTGTGAATGTAATGCGTGGCGGTCCCGGATTGGGAACTATCCAACCTAGCCAGGCAGACTACTTCCAGACAGTAAAAGGTGGTGGTCATGGAGACTACAAACTGATTGCCCTCGCTCCGGCATCCGTACAGGAAATGGCGGATTTCGTAGCATTAGGATTCGAACTGGCTTTTAAATACCGTAATCCGGCTATCATCCTTGCCGACGGTGTGATCGGTCAGATGATGGAAAAGGTTGTTCTTCCTGCACAAAAGCCACGCCGTACTGAAGCAGAAGTAATTGAACAATGTCCATGGGCTGCTACCGGAAAAGCGAAAGACCGCAAACCTAATATTATCACTTCCCTTGAATTGAAACCGGAAGCAATGGAAATCAACAACCTCCGTTTTCAGGCTAAATATCGTGAAATAGAAGAAAACGAGGTACGCTTCGAGGAGATAAACTGCGAAGATGCGGAATACCTGATTATCGCTTTCGGTTCAATGGCACGTATCGGTCAGAAAGCAATGGAGCTGGCACGCGAAAAAGGTATCAAAGTAGGTATCCTTCGCCCTATCACATTATGGCCGTTCCCGACAAAAGCAATTGCCGCTTACGCTGACAAGGTGAAAGGCATACTCGTTACGGAACTGAATGCAGGACAGATGATTGAAGATGTCCGCCTGGCTGTCAACGGTAAAGTAAAGGTAGAACATTTCGGACGTCTCGGCGGTATTGTTCCCGACCCGGATGAGATTGTAACTGCTTTGGAAGAAAAAATAATCAAATAACGAAACGATGAATCCCGATAAAATAAGAAACGTACTGAACATCCTCTTTATGATACTGGCACTTGCTGCCATTATCACTTACTTCGTCGTAGGAAAAGAAGATTTTAAAATGTTTATCTACGTATGCGGCGCGGCAATCTTTGTCAAGCTGATGGAGTTTTTTATACGGTTCACCAACAGATAAGGAGATGAAGTTATGACTAAAGAAGAAATAATCAAACCCGAGAATCTGGTTTACAAGAAACCGACTCTGATGAACGATAATGCCATGCACTACTGTCCGGGTTGCAGTCACGGTGTGGTACACAAGCTCATTGCCGAAGTGATAGAGGAAATGGGCATGGAGGACAAAACGGTGGGCATCTCTCCGGTAGGATGCGCAGTGTTTGCCTACAACTATCTGGACATTGACTGGCAGGAAGCAGCACACGGACGTGCTCCCGCTGTGGCAACTGCCGTAAAACGTCTGTGGCCGGGCCGTCTTGTTTTCACTTATCAGGGCGATGGTGACTTGGCTTGCATCGGTACAGCCGAAACAATCCACGCATTAAACCGCGGCGAGAATATCACGATTATCTTTATCAACAATGCCATCTACGGTATGACCGGTGGTCAGATGGCACCGACCACACTGGTAGGCATGAAGAGCTCGACTTGCCCTTACGGACGTGATGTCGAACTTCACGGTTACCCATTGAAGATTACTGAAATCGCTGCCCAACTGGAAGGAACTGCTTACGTAACCCGTCAGTCCGTACAATCTGTACCGGCTATCCGTAAGGCAAAGAAGGCAATCCGCAAGGCTTTTGAAAACTCCATGAACGGAAAAGGTTCCAACTTGGTAGAAATTGTTTCCACTTGTAGTTCAGGCTGGAAGATGACTCCGGAGAAGGCGAACAAATGGATGGAAGAACACATGTTCCCATTCTATCCGCTGGGTGATTTAAAAGATAAAGAATAACGCTAAAAGTCAACAGAACAATGAAAGAAGAAATAATTATAGCAGGATTCGGTGGACAAGGCGTATTGTCTATGGGTAAGATTCTGGCATATTCCGGTTTGATGGAAGGCAAAGAAGTGACCTGGATGCCGGCTTACGGTCCTGAACAACGCGGCGGAACAGCCAACGTTACAGTTATTGTAAGCGATGACAAAATATCCTCACCGATTCTTAGTAAATACGATGCTGCCATCATTCTGAATCAGCCTTCACTCGAAAAGTTTGAAAGCAAAGTGAAACCCGGCGGTATCCTGATTTACGACGGTTACGGAATCATCAACCCGCCTACCCGCAAGGACATCAAAGTATATCGTATTGACGCAATGGACGCAGCCAATGAAATGAACAATGCTAAGGCGTTCAACATGATTGTACTCGGCGGTTTATTAAAACTCCACCCGATTGTCACGCTGGAAAATGTAATCAAAGGACTGAAGAAAACCCTGCCGGAACGCCACCACCACTTGATTCCCATGAATGAGGAAGCCATCAAGAAAGGTATGGAGTTAATCCGTGAGGTTTGATAAATTAAAAATTGAGAATTGGGAATTAAGAAATAATTGCTCGGTAAGTAAAGGATGCAACATATTTTTCAATTCTCAATTCTCAATTCTCAATTAAAGTAAGTATCTTTGTCCCCCAATTATGAGACGAATCTTACTATTATATATACTACTTTCCGTTATAGGTTTGACAACTGTCCGTGCACAGTTCGATAATGGTCGACAAAGAGTGGACGAAAACGGATACGACCAATATGGTAATCAGGTAGACCCTGCCATGATTCCAGACAGGTTGGATAGTGCAAACGTTGAAATACAGGGATTAGCGCCTACATTGTATATGTGGCGTATTAAAAATCAATTGGGCGACCGGACTATCATTCCGGCGGATACTGCCTACCACCATTTCCAGAACACGAATCTTACAGACGGGCTGACCGGACATTACAACTACCTTGCCAATATGGGTTCTCCCCGTATGTCACGCATCTTCTTTGAACGTCGTGATCCGGAGCCTACTATCTTTATGGAGCCTTTCTCCAGTTTCTTTATCCGTCCTACAGAATTCAATTTTACAAACAGTAACGTACCCTACACCAATCTTACCTATCATAAAGCGGGTAATAAAGTAAACGGTGAAGAACATTTCAAATCATACTTCTCCGTCAATGTCAACAAGAAACTGGCTTTTGGTTTTAATATAGACTACCTGTATGGACGAGGGTACTACAACAATCAGAATACTGCATACTTCAACGCCGCATTTTTCGGCAGCTATATTGGCGATAAGTATCAGATGCAAGCCATTTACAGTAATAATTACTTGAAAACAAATGAAAACGGAGGTATTGAGGACGACCGATATATCACCGCTCCCGAAGAAATACCCCAAGGACAGAGGGAATACGAGTCAATCAATATCCCGACTAAGCTCAGTAAAACAACCAACCGTAATCACGACTTTTACGTATTCCTTACCCAACGTTATAATTTGGGGTTCAAACGTGATATACCACAGGCTGAGAATGACACAACTCCTACCAAACAGGAATTCGTACCGGTCACCAGCTTCATACATACCATTCAGGTAGAGCGGGCACGGCACACCTTCAACTCAAATGACGATATGCGGGAGAAAAACTATTATCAGAATACTTATCTTGCCCCCGACAATCCGATTGCCCACGACAGTACCACCTATGTAGGAATCAAGAACACCGTCGGTATTGCCCTGCTCGAAGGTTTCAACAAATATGCCAAAGCCGGACTTACTGCATTTGCTTCCTATAAAATCAGCAAGTACACGCTGATGAATATGAATGGCAGCCCGTCTCCCGACAAATATAATGAGAACGAAATATTCGTGGGCGGTGAACTGTCCAAACGCGAAGGGAATGTGCTTCATTATCACGCTATCGGTGAAGTGGGGCTGGCAGGAAAAGCTATCGGACAATTCGACGTGAAAGGAGATATTGACCTTAACTTCCCTTTGTGGAAAGACACGGTCAGCCTCATAGCCCGTGGTGAGGTCAGCAATAAACTTGCCCCTTTCTATATGCGTCATTACCATTCCAAACATTTCTTGTGGGATAATGACATGGACAAAGAATTCCGTACCCGCATCGAAGGGGAACTGAGCATTGCCCGTTGGAGAACACGGTTGAAAGCAGGAGTTGAAAATATTAAGAACTATACTTACTTCAACCAACAGGCAACGCCTGAACAAAAAAGCGGAAGCCTGCAAGTACTATCGGCAAGCCTTAATCAGGACTTCAAGCTCGGAATATTCCATCTTGACAATGAAATGATTTGGCAGAAATCCAGTGATCAGACGGTGCTTCCCTTACCGGACCTTTCACTGTATCACAACTTCTACATGCAATTCAAACTGGCAAAGAAAGTACTTAGCGTACAGTTAGGTGCCGACGTACGATACTTCACCAAATACAATGCCCCTGCGTATACGCCTGCCATTCAAAACTTCCACCTGCAATCTGCAAACGACCAAGTAAAGATTGGCGGCTATCCGATTGTGAATGTTTACGCGAACCTGCACTTAAAGCGTACTCGTTTCTATGTAATGATGTATCATGTGAACCAAGGTGTGAGCAGACCGAATTATTTCCTGTCGCCCCACTACCCTATCAACCCACGCTTTCTAAAATTCGGTCTTTCATGGAATTTCTATGATTAACAAAAAAACTACGGCTTATGGAGACACGCCCCAAACTGAGACTGTTCAGATATTTAGTACCTGTCGTTATTGTACTGGCCATTCTCTTTTCTGTCCGCCAATGCAATAGAAAACAGGAAAAGCCGTTGGGACACCCGCGTGACTATATATCCATTGCCAAAGAAGGGATATTGCGTGTAGCAACCGAATACAATTCCACCAGTTTTTACGTAGACGGTGATACGATTTCCGGTTTCCATTATGAACTGATAGAAACCTTTGCCCGCGACAAAGGGCTGAATGCTGAGATAATTCCTCTCATGAGCTTTGAAGAACGGTTGAAAGGACTGGCGGACGGACGTTTCGACGTCATCGCTTTCGGTATATTAGCCACCAGCGAACTCAAAGATTCCCTGCTTCTCACGACACCTATCGTACTCAACAAACAAGTGCTGGTGCAACGGAGAGCGACCGAGGAAAACGACTCGCTCTATATTCGCAGCCAACTGGATCTGGCACAGCGTACGCTTCATGTCGTGAAAGGCTCCCCTTCCATTTTGCGTATCCGGAACTTAGGAAATGAAATCGGTGACACTATCTACATAAAGGAAATAGAGAAATACGGTCCCGAGCAATTAATTTTCCTGGTAGCTCACGGAGATATCGACTATGCCGTTTGTGACGAAAGCATCGCACGGGCAGTCGCGGACTCTTTGCCTCAGATAGACATCAACACCGCAATCAGCTTTACGCAGTTCTACTCATGGGCAGTCAGCAAACAGTCACCTGTCTTACTCGATAGTTTGAATACATGGCTTACTAAATTCCAAAAGGAAGAAGAATACCGAAAGCTTTATAAAAAATACTATACCCGATAAAGTTGCTCTTAACAAAAAATAGCTTTATCTTGGGGGTTCGTATAAAACAGGCACAATAGGTAATAACATTATGAGTGAAAAGATTATCAAATGGGGCTTCATTGGTTGCGGAGAAGTAACCAAGACGAAAAGCGGTCCCGCTTTCCAGAAAGTAGAACATTCGGAAGTCGTAGCCGTGATGAGTCGTGACGGCGCGAAAGCGAAAGCGTATGCCAAAGAGAGAGGAATCAAGAAATGGTATGACGATGCACAGGAGCTGATAGATGATCCGGAAGTAAACGCTGTCTATATCGCCACTCCTCCTTCTTCACACGCTACGTATGCCATTATGTCCATGAAAGCGGGCAAACCGGCCTATATTGAGAAGCCAATGGCGGTGACGTATGAAGAATGTACCCGAATCAACCGCATATCCAATGAAACGAGAGTTCCCTGTTTCGTAGCATACTACCGACGTTATCTTCCCTATTTCCAGAAAGTAAAGGAATTAGTAGAGAACGGGACGATCGGCAACGTTATCAATGTACAGATTCGTTTTGCCCAGCCGCCACGCGATCTGGATTACAATCGCGAAAATCTTCCCTGGCGTGTGCAGGCTGATATTGCCGGAGGCGGTTACTTCTACGACCTTGCTCCGCATCAAATTGATTTGTTACAAGATATGTTCGGTTGCATCCTCGAAGCAAGCGGTTACAAGAGTAATCGCGGCGGGCTTTATCCTGCCGAAGATACATTAAGCGCCTGTTTCCAATTTGACAACGGATTGGTGGGTAGTGGTTCCTGGTGCTTCGTAGCCCATGATTCTGCCCGCGAAGACCGCATAGAGATTATCGGTGACAAAGGAATGATTTGCTTCTCTGTCTTTACATACGAACCTATCGGACTGCATACCGAGAAAGGACGGGAAGAAATCTGTATCGGCAACCCGGAACACGTGCAACAACCTCTTATCCAAGCAGTAGTAGACCACTTATTGGGTAAGTCGGTTTGCTCTTGCGATGGCGAAAGCGCAACGTTGACTAATTGGGTAATGGACAAAATCCTCGGAAAACTCTGAAAAAGTCTCCTTCCAATCTTTATCAAGATACGGAAAGTGCCGGCCAGTTTGCATGATACAGCAATTTGCCGGCACTTTTTTTCGTACAGACAGAAAAAAATATCTTCCCGATGTCACGTTTTTCTTCTTTCCACCGTCTTATCTGTGTAAATGGAACTCAAACAATTTAAAATAACCGTCCTGCCTCTTCGCGACAAGCTATTGAACTATGCCCGAAGATTGACCGAGGATTCTTCGGATGCCGAAGATGCCGTGCAAGAGGTCATGCTGAAGTTATGGAACCAGCGCCACAAACTCGATGAATACCGAAGCGTGGAAGCTGTAGCCATGACGATGACACATCATCTTTGCATGGATATGTGGCGCTCGAGGCGTCCGGATGCGATACCGCTCGAACAGATACAGACGACAGCAACGACAGGGACACCCGAACGGCTGCTCGAAGAAAAGGATGCCTGCAAACTGATGCAAGAGATTATCAACTCCTTGCCCACCCTGCAACGGATGATTATCCGCATGAAAGACATCGAAGAGTACGAAACGGAAGAAATTGCGGAGATAACCGGATGCAATGCGGAAGCTATCCGCAGCAATCTTTCGAGAGCACGCAAGAAAGTGAGAGATATCTATTTGCACGCCATACAAGAACGAAAAAGGAGGAATGATGTATGAAGAACAATATAGAAGAATTGCTGAACAAATATTTTGAAGGTGAAACCACTTGCGAGGAAGAGCGCCAACTGCGCCGTTTCTTTGCCAAAGGGCTTGTGCCGGAACACCTTGAGGTGTACCGTCCGATGTTTGCCTTCTTGGGTAAAAGACGAAAACCGTTCAGGTATTATCTGACTTACAGTTTAGGCGCAGTGGCAGCCACTTTCTTACTGACAATCGGTGTATCAAACGTTTATCGTCATCTGTCTCCTTCGGTGTCAAGTTATGTCGTTATCGACGGCAAACAATATACAGATGCCGCTTTAGTCCGCGAACAAGCGAAAGCCGCTTTCCACAACGTCAGTTTCAGTGAAGAAGATGTGTTCGTCACTTTATTTGAGTAATAATATAAAAAAACAACATAAGAATATGATGAATAACCCCATTCGTACCACCGTCCTGTTTGTCCTGCTGCTTACCTTTACCGCCCGTGCGACTGCCCAGCAAGGACTACAGATTGCTGCCGTCTTTCAGAAATACGGAAAGCAGAAAGGAGTGACTATGGTAGAGTTGTCCAAAGAAGTGCTGGACGCCTACCGGATGAATCTCTACAAAAGTCTTATATTCAAGGATGCAGAAGAGGCAATGCCTACTATCCTACGCTCTCTTGAAACCGACAAGAAGAAGGCCAAGAAAGTGAAAGAGGTTGTCTCCAGTGGACAAATCCGGTCGGGCTATTACCAACTACCGCAACTCAAGGAGGACGTCAACCGGTTCATTCTCTTCAAAACGGGAAAGAAAGGTGCTGCCACCCTTATTTATATCGAAGGAGAGTTGGATGCCGACGACTTAGTTACCATGCTATTTATGAAAAAAGAATAAGAACACATTAAAAAAATATCCATGAAACAGTTATTATTACTACTGTGCATAATCGCCCCAATGGGCCTTATGGCGCAAAATGAGAATCTCGCCCAAGACACGACTCTCTATCTCAACGGGAGAAAAATAGTTATCAAAGAGCAGAACGACCAAATAAAGGTGAAACTCTACGAAAGCATTTCAGAAGGCGATACCATCGCCAACACAAAAATCTTTGAAGGTGTCTATCTAAACGGACGGAGTATGGAAAGCCGCACGGTACTCGATGCACTTCCTTTCGCTAAACACAACAAAAAGAAATACCGTTTCGAACCTCACGCCGGAGGACTTTATATGGGCTATACGCAACTGTCGAACGGCTTTGCTTCTTTCAGTCCTTCCAACCGCATCAACCTGAACACTGCCCACTCCTGGGAAATAGGCGGCAATCTGTTCACCGGCTATCATGCCTTTGCCCCAACCTACAACTGGGGAGTTACCATCGGATTGGGATGGGGTTACCGCAGCATCCGCTTGGAAGACAATTATGCTTTCCGCAAGATAGACGGTATCACTCAAATCTATCCTGCCGAAGCGGCTGAAGAACCGGTCACATATAGCAAAAGCCGTTTGCGCTATTTCTATTTCCGCATTCCTCTTTCTATCGAATGGCAGACGAAAATCAACAATGGAGGACCGTTGTTCTTCGCAGTCGGTCCCGAAGCGGAGATTCGTCACGGAGTAAAATCGAAAGGAAAAGCAAACGGCGTCAAAAAGACTTTCGACAAGGGACTGAACGCACGACCATTGGGAATCAATGTATTGGCACAAGTCGGTTATGCCGATTTAGGAGTTTATATGCGTTACTCCACCTACGGATTTTTTGAAAAGGACAAAGGTCCCGAACTTTATCCATTCTCTTTCGGTATCTGCTGGTACTGGTAATTGTCAGAAGCACGCCCTTGTATATTGTTAGTTTTTTCTATCTTTGTAGAACATGAGATTAGAATCAAACTAACAATATATTTTTTGCGCTATGACAAAAGAAGAATTGATGCGGAAAGCTATCGAGCTTTCTAAAGAGAACATTGAAAATGGTGGAGGTCCTTTCGGTGCCTTGATTGCCACGAAAGACGGAGAAATTGTTGCAACAGGAGTTAACCGTGTTACTGCATCATGCGATCCTACGGCTCACGCCGAGGTAAGCGCCATACGTGCCGCAGCTGCCAAACTCGGTACTTTTAATCTTAGCGGATACGAAATCTATACTTCCTGCGAACCTTGTCCGATGTGCCTGGGTGCTATTTATTGGGCACGCCTAGATAAGATGTACTATGGAAACAACAAGACTGATGCCAAGAACATCGGCTTCGACGACTCTTTTATCTATGACGAACTGGAACTGAAGCCTGAAGACAGAAAGCTGCCTTCCGAAATCTTACTACATAATGAAGCCCTTACTGCCTTCAAAGCCTGGGTGGCCAAAGAAGATAAAGTAGAATATTGACCGACGGTAAACATGTACACCGGTCGCGGAATCATTGACGAACGAACTCCACTATTCAGAAAAGACTAAAGAATAAAAAGTGATACTATTAAAATCCCCGGAATTGCTGTAGACACTCAGCATTCCAGGGATTTTTTACACACAAAAGTTATTATTGAAATTGAAAACTGTCTCTTTATTAGATTAGAAGCGCATACCTAAAGTTAGCAGTACCTGATGACGGGTATTAGTTACTTTGGTAGCATTTGGCACAAATATTGTTTCAAAGTGTTCTCCTACCTCATTATAGAATGGATAGAAATCTTCTTTATAAGTATTCAATTGATAGGCTAAATCTGCATAAAAAGCAGATCCTTTATAACCAAATCCCAAAGTATAATTATTAGTTGCTTTCAGATTAGAAAACTCAGTACTTGTACTAATACTATTAAGTGCTATTCTCTTAAATGTATCATCATACATGGCAGCTGTCCTATAATTATAACCTACACGAAAAGCAAACTCCGGTGCCAGTTTAAACTCTGCTCCAACACGAAGTGTATGTACCCCTTTCAATCCTGTTTTTATCTGCGATGTTTCATCCTCCATCCGCATACCATCGTCATATTTCAACTTAGCCGAAGAATAATCACTATACTCATATTCTGCCCCTAATGCAACAGAACGACCAATCGTATATCCTAAACTCAAATTGTATTTCCAAGGAGTCACCAACTGATACTTTGTTTTCGATTCACCTGGGAATTCCATTGTGTCATATTCATACAGTTCATCCTTACCAATCATCCCATCACTATTCATATCAATATCGGAAATTAAGAGAGCAGATGTACGGTCTTCCAAATTAAACCAAGTAGGCGTATGTATCGCAGCCCCAATACGAAAAGATGATGACTCAAATGGACGTACAATTACTCCCAGCTTAAAATCAAATCCAGTACCACTTGTATCAAACCAATTCTCTAAAGAATAGTTAGAAACATCTCCCTGGTAACTTTCTCTATAAATAGAATTTCTAGAATAATCGACGCTATAAGCTCCAATGGTAGCACCGAAATAAACTCTGTCATAAATATTGAACGCAACATTGAAGTCATAAGAGTGCAATCCGCCTTTTTCTCTAGAAGTATATTCTCCCATTACAGGCAAATAAATAATATTGCCTTCAGAATCGACTCTATAGCCTACATTACTAGCATACTGATTATTCTCACTATCATTCAATCCAATCACTCTGGTTCGTAAAGCCATAGCTCCCAACCATGGTGCAGCATCTATCCCTCCGTCAGTAAAAGCAGCATTAGAACTCAAATAGTCCTCAGAAAGCCCGTATGACAAAGAAGCAAATAAATCACTTTGTGACAGTGGCCCTTCCATATCTTCCATCAAACCATTCATTGCCATATTTTTATCAAAAGACTTCACCCTGCGGTAATTAAAACCAAAGTTCACAAACCGTAGAGCTGTTTCATGTCCAATACGACTTGATATAACAAATCCCACATTATCAAATGAACCTCTAAACTTATCTAGTTCATTCTTACTACCATTCGTATTAGACTTTAACCCAATATTACTAAAGCCAAATGTGGTCATCACATCATTGCTTCTATAAATACCCATACCTGCCGGATTGGTGCCCATCGTCGAGATATCACCTCCCAATGCTCCCATGGCTCCTCCCATGCCGACAAACCGGGCGGTTCCATTCAAGTCATTTCCCATTAACCGGGCAGCATCGTATAAGTTTTGTGCACTTACGGCAGTAGTACCAACTAAAGTACACAATATCACTATTGCAAATCTTATATTTTTCATAAATATGTCTTTTTAATAAAACCAATCATTTTATCTTCTTCGACTACCACCTCCACCTGACGAACCGGAACTGGAACGGGAACTTCCACCACCACTTGAGTAACCACTCGAACGAGAGGATGAAGACTGACTCGGTGAATAGGAACCAGAGGAAGAACGACTTGGAGAATAATTGGAATTAGAAGAAGAGCGACTGCTGCTCGACGGTGAATAGCTACGTGTAGTTGAACTTCCACGATTATAAGTAGAAGAAGAACGTCTGCTGCTGTTTTCCGTTGTTCCATAAGTCCGACGGGAAGAAGAACTGGAACGATTGCTATCATATGATGAACTGCTACGTGTACTACTCGGACGAGTATATGTAGTATTCCGGCGAGAAGAACTTGAATTGTTACCAGCTCCTACTCTCGTATCTGTAGTACGGGTACCTACAGTTCTTCTAGAAGAGTTATAGGTTGTTGTACCACCCCGACGAGCTGACTGACCAACACTTCCTGTGTTAGTACGACGCGTGCCAACAGTTGTACCTATTCTACGATCTCCGCTTGATATATAAGAAGAACGTCGAGCGCTTCCTCCGCTATTTCCAAAATTAGAACGACGATCATTGTAATAAGTGTTACGAGCCCAATGGTTTCCACCTCCGCCCCAGCCCCAGCTAGGACCACCATGCCAATGGTGATGATGTCCCCAATATCCACCGCCATACCAGCCACCCCAGTAGCCGCCGCCCCAATAACCGGGGTAATATCCCCAAGCATAGTAAGGACGATTCCATCCCCATCCATAGTTCCATCCCCAGCCGTAAGAGCCATAACGCCAATCCCACCAAAGCGGGTTACTGAACGTCGGGAATGCATAAGCATACATACCATCGGTATATACGTTCCAATCCCACGAGTTCGGACCGTAAACTACATCCCAGTACAACGGACTGCTGATACTGATAGCGAAACGCGGATTGCGGAAACGGATGATACGTTCAGCGTATTCATAGTCGTCTTTTGTACCATTGAATTCGCCCGTCACCCATTCTCCGTCCAGATCCGGATTAGATTTTTCCTTTATATATAAGGTATCATTATCCATTACGAATTCATTTTCACGTGCATCGTAACGGCGGTTATATTCATCCACATCCCGTGTTCTTCCCTTACGGTCCTGAACCACTACTGTAGTACCCGGTGAAGTATAGATGTTAGTCGTCACCTGTTTCTTCGGTTCCTTCTTAACCGGAGTTTCTTTCTTCTCCTGTTTGTTTTTGGAAGGCACGAAGTAAAGGTCGTCATCAACGCTTTGCGCAAAAATACCTATCGGAAGGCACAAGGCAAATAGCAAGAAATAAACAATCTTTTTCATATCATCTCGGTTTATGTAATTACTTAAACTTATTCACGTTACAAAGATAAGGAAGAGATTTTTCGTCTAGGGAAGATTTTCCCCAAAGGATAATAGGGAAATCCCTATTTGTTTGGTTCGATAGTAGAAAAAGGCTGATTTACAGCGAACTATTTAATAATCAATTAGTAATAAACTGTGTTAAACGTCACTTTTGACATTATTTCATTGTCGAAAAATTGTCGAAACACATTTTACATTACCATTTTATTGTCGAAGCATTATGGCAAATCTATTTCCGACAATTGTCCCCGGTAAAGTACTGAAGGACAATACACATAAAGTAAGAATCGCATTATCACATAACGGAGAAACACGTTATATTGTAACAGATATCAAGATTGATTCAAGTAAAGAATTCAAGAACGGCTCTATCATAAAAAGGAATGATGCAGCATATCTTAATACTAAATTAAGGAAACTGGTAGATAATTACCAAAAATCCTTAGATGCAATAGAATGCAAAGAATGTATGACATGCTCACAACTATTAGAAGCTATCAAAGGATTCAAGAAGGCGAAGTATATGACACTCGAACAACTATATGAAGAATACTTGAACACCCATGAGCTTGCAGAAGGTTCTATTTCTATGTACGATAAAGGGGTAAAGGCACTTCAAAAATGCATCGGTAATAATGTGAATATCTCAAATATAAGCTATCTCACTATTATCAAATTTGAACACAAATTACGTACAGAAGGGTTACGTTCTGATACAATTAGAATGAGATTGTCTGTTATACGCCTGCTCATGAGATTCGCACTTCAATGTCATTTCATATCATATGAAACCTACCCCTTCGCATCATATAAGATGCCAGATAAATCAATCAGAGATATTTGGTTATCCGTGAATGAAATAAAAGCAATTCGAGACACTGAATTTGAAAAAGAAAACCTCACACGTACAAGAGATATTTTTATGCTCTCATATTATCTTGGTGGTATCAATCTCGCAGACTTAATCAACTATAACTTTCTTACATGTAACGGTAAGATGGTATATCATAGAAAGAAAATAATGAGAGACAATAAATCTATTGCTCCAATCGTTTTCGATATACCTAATGAAGCTAAATGGTTAATCAATCATTATCTCAATGATGAAGGCAAATTACAATTCAGACAAAGACGCAAAAATGGAACTATAAAAAATATATACTCTTCTTTAAACAGGAATTTAAAAACAATTCAAAAAAAACTAGGTATAGAAAAAACTCTAATGTTTTATTCTGCAAGAAAATCATTTGCTCAACACGCATTTGATACTGGAATATCAACAATGGTTATCGACTACCTAATAGGACATTCCGTATCTTCATCAGCTAAAGGTTCAATATATCACTATGTAAGAGCAACGCCTGAGGCAGCAAACGCGGCCTTACGAAAAGTCTTGGATAATCTAAAATAATTTGTATCTTTGCAACATCAAGATAATACGGACATAATTCGGATTATTTTGGTTTGACTTTGGTGAGGGGGTGGTTCCCCTCACTTTTTTATATCCTTACCGAACATTCTATAGTATATTATTTTCTGAAAGAATCACATCATACAGTTTTTCTAACAAATCACTAGACATATATTCATTTTTGTTTGCCTTTTGAAACAAGACTGGTGGAAAATGTATATATTCCATTCGGCGGGATACAGATTCATCATTTATCCCCTCTTTTAATCGCACATCCTTCAACTCAAGATTATTGAACAAATCAGCATTCAAGTATAACCTTCGTGTCTCAATTGTTGAGAATGAACTAAATGAGTTAAAAAACAATAACACAAGTTCATACTTTGACAGTTGCGCTCGAAATATATTCGAATATTTTAGGGGCGAAGTGAATTCCGAAGTCATTTCCAAAATATAATAAGCATTCCTAAAATATGTACCAAGCTGATTTTTATATGGGGCGAAACAATGATCAGCGGCTTTAGCACAAGCTTCAGCTATAGGCTTGAAATTATTTTGTTCAAAATAGATTTTAATCGCATTTAAACAAAGGCAATCATAGGTGTTTATATGTACTGGATAAATATTAACCATCCCTTTATGTACTCTAAACTTATGCTCTGAATAAATGTTGTTAATAGCATCATTCAACTGACTATATGTAAGCATCCATTGCTCTTTAGACATCTTTTGGGGAATAATCCTCCTTATAAATTCCTCTTTGGAGAAATTTTCAGGAATACCTCTTCTTATTTCCAAATAGAAAGTATGGTATAACTCTACATAAATCTGTCGATAAGTTTTTTCAGGTGTACAAAACTCATTATAAGGAGTTATTTTCCATTCACATTGTTTTTCATCATATACCCAATCTATTCTTTTCACTTGCAAGGCATCCCGATATGAAATGAAAATCCTAAGCAACTCAAAAAAGACAGCTCTATCCTCGCTATTCAAGAATTGCTTTTTATTCTGTCTTAAAGTAAAAAGAACTCCAACGAAAGCTATTAATCCTGCAATCGCTCCTAATAGACTTCCAAACTCACCCCAGTCGGTCTGTTTATCCGCAAACTTACCTTGAGTCTGAATAAAATAGAAAGCTAAAATGACTATTATGATTAATGTGGAGATGCCAGTTCCCCAAACTAGCCAGTCTTTTTCATTTCTTTTCATTCTTATCACAAATCAAAATTTTATAGTTTTAAAACAACATTACCAATTCAAATATAATCATGATTTTGATAAATAAAAAATATTTCCAGAAATAATAGATTCCAAAGGTACTAAAGTTTGTTCTTATTTATCACAGCAAACAATATAATATAAGTGCTCACCAATTATAGCTATACTTGACTTAAAAGAAAAGTGCTCACTTTTTTATATCCTTACCGAACTTTTCAATTATATATTAGTACTATCTTATGTAACCCTTCTGGAGAGTTTGTTGATTCATGTGTTGTTGATTAGAAGGATTACAAAATAAAAGAGGTAGCCAAATTGTGGCTACCTCTCATTTTTTCTTGTACAATAATGAATTATTAATCAGTTTCTAAAATAACCGCATCTATTAATTTTTGCATATCTTCGATAAGATACAGAGGAACACAAACTATAATATCTTTCACACCAATGTATTGGGCCATTATAGCTCGATGTCTTCCTTCTTTTATGATGAGATCGTTTTGTTTCATCTCCAAAATAGGAGGATCAACATATTCTTTATTAAGCCATCTGTTTATAGTTCTGGCAAAACGAGATTCTTCAGGCCAATATCCATCAAATGTTTTGTTAAAAACCACATCATCCAAATTACTTGAATGTTCTATCAACTTTTCAAGATTACATCGCATAAAAACACAATTTGAACCAGGATATGCAGGATGATAAATTGGCCCTTGCATTTTTTCAATATTAGTTGTCCAAACAGGAACTATGTTTTTAAGTTCCTCATCACTCATTTCTCGACATTTATTCCTTAATAAAATATCTTCTTCATCTAAATCTTCATCATCATTTTTTTTCCAATCTTCCATAGTTATCACATTAGTTATAAAAAATAGCAATATTATGCTATGTTACAAAATACAACTACAAATTTAGAAAGCCCCGTATCCTTGAACGGGGCTAAATTCTAACTAATCATTTTCAGCTAATTTCCGAATAGCTTTTAGTCTTTCTTTTATAGCTAAAATTCTTTGTTTATCATCCGAAGAAGATAAGGATTTTAGCTCATCTTTAAGTAAATCGGCTTGTTGCCTTTCAAGTTCCCGAGCATCTTCCTGACTTATCGCTCCAAAGCCAGTAATTCTACAATTGTCATGTTCCATACAAATAATTATTTAAGTTAAACATTTGTATTCCGAGCAAAAAAATATGCCGGAACACATTTTCTTTGTATTCCGGCACGAAGGCACTTGTTTATACAGTTGCAAATATATATATTATTTCTCAAATATTGTATTTTTAACCATATATTTTTAATCAAGAATTGTATTCTCAACAAAATGGCTTCTTTCTTAATCCATACGCTAGCCAACAGATAATAATCAAAATAATTACTCCTATATAAACTTTATCTTTATGTAAATCCCACCAAGATAACTCGACTACCTTCTCTCTTTGATTTAGTAAAGCATTCACCTTGTTACTTATAGTATCAAGTCGATTCGAGAACTGCTGCAAAGTAATGGATAATGTTTCATCAACTTCACTCCGTTCTTGCTCCTGTTTGGAAGCGGTGGTAGTACTTTCTTTGACTAGATACTGTTTTCCGGTTGAATCCGGAAGCGACAAGTAAACTGTTTTATTCTCAATTTTCAGATCACTCAACTTGTCAGTAGTAACTTTCGTTTGCTTATTCACATCCAGCTGTAATGATTCAATTAAGTTTCGCAAATACAAAAAATCCCCTGAATAGTCAATCTGCTTTTGTGACTCAATGTTATGAGAAGTTTTGCAGGAAGTAAACCATATTCCTGACATCAGGAACATGGTTATATAGATTAGCATTTTCATACTTTCAGATATTTACAAATACCTTTCACATGAAGAGAGACAATAGTCCGTTTACCCTCCTCTGACAGCAGAAAATCCACATCTTCTTTGTTATCCTGAAACAGATTCTCCGTCAGAACAGCCGGACACTTCGTATGCTTCAAGATATAAAAACCACTCTCCTTATCTGGATCACCGTCTGCCATATCCTTCCGTATCTTCATTCCAGGCAAGCATTCTTCAGCAGCCCCATACAGATAGTCAGCCAGCTTATCGGCTTTAGTCTGCCCCACACTAGTCCATGCTTCCCAACCACGTGCCTGCATCCAATTTGAACCATTACCGGCTGCATTACAATGGATAGAAATAAGAATTGCTTCAGAAGCCTTATACTCGTTCACTCTCCGGCAACGTTTTGCCAATGGCACATCCACTTCCTCTTTCACGACCAGTTCCGCATCAATACCTAATTTACGCAATTCAAATACTACACGCCCGGCTATTTCACGGGTATAGGCGTATTCTTTTAACCTACCATCCGGGGAACACTTGCCCGGAGTATTACTACCGTGACCGTTATCAATCAATACTTTCATTTTTTTCCTCCTTTTTATTAATTAGTGCAATTCTACGTGGTGGAATACGACGACCGCATTCACTATCAGGCCGGTCACAGCGATTATGTTCAGCATCTTTCAACTGCAATTCCAGCTCATGACATTTATGTATCCAAGACAATTTATCATTTTGTTCATTACGTAATTCAACATAGATAGTATCTATCTTCATATCACGTTGTGCAATACGATCCTCTAACCAATCCACCTGCTTACGCTCATTCTCATCTTCCATAGAATCAGCAGAAGCATCTTCTTTACGCGCATTTGTTTTGCGATTCACGTAAAAATTAACGATCCATTTAATCGCTTCAAACCCGCCCAATGCTCCTAGTACAGCTAGCCATTCATTTAAGCCCATTATTTTCTCAATCAATAGAAATGAACAAGAACAACCAGTACAGCAATTATACCAGGAAACAAGACAGTAGCTAACGCATCCAGCCAATCAAAGACAAATCCACATTTCTTTTGAATGTACTCAACCACTATTGCAGCAATAACAGTTGTCGCTAAAGAAACAATAGCAGATTTACAGAAATCAATGCCTAATAGAAGGAAACAGAAGGCAAGCATTACAACAAAGACGAACATCCCGGCTTTAACGTGTGCCGGCCGGTTAGATTGCAAAATCCAATCATACAATACTTTTATACCCATACTCATAGCGTTTAATTATTTAATAAAATATTCTGTATGAGACAAATGTATCGAGTATAATAACCAGTTTTACAAAAACAGAAAATCTTGAGAATCAATTCTATGATAAACCACTATAAAACAAGTCATTATAATTTTCGCTTTTTCTTAAATAAAAAAGGGATGCTAGAACAGCACCCCTAAAATAACCAACAGATTGAACTATTAATCCGTAAACATATACATAGAAAGGTCAACCTTTTCTATTTCATCGGAAATTGTCTCCCCATACATGGTCAAACAAACCCGATAACGGTCAATACTTCTTTGAATCTGTTGCAAGGTAGGTTTCTCGGGATATTCCGAACTGGCAAAAGTTACCAGTTCCTCACCATTCTCACTGGTACCAACCACCCGGAAGTGATGACGTACAATCCAGGTTCCGTCCGGCTGTTGCTCAATAGGCTTAGCAATCCCACGCGGTAAGATATTTTTTTGATCCATGTTTTTTGATATGTTTAATTAGTTGTTTTCTATGGTTATATTTATTCTTCAATACAAACTTTTCAAAATGTCCTTCGATATAAACATACTCCCACCATTCAGGAAGTAACATCGCTGCAATTTTACGGCGGATATTGTACGTTGCAAAGTGTTTCATCAGACCATAATAAGAGTTCATTGTACTCACAAACTTCTCAACATACGCTTCTGCAAATCCGTTTTCAGCTATTTTATTAAATTTCCTGACAGCATTATATGTGTTACCAACCACCCTGTTAGATACATAAATTCTACCCGGCAAAATGAACGCCCCAACAAACAAGACTCCTTTTTTATAATGCTGAAGATACAGTTTGCGTGGATGCAACTGTAAAAGGAGTTGTTCTTTCAGGAAGCCATCAAGAAGATGGACTTTGGACAATATTTCTTCCGGAGATTTCACCACGATACAAAAGTCATCAACAAAGCGTACATAATGCCTGAATCCTAATATCACCATTACATAATAATCGAAAACAGACGCCAAAAAGTTGGCTATGAGTTGTGACGGCAGGTTCCCGATAGCCACTCCCCTGTCAGGGTCATTATGAAACAGACTTTTATTACTGGGAAGTCTGTCCCACATGGAGACAGGAGAGCGTCTGATACACTTATTTTGTGGACAATGAAAGATAGTAACGGCTAGAAGGTAAAGCAGACATTCAATATCATCGCCTTTATAATTGTCCCTTACGAATATGTTCAGCATTTCCCATACCAACGATTTCGAGATAGACATGAAGAAACTGAACAGGTCATCTTTGAAAATGTACGCATCGGCAGTATAATTCTCACTGACCTCGACTATCATGTTATTCAGATAGTGCACGGCAGACAAGCATCCCTCACCCTTCCGGCAGTTCTTGGAGACGTTTCCTTGTTCCCGGAAGCGTTCCTCTAAGATCGGCTCGATACGAAGAGCGATCCAGTGATGGACAACGCGATCAATAAAAGCGGCGGCAAAGACTTCCCGATATACAGGGTAAGTCCGTATGAATACTTTTGAAAAGTCCGGTACATATTCACCGTAAATAATAGAATACCATAGCCGCACCAATGCAGACTGATAATCATTATAGAACTCAACACAATCCGTACTCGTTCTTTTCTGTCTGGCACAATCTTCGGATGCTTCGAAAATACTGCTAAGAAGTATGTCATAGATTATATTACCTGTTGCGGCGAGGGGACGAACCCGGTTCGCGTTCTGGCGGTTGTTCGTGTTGACGTTGCCGTTGTTGAAGTTCACGTTCCAACTGCTGGAAGCCGTTGCATCCGCTATCTTAGTCTTTCCCGGCTCATCACCGGGGGGATGCCCAATAAATAATTCTAATTGCTCACTCATAATCCCCTTGGCGATTATGACTCCGGCTTTGCGACTTGTTGCGACCCATTAGCTTTTTGCCGTTGGAGATCTGCAACCGTTTTTTTGTACCAGCCGGTACTTTGCTTACCGATACTCTCTGCAAGCAGACAGATTTCGGCTGTTTGAGTCAGGCTGGTCAAATGTCGTTCTTCACACACTCTTAGCAGTAATTTCAATGCATCAAACTCACACAAAAACTTCATCAGATAATCTGCACGGTGCTCAAGGTTCATATCTGTATTTGCATAACGGATATATTCGCAACAATGGATGGCAAGCATCATCAACTCTGTACCAAATTCATACCGGAACGCCTTGGGGAATTGTTGCCGGGCATCAATGATAAGATTCAGAAGCTTATACATCGAATTTGATATAGGAAGGTCTTGTGTAAGTGCCATGTTAATTTTTTAATATTTTAATGTATGTATTAGAGGGCGCAAAGTTAATAACTGTAAAGTAATTAACACAATTTTAGCTCAAAAAAGTGAAACTAAAAAGCCCCTGCCGGGGCTTTTATTTAGCTAACTCTTTAAGGGATAAAGAATTAAAGGGATAAAGTGTTTATTGCGGCGAGGGGACGAACCCGGCCCGCGTACTGGCGGCCGTACGTGTAAACGATGCCGCTGCCGAAGTACACGTTCCAACTGCTGGAAGCGTCATATTCAGTACTAGACCAATACCAGTCGTTTGTAAATATATTTTGATTACCAAACATAGAAGTTATGAGCTCATTGATTTCGGTTTTATACTTGGCCATAAGCATAAGTTCGCCCAGTGCGGGCAGGTTCCACACGGTTGTATCTTCAATTCCGTCAGATTCAAGCGTACAGGCTTTATAGGCTCTGGCAGCTTCGGCGGCAGGGGCGCCGACAGTTCCCTGGGTGTCCTTGACGCCTGCAAGGGTTTCTATTATAACATCGGTATTTTCCTTGCCGTCGAAGGTATCATAGAGTCCTTGATTACCACTGCCGTAGTTTTTCAGGCCGCGTAGGTCGGTTCCGTAGCCACCCCATTTGAACGTTTTATTGCCGCCTGCGTCAACACAGTCGCTTTTGGCGATAATGAACTGGTGGCATTCGGCACGCATACGGATACCGATACGGATATACTTGGAGCGGTTATTCGCGCTCATGGAGTTCCATTCGGCTGCTGTGAAAAAGACCTGTTCGCCGTCTTCGATACGGAGCGTAGCCAAAGAAAGGTCAAGAAGCGTACCTGACCATTGCATATATTTGGCGATGTCACTTGCCGATGTATTTTCATTAACAGTTGTAAAACCTATTGACTGCAAAGCTGAAACTTGATCTTGTTTATTCAGACGCAAAAGCATTGCGTTTGCGATATTTTTATCCATTTTATTGTATAATATTAAATTAATACTATTCTGAAGCAATAGCTCTCACATGGAGAAGGACTGAATTTTTGTTTTGAACCGTAAAACGCCCGGTATTCAATTCGAATGTCCATGCAGAGTTATTGTCCCAAATCGTTGACGACCAATAGTACTTATCGGTCATCAACATACTGTCACTGCTCCAAAATGTCCGCATCATCTCATTGATTTTATCGCGGTAGCGGTACATCAGAAGCATTTGACCCGATGACGGAAGGAACCAGTTGGATTCGTCATCGATACCGTCACTTTCAAGGGTATAAGCACGGTATGCACGGGCGGCTTCAGCAGCCGGCGCACCAATCACGCCGCTATTGTTCTGGTCTTTCAGGATAGTGATAATCAGGTCGGTATCCTCCTCACCCGTGAAGCAGCCGTACATGGCACCCAGTCCTTTTTGGTTCAGGCCGTCTATGGCTTTACCCTGACCGCCCCAATAGAAGGTAGTAGTCATATCGGCATTATAGCACTCCTGGGCGGCGATTACGAAGGAGTGTCCATGGGCACGGATACGAAGCCCGCGTTTGATGTACAGTTGCTTGTTGACAGCGGTTAGGGAGTTCCATTCGGCAACGGTAAAGTATGCCTTGGAGTTATCAGAAATACGGTTACAGGCAAGAGTAAGGTCAAGCAAGCCAGCGGCCCACTTGATACGTTGTCCAAATTCAGATGCGCGGGAATTCTCGGTAATATCCGAGAATCCAACGGCGTTCAGTGCTGCTACTTGTGCCTGTTTGTTCAAGCGAAGCAGCGTGGCGCTTTGTTCATTAGTCATAGTTACTTGTTTATTAAATCATTAATATCCATATTGTCTTCAGCAAACCGTTCGAGATATTCCTCGTAGGTTTCGCCGTTATAATATTCAAGGACTTCATTGATGTTGTCCAGCGTTACGTTATCATAGTACGGTTCTCCGCCATAAGACTCATTATTGAACCAGTTGATAAGGTCGATATAGGCATCGATGACGGTAAGGATGACAAGGCCGTCGATGCCGGATTCAAGGGATTCGATTTCACCTGTCTCACGGATAACAGTCAAGTGGTACGTGCCATTGACTACCGGTTTGTCCTGTCTGTTACCGTCCTCATCCATACCGGCAACGCCATACTCAAGCAATGCAAGAAGCTCGGAGCCGTCAGCTTTCAGTGTCATGTTCGAGATACGGAGCATGGAAAGTTTATGGGATTCCGTTTGCGAAGCGAGCACGTCACGGAGCATTTGGATGGCATTAAGTTTCGGAGACGTTTCAAGACGCAGCCGCCCGACGTTCGGCATGGATTCTATTTGCAGGCCGGACGGGGCGGAAAGACCGGTATAGGTCAGTTCAGGAAGACCGACAAAACGGAGGCTTGTCATTGTTGGTGGAAGAGAGATGTCATTAATCGGAGAAGTCTCTGCAAGAGTGATGTTCTCCAGTTTGCTACCGGACGCATTGATATGGGCGATACGTGGGCATTTGTCGGTAACGAGCGTAGCGATTTGTGTGTTCCGGATATCGAGTGATACGAGGAAGGGCATTTCGCCGCAGTTCAGCGAGGTAAGCGGTGCGTAAGAACCGATGGATTGTTCTGTATGGGTGTCAGAGCCCAAGATAAGGGTTTCCACAAGTTGCATGGCGGAGAAGCTCACCGTACTTGACAGGGAGATTTCAGACAGGTCGAGCAGCTTCATGCGGTCAGCCTGATAGATATACAGCAAGGCGCCTTCCTCATGTGAGAAGTTGGTGAATACATATTCTTCGCCCACTTCAAGGAAGCAGCTTTCGGAAAGGTTGCCGCTAGCGTCATTGCCGACACCGAAGTAACCGTTTTTAGCAGCGACAATCCGGATGGTGGCGTTTGATTTGGAAGATACGCGCCCGGAAATTACACCGCTGAAGAAATCACCGGTTTGGAAATAGCCGTCACGAATACGCCAACGTCTTTCGATGAAAGACGGAAGGGCGGTAAGTCCAAGACCTTGCAGGGCATAGAAGTAAATAGCATCAGAGGTGGCGGTATAGGAGATGTATTTCCGTTCACCGTCGTAAGAACTAACCAGTTTCTGCCATTTTTTGAGCCGTTTGTCAATGAAGAAATGCGTAGCTCCTTCGGGTGAGAACGGGTGCAGGGTGACGCCGTCAATGGTCGCCTGAACGTTACGCATGGCGGCGGCAACGGTACGCAGGGAGAGTTCCGTACCGGATGAGTCAGTCCACACTACTTGCTGGAGATAGATGTTATTAAACAGAACGGAGCCGTAGCCAGCATAAGGGTTAGTGAATGTTTCATCGCTCGTCCGGTTGGGGTCCACCTCGGCGTCAACCGTGCAACCACCGTCGTTGTCCTTGCTATTGAGCGTATCGCAGTCATAGATTTTATTCAGGTACATGCGCATGGCATCCTCGGAGCTGTACACACCGTCTGTTACGGAAGCATACTCTTCCAAGAACCACATCGGCTGCATATTCTTGGCGCGTTGGTCAGTGGCGGCAAGGTAGTCGGTGAAGATGTCATAACTCAAGACACTTTCTGGGCAGGCGAATTTATACAGGTTTTCCTTCCATGTTCTTTGCCAGTTCCCGCCTTTGGAGTAATCGCAGGAATCACAGAAGCGCAACCATCGGTAGAGGTTATAGGGCACTTTCTTACCCAAAGCGTAATCAATGGCGAGCTGGTCATCATCGACAAGCGATTCAAAGTAGTAAGTCCATGCCGGGAAGGTATCAGCAGAGATAGTTCCGTTATCCACGAGTTTTTGAACCCATGAGGATTTGTCCGTTTTCATGGCCATCATATCCTGAACAGAACCGACGCCCTGAAACCAGTCCATACCTTGGTAGTTAAGAAGTTCGAAACCTTCAACCGGATTCAGGACGTCACCGGTGACATTCCATTTGCCGTTTTCATACTTCATGGAACCGGACTGCTTTTTCCATGAGCTGTCCTGATACCTCATTATCCGGTACGAACTACCGCAATACAGGGAAAGCAGGTACACGCTGTCCGTATCGAGTCCGTCAGTCTGTTTGAAGCGTATCTCAATTGCGTCTAAAGTTTCGTCAGGAGTACCGAAGAACTCTATGAAGTCACCATAATTCAGGCAACCTTTGTTATAGCCGGGGGTATCTTTGAAGCCGAGGGCGAACTGTTCCCCTTTGTCTTCTTTCCAGTTGCCTTTGGCATGGAAATAGACGTTTTGCAGGCTGTCATCCTTACACCGATAGGTGGCTACCGGGTGATTGGCGGTAGAGTGGTTCATCTGCAAGTCTTCGATATGCAAGTCACCGCTGTCAAATGTTCCGTCAAATGCACGTTGGACAGGTGTCATATAGTTACCACCTAAGGCACGGTATGTAACGTTCATCATTTCACAGGCGCCGCAGTCGTTCGCATTGCCGGAATCGGAGTAATCGACTTTTACGGTAATGACATCGACCGGGATTGTATTATCACCGACCTGTACTTTGTTGATGGTAGCCAAGGCTATTGCACGGCGTCCTTCCTCCGTCGTATCGTCCGGATTAAGTAGTATGATTCGAGTGTCCTTGTTTTTGCCTTTGCTCTTGGCGAGGTAGTAGCGTTTATTCTTTACCGGGCGTTTGGCAGAGGTGGTTCCCTGGTTGCGGGTTTGGACACTCACGGCCTTGAAGTTACGCCACGGGCGTTCGGGGTCAAAGTAATAGAGCGTGATGTATATCTTCGTACTGGTGGAAGTGGTGCCGTCCAGTGCTTCTATATCGGAGCCTTCATAGGGGCATTCGACAATGTAAGGCATACCGCGTGAATAGATTTCGGCAGCCGACGGGCGGCTTTGGGTACTACCCTCGGCTGTCTGGCTTTTAAGGATGTCCTCAAAGGCGTATTCCTTCACCATTACCTCTGTATCGGTCAGACGGACAAGGTAGTTCTTGAACGCCTGTGCCCATTCCATATAGGAGTTCCAGGCCATCATGTAATAAAGATACAAATCACCCAGTTTGCCGTCCATCGTTATATACTTGGTCTGAATCAGGGAGCCGCCGCCCGGAACATAACCAAGGCAGGCGACTTCCTCACCGTTGAGGAAGAGTTTCATCATGGAATACCGTGTGCCGTCACGTTCAACGTAGTTGCTTGCAGGTTCAACAACCACGGCTACGGTTATCTTTTCACCCTGTCGGTAGGCGCGTTCTTCACGACGGGAAACGCCATTGTTACAGAAGATGCCGACCACCCGGCCGGTGACATAGAAACCAGCACCGGACGTTTCGTCATAGCAGCTAAGGAGCAGGGCATCATCATCGGTCACGTTCTTGGAAGCGAAAGCGAACTGGATGGCGGCACCGTTGGATTCGATGGACGAGCCGGCAAACGGGGCATGGTTTAATGACACGCCCACATTCTCGGCTACGCGAAGGCAGTTCTCACCCAAGAATGTGCCAAAACCGTTGGTAGTCCAGTTGGCACCGTCCACTTTCATTTCATAATTACCGCTGACAATGCTATGGTCAGTTTCCTGATTGGTACGGGATGAGAAGTCAAAGTTATAGATGGCGCCTTCTTTTATGGCGGCGTCAATGGCGGAACCGCTAACTGTCACCCGGACAGGTTCGCTAGTCACGTCCTTGCATACGGCGGTATAGTTGACCGTATCGGTGCCGTCAGCCTTGTAGCCCTGCAGTTGTTGTTTGACCTGATAGGTTTTGTTACGACTGGCAGCAATTTGTGTTATCTGCACGTTATTGGCTTTCACGCTGACGGGTGAAGTCATTTCCAACGGGTCATAACAGGCAACATCAAGTTCTACGGTTTCGTACAGTCGGACTACTCCACCGTTTTTATCATCGTATCTCAAGGCGACAAGAGGTGTGGAACTATTCGGGTCAATTACCATGACAGCCGTGTAGATGACATTTCCTTTCACTCCGGATGCGACATCCGTTCCTTGGATGCGCAAGGGATAGGTACCGTGTTCTAGGCCGAGGGAAGCAGGGCGGATTACAACGGAGTGCGAGTAGTTGTCATTTACAACGGTGGTAGACAGGGATTGCCATTCACCATTAATCTTGATGTCAACCTGGGCACTGATACCTTTATCAGAGGTGTTGTTTCCGAACTTATAGAGTGGAAGGCTGAAACTTTCAGTTGTCGGAGTAAGCAGAGTTTCAGGGGTATAGTTGAGCACCTGCACACAGGTACAGGTAATATCAACAGCTGTTACATTGACATTCTTGGAACCGGTATTGCCGCTTTCGTCAGTGGCTATCAGCTTGAATTTCCGAGTACCGGCAGCCGTAAAGTATGCGGTGAAGTCCAGTTCAAAGGAGAAGTCCTTCATGTCACCGGAAGATGCTTTGTTGACGGTTTCAGTCCAGACGGTAAGCCCGCTTTCACGGTCTACGAGTTCCAGTTTCTCAATCAGGTTGTCAGAGGATTCGACACCGTTCGAGGTCACGGAACGAATGGCGGCAAAGGTTCGTAGCGTGGAGCCGTAAGAGCCATAGACAGGTGTCGACTGGAAAGCAATGGCAACAATGGTACCACCAGTTTGACCGCCGCCACCCGTGCCGATAGCGAACTGCACTTCATCGCCAAGGGTTTCACCGGCAGCGTTCTTCATCTGAAGTTTTACAATGCCTTCTGTTTCCACGTTTACGTCGAGGTTGGCCGGAACATAAGCATAGGCGCCACCAGTTGAAAAGGCGTCCTTCCCCCCTTCTGCCGGTTCATCGGAAGTTTCAACAACGGAACTGCCGTCACCATTCCCGAAGGGTTTCCAAAGAGAAGGGGTCGCAAAATCGGACACGGCACCCTGGAACTGCCGGGTTTCCATTTCATACTCGCCTGTTTTGTAAGTAATGATGAGACCCGTTCGCTCATATTTGACGCCAGATTCCTGTTGATAGGAGACAATGGCGGCAATAGCGGTTTCAAGGGTATAGTAGCCGTCTTTCAATGGGCGGATCTCATCAACAATGACGATGGGGTGTGTTACATCGTCAGCGGGCGTGCCGCTCTTCATATCCTCAAGGGCTTGCTTATCCTCGGCGGACAAAAGGCCGGCTTGTTCAAGGGTAGCAGAAGGCAGACGGAAGCTGTCATCCGTTTCTTTACCGGTTGTTTTGGACACTTTCTTAAAATACACATTGAGATAGGAAGCGTCAGACAGGACGGAGAAAGAACCCGGTTTGATTATATCGGAAGGGATATTTTTCATTGTATCTTCCAAAGACTTTCCACGGTTGCCGGGGAAAGCTTCTTCTTCACCTTCCCCAAGAGACAACGGTTCAGGCAGACATTCAGAAGGAACTTTACTTTCTTCGTTCAAAGGAGCGATACCGTTCGCTTTTCCTATCCTTTCCTCAAAGTCATTTATTACAGAGGTCCATTTGTCCCATGTAACACTCTCATTGGAAACAATACCTATTCGTGAGATTGTACAAACTGTACCCAAATACACGCCTTCTGCATTGTCTGACATGGTAGCCAGTTGTATACACGAAGTGAATGATTGACAAACCTTATTAAGCTCCAACCGTTCAATTTGTATATTTACAGGAATCTTAGACGAATCAACAGACAAAATACACCGATAATTCCCAATAGCAGAATCCCCGGAATACATTGTCTTCAATTTATCCTTAAAGCTACCAATAGCAGTAAAAGTACCGATACTCTTAAATGGGTCAGTCAAAGGGCTGGATTTATCAGACACTCCTGTTAGACGTTTCAACAACTCGGCGTCTCCATCCGACAAATCTTTCGCAATCTTATTGACATTCTTCACTAATGCATCAAAATCACCATTCACCATTTTTGCAATGGTGCTTGAAAGTAAATCAATAGATATCTTCCGACCACCACTAACCTCAACATACATATCTTTAGATAACTCGGCTGTATCAGTCAGTTGCTCTATTGTAAGACTGTTTGTCTTCAACGCTTGCAGCACAAGGCTAACAATCTGTTGTTTTTCCGACTCTGTCATTTTATTCTATCTTTATTGTTACAAACTATTTAAATACATCTCAATTTGATGGAGGGTCAGGAGTTTCACCTGGAGCAACCGGCAAATCTTCAAGAAACTCACCATCCCAAGTTACTTCATAAAAAGTCCTGTCATTTTCACTTGACACAAAATTCAGAATTTCTCCGGCACGTAAATCTACTTGATAGCTATTCTTACGACTACTGAAGCTCTGTTCATCAGAATAATACCCATTTATAACGGACATTTTCCCCACAGTATGGACAATGTTGCCATCTACTGTTTCCACAAATGGCACATCAAATGTTACATTCCCATTTGCTGGTTTATCCAATATCACTCTAACATAATAATTGTAGCTGGTAAAAAGACTAGTAGCTATTACTTGGTATCTTATATAAATTTTACCTGCAATTGCAGATGTATATTCCTCATCAACTTCACTACCAGACTTTATGCTTCTCAATTCCCCACTATCAGACGTTAACCTATAAGTGTCATTCTGAATCCTTCTCATAGACACTTGGTTATTCCATTCCAGGACAGGATTTATAGTTTTCACCTTCTGCAACATCTGATTGAATACAAAACTCTTCAATCCTTCGATTTGCTGGTTTAGTTCCGGAACACCACTTTCCTTTCTTGCATATCGAATACCATCAAAGTAGACGTAATTACAGCATAAAACACGATTCAGCAATTCAGCAAACCACACAGGGCATCCCATCCCATTTCCAAGCGTAAATAATACAGTTGTATATTCATGGCTGAATAGTTCAACAATATCCTCATCAGCAGTCACAAACTGCTCATTATCCACACCGAACGCCCATCCGTTATCTTTGAAACCGCCAGGAACACGAAAATCAAAAAAGTATTGCATCCCATCTATCCACCAGACAGCATCAAGACGCTGCTTATTATCTTTCATTGAATACTGGATAAGACTGGTTTCTGATAATTCACATTCATCGTCTGTAACTTTAAAAATCTCACTCGTATTCCCATTAATTGTTACAGAATAATATCCACATGGAAGCAGCGAAATATTATAGAAAAAGAGGATCTTATCATCATTCATCTTCCATGAGCTCAATGTTACAGGAGTAGATATATTACTTAAAAGATTATTAATGTAAACAATAGGAGCCTGTTCTTTGGGCGTTGAAATCAGTTCAATAAAAATCCTGTCTGTACGTGCGAATAACTGCACATATTTACTCTTCGCTCCAAACTTATCGGTAGACGGAGAAAAAAACAGTGGGGTAAACGGGCTTATAATCATATTCTAAGCTTTTGTTATTGAACGAACAAATAAATCATATTTCACTCCTGCGAACCTTTCAATCACCCTGCTTACTTCTTTAATGTAACCTTCATAAGCCAGACCATCTTTCAAGACTTTAATCGTTTCATTATCTGTTGATGGAATATCTTCATCATAAGTTGTGAATGAAACGTCTCCACAAGTAATAATACCACTTTCGACGTTAAAATCATCTTTCATCCCTATACCATTGACAACAACATCACTATTGCCATCAGAAGAAGAATAAGACAGTTTTTTAGTGAACATACCAATATAGCCGGCATTTGCCTTGAGCATCTCCCCCTGCCAATACATAGTATTAAACATCCGAGATGAATCAAGCACACCGTCAATTTCCCATCCGTCCCTTATCATTTTATACCTCTTATCACTTAGATCTAAGTTTACTCCTGCAAAAAACACATTATTATCACTCTCATTGTCTGTGGTATCCTTTCCCCTTTTTTGAGCTAAAAATTCAAAACCGTAAGCATCTGCACGATAAGGACTAATAAGTTCTAATACATTTTCAGTTATATCTACACCTGTAGTATATTCAGTTGTAAAACGAAACTCATCACGCCCATTAATACTTTCATAATCCTGTTTATCATATCCTATTCTAATACGTGAATGGATTCTCGATGCATCGATTTTATACTCAAAATCAGAAATATTGTTTGTCACTTTTTTTATATTACTATTCCCAAATAAACTATCCCGATGTTTAAAGCACACAGTATTCCCATTAATGACAGGAACAAATCCAAACTCTGCTTCCATCCAATCTTTAAATTCTGTATACGAAGTATATAACTTGGCTTTTTTAATACCACGAATACTTTCAGCAGCCAATATTACACAATTATCTAAATTTTCATTATACCCATAATCAATTTCACCTTTTATGCCATCATTTCCACCATTCATACTCTTTAATAATTTACATAAAACCGTATGAGGGGTTATGGCATCTATATGTATAGGAGAATCAATTGAATAATAAGTTATCTTAAATTCATTTATTTTCTTTATCCTGAAATTCGCATAAGTAGTATGACTAGCCTTCATACTGATAGAAAAATAGAACATTTTCCTTTGGCCATAGGCATTAAAAGAATTCCTATCAACCCTAACATTCAACTTAACATTCTTATTTTCTCCATTGAACACACGCACAACTTGTGTGTTTCCACACGTAGAAAGAGTTAAATCTATATATTCTCCATCTCCACCATTTTCATATTCAACATCCATATCTATATACGCATTGATTCCAGATGAAGGAACATCCAAAATATCAGCAATAACCCCCTTCTCTCCTTTATTAAAATCCAAATATCCTCCCTTTGCTATTTCTGTATTATAACTATATACATACACATCAGCAAGTTCAATAGGATTGATGACGTATGTATCATCAACTGTGAAATTCAATAGATTTTGCATATTCAACCTATCATAATAAAGCTGATATGCATCTTTTATCTCATCTACCGAATATTCGTATTGTGTTCCTTTATTAGCCTTTATGATATTAGCGACACTATCATCTATCGAATTAATAGAAACAGTATTTCCATCATAGGTCAATGAACTGAAATCCAGCCGGCAACTGAAAAATTCATCATAAGTATGAGAATTGGTTATAGTATAAACGGTGATACTGGCATTAGAAGCCAGGTACTTGCTCAAATACTCCTCCAATATGAGATCATAGGCTTCTCCCACAAACTGGAATTTTGAAGTAAAGGTTCTAGTTATTCCTTCAAGTCCGGAGCGTTTACGGGAAAACTTTATTTCATCCCAATTCTGAATACAAGATTTGGGAATATCATAGGAAATACTATCAACTGTAAGTACATATTTACAAAGCATTTTAACTCGTTTTGAACGTTCACGAGCAAATATATAGAAAAAGCCAACCGGTTTCCCGATTGGCTAAATTCTTGAAAATTGCATTTTGCAAAAGCAAGACATAACTATTTATTTTTCAACGCAATAGATAAAACATAAAATAATTATGACTTTCTGCATTCTCAATTTACAAATTAATACTTTCATAAAAAAGCTCCGAACCCATATATAAAGGAACGGAGCCTGCCTTTGTCTTAAAACGGTCTCGCTTCACAGCGGTACACTATCTTTAGAAAGTGGCTGCGGAAAGTTCTTTAGATATACGTTCCACCGCTACCCGTATCTTATCATATTGTTTTTGTCCGGCTACTGTCACACCGGAAGTATATTGTCTCATCAATGAAGCATTGATACCTGCCAACTCTGCAACCTTAGTAACATTCAGGAATGAGAAATAGTTGAAGAAAGACTGCATATCATATTTGTAGATAAACTCCAATTCCGGCATTTCCTTGCCTTCTTCTGCCTGCATCTCCTTTATTTCCTCATATGCTTTCATCATATCCTCTTTCGCGGCTTCCGCCGTATCTCCATACCCTGCCAAACCAAAGCCGGGTAAATCTTCCTCAACAAAGCATGAGTAATACCCATCGCTCGCCTTTTCCATGATTACAGTTACTTTCATATCCATTGCTTTAAAAATAGGAGTACGGCAATATACCGTACCCCATTGTCTCAACATTTACAGTCCTTTAGATAATAAAGCGCAAAAGGTAGGGGGATTACTCCCCCAAAAGAACCTTTCTTGCTTTACGTTCCATTCCGGTAGGCACTTCCTGTTTGCCATGCCTTGACAGGGCAAATTTGTTTCCTGTCTTGGGGCTGTACCAAATATCATGATTAGCCCCATGCCTAAGAACGTAACAACCTGCTGCGGTAAGTTCCGCAAAAAACTGATTGTACTTCATAATGTAAAAGACCGTTTATTTAAGACGATACAAATATAGCGTTTTTGCTATAAACAACCAAATAAAAACATAACTATTTTGCTATATTTATGAAAAAGTTATTTCCATACACTCTTAATCAATCGTCAATACCCAATTTCGTGAAGTATAAACTTCCGAGCAGAAGAAATACGACTTCTTACAGTTCCAACAGGAATGTTCAGGATTTCACTTATCTCATCATAAGAATACCCACTAGCATAATATATCACACTATCAATACAACGGGATTTTTTAGCACACCGTTGTATTGTGGAAACCAAATCATCAAACAGTATTGAATGAGCTGTACAGTTAGAAATGGCACTTCCGTCTACCATATCAAGCCCTGTAAAATGTATAAGGGAATTTCTATTGTATCTTATTATATAAGTATTCCTCATTATAATAAGGCACCACGGTTGAAGTGGTTTAGAACAATCAAATTTATCACGATTCACAAGTAGCTTATAAACTGTATCACCGGCTAAGTCTTCAGCATCTTGCATGGAACAGCAGAATTTTCTTGCCACCTTTAATATCCAAGGATATATTTCTGATAATTCCTTTTCAAAGTCCATTGTCAGCCCTCCTTATTAGGTGTATCTTCGGTTCGCCATTAATGCACCTTTCCACGTATTCCCGGTGCATGATACTTTGCTCGTGCATTTCCTTAGCAGAACGCTCGATTGAACTAATAAGAGTGCCTATATCGGGGGGCAATAAGGCAATCATTTTTTTTACCTCGGACACTTCTGCTGTTATCCGATTACACTTCGTCTCTAATGTACGTAATTCTGACAATAAAACATTGTATAAATGCCTATTTATACAATGGATGCTGTTTTTTCTATTCATAAAAAAGTCGTTTGTGATTCTAAAGGAGATGTACAAACGACTGTATGAAATAATTCGCTTTAATTAAAAATTAATCGAATTACAGCATATATGTAAATACCAATATTATCATGTGCTTCTTTTTCTGAACGATATTTCAACATCGGCTTGATGAACGATATTTGCGTAGACAGCAGCGTTAATTACACGGGAATCTATACTCATTTTAAAGAATGTCATTAGAAAAGCAATCTCAGCATCGAAAGAAGAACGAATTTGTTCAGGAGTAACCTTATTTCCTTTATGTTCCTCACTGCGTCTTTCCTCGTTCCGTTTTTGCTCAAAAATTGTAGAATGAAGCAAATAGTCAATCTTCGATATTACTTGTTCATCACTCATATTTCGGGTATCTACATTTAGTTGACCCAATACCTGACGAACATCATCATAAAAGCCAAGAGAAACAAGAGCCTGACAAATACGAAGACTCAATAGTTTGGCACGTTCTTTCAGCATATCCTCTTTGTCCATTACCATAGCCTTCATATTTGAAGGATTAACAATACTTCTGTATTCGACAAGTAATTTAGACGCTATTTCTTTAAGCGTGCTTTCTGACATAGATTTGCAGTCCGAAAGCAAACAAGCATAGTTTCCGCAAGAAAGCTCAATGAAATCATTCAATGTTATCTGATTTAATCTTTCAATCATGACTATTTCAGTTTAGATAACTTATACAGTTCAAATTCACGGTTAGAAGCATCCTGACGCTGCATTTTAAGACTCTTCATCAAAAGGAAATTTGTTCTATCAACCCTTTTTTCTAATCGGGAATAATCATTGAAAACAATGGTATCACCGGAAGAAGATGCAAAATATGTCGGTGAAAATGTAGGAAAGTCCCAATCCGGCATATCAAAATTAGAGATATCTACCTTATCAACATCAGGAAAGACTTGCGCACCTTTAGGAATATCAACTAAAGTTGGAGTATCAGGAGTAATCCATGCTTTTCCGGAATACATGATAACTTCATGTTTACCGGCATCACCAACCAAAGCAGCACCGCCGGGGTGCCTATCATTACCTTTAGTACCTTCTGCATAAGAAGGAATAGGAGTAGCAAGAATTGTTGCTACTTGCATAGCCCCCATTGCCCCGATAACAGCAGCCATAACAGCACCGGCAATCGGACCTAACTGGAAAGCCTCCATAATACCACGAGCCGTCGCAATTCCCGTTTCTGCTACTTGTACCCCTTTGTTCCAAACAGCTTGCTTATGCGCAATCTCTTGCTTTTGCCTTTCCAGCTCTTTATTCTTGGCTTCAGTCTGATCCTTTGCTGCACGTTTACGTGCTTCTGCTTCCTCTTCAGATATGGCCCCCGATTCTGCTAAGTTCTCTATTCGTTCAATATCCTCATCATACTTTTCCTCATTGGCTTCCCGTTCTTCCTCTATTTTCTGAATCTGTCCATCATAAATAGAAGAGACTAAGTTTCCAATGGTCCCCACAGCTTGAGATGCAGTTTGAAGCCACTTTTTCAAGTTTTTCTGACGCTCTTTCTGAGCTTTCTCATCCGCTTTAGTAACCTTATCGATAGCCTCAATCTCCGCTTCTGCTTCTTTTTGGGCAAGGTCTGCTTTCAATTTAGCAAGTTTCTCCTCTAGTTTCTCCCTTTTATCCGTACTCAAATTGGCAGTAGCAAGTTCGGACTCCAAAGCATCAATAGCTGCTTCAGCAGTTTTACGTGCATAGTTTAATTTTAGCTGATATTCAAGTTCTGCATACTCCTGCTGAGTTATTTCCTTAGAAGCTAACTGTTTTTTAAGAGCAAGCGTATCCATAACATATGCAGCATCCCGGATTTCCTGCTCATGCGCCGCATTCTCTGCTATTAATTGAACCTGATCGGATGCATGTCTTTCGTAAAGTTCTTGTTTCTTTTTTGCATATTTTTCGTCAATGAGAAAAACATCTTCACCTGTTTTCTCTGCTGCATCAATTTCTGCTTCACGTTGCAATTCCAACTGGTGCAATTTCAAATCAAGTTCTTCCTGGGACCCCTTTTTTACAACAGCAAGAGCGTTCTCAACATCCTTCTTCTCACGATCAGAATTATACTTAATAGTAAACTCATCTAGCTTTTCCTGCATTTCCTTAGCTAAATTCTGACGTGTAGCAATTTCCTCTTTGCTATTACCCTTGACGGCAGCAATCTTCTTCGAGTAAGCAACACCAATTTTAGCAAGTTCTTTCTCCAGTCCTTCATCCATAAGAGCTAGTTCTGACTCCTGATAAGTTTCACGAATCTTCTGTTTTTCCTTTTCTGCTTTTTCAAGTTCTCGTTTCTCCTTGTCTGTGAGAGTTCTTTGACCTGATGCATTTTGAGATACTTCTGATTGTTTGAGGTCTACTTTATTTAAGTCATCAATTATTGACTCAGTTATAGAAGCAATAGCTTTTTTCCCAGCGGCAACAGTAGTTGCCGTTTTTATATCCTCTTCGATTATTTTTTTAGTACGCCCTATTCTAGTTTTATCATAAATCCATCCATATATAGTCCATTTTCTGAAAGAACCTCTATCCTCAACCTCTTTCTCTAGTTTTTCTCTTTTCTTTATTCCATTTGAATATTCTTTATTCTCTGAATCCAATTGACTTTGCAAAGTTTGAAGATATTCGTCTTTAGCTGCTATAGCGGCTTCATCTGCACTCATACCTTTTTTCAGTTTCTCTTTATACAATCGAATCATATTCTTACGATGCTTCTCTATAACATTAGAAGAAGCCATTTCTTTTTGTGCCCTAGCTACTGCTGAATTATCTGCTTCATCTTGCAATTGAGAGTAAGACTTTAATTGTGACGCCGCTCCTCTTAATCCTTTTGCCAAGAAATCTAGGACTTCTTTCATTGGTCCTTTAGAATTATAGAAAGAGAGCATAAATGCTTCCCACGCAGAAGAAAGTCCCGCAATAGAACCTTTAACATTGTTACTCATAGTATCTGCCATATCTGCTAGTTCTTTATCCACGCCTGTAATTTGGTCCCTCAATGGAACAATCTTATCGGCAGCGGTAAGAAACGCATTGAAAGCAGCAACACTCCGTTTATCAGTCATTTCAAGAGTACTATTCAAATCTACTCCCTGCTCTTTCAATTTTTGCAATCCAGCGACCAACTCAGGTAATGTTCTTACAGGGCCACCTAACGACTTGGCAAGTACACCGTTTGTATCGGCTAAATTTAGAAGAATATTACGAGTAGCAGTAGCAGACATTGAAGCGTCAAATCCTGCATCTGCTAATTTACCAACCAATGCTAAAGTATCTTCAATAGAGAAATTAAAAGCCTTAGCTACCGGTCCAACGATTGGAAGTGCAGTAGCAAGATATGAAAACGATAACGCACTCTTTGTTGTAGCAACAGCCATTGCAGATACATAACGTTCTGTCTCACGAGTATCTGCATTGAACATTCTCAATGCAGCTCCAGTTAGCGAAGCAGCTTCCCCTAACCCTGCACCGGTAGCTTGAGCAAAACGTAAAACCGATTCTGTTGCATCTAATATTTCTTTCCGTGTAAAACCTAACTTGGCTAATTCTATCTGCAATTCGGTAGCTTCAGAAGCTGTATATTTGGTTGTAGCTCCCAACCTTTTAGCATCAGTGGTTAATTCTTTAATATTGTCAGCCGTCGTACCTAAAATCGCTGCAAGTTTGCTATTAGCAAATTCAAATTCAACAATGGAGCCAACACCTTCACGCAGTTGCGTAAACATCTTAACAATCCCTCCAACAACAGCCTGTGCACCAATATAACCGGCAGCCCACCCTTTCAAACCAGCACTAACCTGATTTAATCCAGGAGCCATCTCCGTTTTAAGTATTTTTCCTGCATTCCGAGCAATAATACCCATATTCTGCATGGACTTATTACCGTTCTGTATCTCAACCCATGCAGCCTTTACTTCTTCCCGATATGCACCAATAGTCATTTTCTGCTGAGTGTACCGATCAGAGTTACGCTTTATGTAATCAGTGTTGATTCCGATTGTAGAATTAAGACGGGCAAGTGTACGAATATAATCCTCATCAGTATCTTTCAGTAAATCAACAGCCTTTTGAAGTTGCTTATTCATTTCCTTTGCCTGGGAACGGCTGTGTACTTCCTGATTAGTTAGTGTTATTGCTGACCGGATAATCTTTAATCGCTCCTCTTCCGATAGAACAGCTTTCTTACGTGTAATATTGCCGGCATTCTGTGCTTTTGTCAAGTTAGCTTCCGCTTTAGCAGCCTTTTCCAAGGACGCAGCATTATCCGAGTTTGCCTTGGTTAGTTTCTTCAGTTCAGCAGCAGATAATTTCTCTACATTTAGCTTTTCCTCTATCTTCTTACTGACAGTTTGAGTTATTTCAGACTGTTTTCTAAGAGCCTCGGTTAATTCAGCAGATGCAGAACCAGCCGTTTTTGCTTGAGTATTATAAAGATTACTCAACTTTTCAAGATCAGCAACGCCTTCTACATTTAGTTTCAAACCTTTTGCTAATTCTTTGGCCGCATTAACATAATCAGCCCTCACACGCTCAATAGTATTATCAAGCTCCACCAATTTCTGCAAATCGTTCTCATCAACGAAATCTTTTAATTTTAAATCTGCCATAATTACAGGTAATGTCTATATTCAACAATCTTTCCTTTTATCTCAACTCCTAGTTTATCAAAAGCATAGGTACCATCTTCTTTCTGATAAACGACATACATGCAACCATCCAAGACAGCTGCTTTCTTTGCAAGATCACTGATACGTTCCAGTTCACTCTGCATCTTTTTTATTTCGCAACTACAAGCCATTTTCTACCGATATCCACATTCTGAAAAGAAACGTTCCATCCAGGGACGGAGATACATAATATTAAAGTACTCTTTAGCTGTATCACCAATGCCTAAAATCTGCTCACCGTATTTCTTCTCAATAGAACTACCGTCCGTAAATCCTTTCGTTGAGAATCGAAGCCCGGAATCAATTCTATCGGCAGTTATGCTATCATAGAAAGTACCAGTAATAAAGAGGTTAGGTACCTCAACCGGACGCGGTGGCAAATAAAGCATCTCACTTCTAAGAGGTGGAGTTATCCTCTCCTTCCATCGTTTATATTGTTCCGCACGGTTCTGCCAGGGACCGGGCTCGTTAAAATAGGTGTCAGTATCATAATCAGGATTCAATAGATGTTCAGTACCGTCCAGACCGGAATATAATTGCTCCTGAATGCAATCAACGAGCACATTCTTATGTTCTTCCATACACCTAATACATTCCTCTTCAAACCCGGATGCAATGGAATGAATAACTCTATGTAATTCATCAAAATCTGCCATACAGTAAAAATATAACGGGCCGGGCTGTAATCACACCCCAGCCCGTCGGTTACTTAGTTATCGCATCGTACACTTCCGAGAGCTTCTTCTTGCGGTCAGCTTCCTTCAGTTCCTGCCACACGACTTTAATGTGTGCATTAATAAACTCTTCCTTCGTCATGCCCTTCACAGCAACTTCGACGAACGTAACATTATCTACCTTCATGCCACCTGCTCGATACCTCTGATTCCTTTTTCATACAATACAGAAGGAGCTTTCAACGAAGGAACCGCCCCGGCTTTAGGAACAATGGTAATGACACCATCCGAATATGTAGCGGAAGTTACGTTATTCATAACTTCAGCAGCACCATCAGCAATAAGACTGCCAAATTCTTCTGTACGGTCATAACCACCAACAACTTCAACAATTTTGTAGGTATTTTCAGTCTCCAACTTTTGAAGCACAACATCAACCAAACCTTTAACGAAATTTTTGGGATTGAAGTCTAACTGAACGTAGTCAAAGTGCAATTGGCTGTCTTCCACATCTTCATGTGAAAAACTAACAGTCATCGCAGACTTAGCACTACTGGTCGGGTACTGTGTCACGGTCGGGTAAACAGTAGACATCGGAATACCGGCAAGGATATCTGTGTCATCATTATAACCGATCAACATATTATCCTGATTCCAAAAGTAAACGTCCCATCCTTTATTGGCACATTTCAGAAGCTGAGCATTCAAAACCTCATCAAATTTCTTCAAAGTGAAGGTGTCTGTTTGAGCACTAAGCCCGTTGTATTCACTTGCACCGTACCCTACAGCATTAACTTGGGGCTCTCCACCATTCTTGGCATACTCCAGGAATGGCAAAATAGGGTAAATACGCCCGGGACGGTCTGCATGGCACAATTCGAGCAACTTCTCACCTGTTATATCAGCAGGGAGTTTGACACCATGTTCTGTCAAGATAGCACCTTTGACTTTTTTCCAGTCAATGCTACAAGCAGAACTACCAGTGTTCATCCGGGAACCCTTACACGTTCTAATCTTTCTCATTTTCTTCTACAATTAAGATTATTAATTTTTATTTCCATCGAGCGTATATTTATGGCATCAATCGGCTCGCTCACAGCCTCACCGGAATCTGTATAGGCTCCGTATCTGCCATATGAATAGTTTTCTGAATAACTATGTTTCACTTTTTCGTCATAGTCACAGTCGAACCGAGAATCTTCATATAATACTTCCAATAAACGTTTATAGATTGGCCGAAGGATATTTTTAAAAGATGTGGTTCTGCGCATCTCATTGCTCCACTCTTTACAAGAAGAGCATGCTATAATTAACGAAACCTTTGCTTTTGAAAAATAATCCGCGTCACCTCTATCCTCACTAATTGGAGTGAATAGTGCAACCAATGGAAACTTCCTTTCAGACTGGGCAGAAGACTTACTGTATTCATCTAAAATATCTTTGATATATTGACTGCTACCGAAGATGTAATTCAACCTTGGGGACTTCACAACTTTAGTTCCCCCTTTCCCATTTGGATAGAGGATTTCAAGCCCTTCTGGAAGTTCCTTTACAATCTCCTCAAACAGTTCTGTTATATCTAAATCTATCATAAATTGAAAGCATTAATTGGGGTCAAAAGATTCTTGGTTATTTGCACATCGAAAGGACAATCATTCGACATAGCCCATTCAACAAACTGTTTATTCTTCTCTACCATGCTATTCCATGTGCTTACTTGTCTCTTCAAAGGAGCTACATATTCATTAGCACATTTCAAACGGACAAGCCCGGTTATTGTAGCCTGGGTGTTTGCGTCACGAAGAATATGATAAAAGACATAGTCAGCGAACGGTTCACACAGCTTCTCGCATAATACTGCATATCCGGACTGGGGGGCTTCCTTCTCTTCTGAAATATCAACTTCATCTGAAGAATCTTCCTTTTCCCGTTCAATAAGCTCCAAATAATCTGTGATAGCTTGGGAAAGAGTCACACCAACAACATTCCGGAGAAATTCGGGCTGAAATGCCTTAATATACCCATTTATCACCTCATTCACAGCAAGAGATTGGGGCGAAGGCATTTCAGCGACCGAAACATTCTCAATATGCCTGGGACCTGACATAAAATATGAAACATCAATCAACATAGCGATAGTTATTTAGAAGTCTTGCTTTTCCCGGTTTTCTTTTCATCTTCCACGGAAACGGCTTTATCATCTGTAACAGTTACCTCCTTGGCATCTTCCTCTTGCAAATCTTTTGAATCGGCAACCGGAAGATTCTTTTCATCAGAAGGCACCTGTACTTCAAGTTCTGCAATGCGAGCTTTCATTGTTTCACGCTCTTCTGTCAGTTCAACAATTGTCTTATCTTTCTCTGCAATGGATGCAGTAAGCCTGCCAATCTCTTCATTTTTCTCTGCAAGCATACATTCCAATGTCTTTCGGGCATCTTCTTCTGTAACAAGACCACATTCGGAAATAGGGATGAGTTGAATCATCCCTCTATTAATCCGAATGCGTTGCTCTTTAAGCACATTGGTTACATCCTTATCGTTACCTCTAAGTATGTAATCCATAATCCTACGCTTTAGTTATTGCAGTCTTCAATGCGGCCAAATCCCCATAAGCGAAAGCCCACGGCATATAAATCGGGAAGATAACTTCTTCTTGTGCCATCAGCACAACCTCATTGCAAAGCTTGGTCTCCACATCTTCAGCCCATTCAAGTGTCAAAGTGGTATAATCAACCAAATTTGCGGCTTGGTTAAAGTCACCCAAAAGATACTTACCTGGAAGAATACCACCATACTCGATAATCGGACGACCGGCAATATATTTCACCCCATCAACCATTTTAACGATACCAAGATTACGTCCTGTCGTATCTTTCTCTGATTCCATACCGTTAACAGTCATTGGATTAAGAATAATAGCATTCGGAAAATACTGGGCATATGTCATTGCGGCGAAAGCTGTTTTCACTACATCTTCAGAGTTGGGTTCCTCAATGTTCTTAAAGCCGGCTTCATGAACACTGAATGTCATTTTATCCGTAGCCGTTTCAGCACCGGAGAACGCGACACCAGGAATAAGGATACGACCATCTTCCATTTTCACAAGAGCGTGTGTTTTGTTCAGTTCTGTAAGAACAGCGGCGCCAGCGAACGTGATACTCATTCCATCAAGAATCAAATCCTGTGGTTCTGCAAACTCTACAATCACATCCTTATCACCGTTATATCCGGTAATAGCTTTTACAGCACCAGCGGCACCTGTAACAATGGCTGTACTAATAATCTTCTCTACAGAAGTCACCCCAGTATTATTAATAATACCAAGCAGATTCTCACCATTACCGTCACCAAACAAAATGTTCCAGTCTTCTGCCATCCAAACAGCTTCAGGAAGCATGTTCAAGATGTAGGAACGAATGTACACTCTTGATTTCAACATACGTTTTGAGATACGGATATGAGTACCAAGGCGCTTAGTTCCTGTCTGTATCTCTTTTACCTTGATACTTGATTCCGGTAAACGACCGTTCTCTGTTACAAAACGGGCATTGCGGTTGAAAGCATATACTTGCGCATAGGCGAGTTGAGGATATGCAGGATCAGCTGTCAGCGTCGTTAATACATCACGCATATGCAACTTTTTGTTGGCAACCTGAGTCACAACACGTTTCTGTTGTTGAGTAATCAACAAATCACCGGTGTAATTGTCAGTCATGGAAACGACATCTTTCAAGGAGAAGCCGTCAAATTCTCCTGATTTGCGTGTTTTTCCTTCTGCGAAATCTCTGAATTTTTCAGAATCAAGCATCTCGTTCAACTTCTCATCGAACTTGTTGATAGTATCCATAGAAAGACCTTTCTGCTTCATTTTCTCGATACTTTCACCTAGAGTTTTAACTTGTTCTACAAGTTGCTCGTTGTCCTTTATCAATTGCTGGAACTTTTCTCCATCATAGGCTTTCAATAGATTATTGATGTCACCAAACTGTTTCGTTACCTCCTCCGGTGAGGCAAATCCTTCAAGTGACTTGTTAACTACTTCACACATCATGCCGACGATGTTTTCCATAAACGCCTTCTGTTCTGCCGGCAAGCCGTCCGTTTTCAGATTAAAATCTGATACTGTAAATTTTCTAATTGGCATAAAATTTAAATTTTAAGTTATTTATTCTCGAAACAGCTATTCAAACTCTTAAAATCGAGTAAAGTGCCATTATCAGCGGCTTTAATCGTCACTTCATCGTTCCCATTTTCCCCGTCATTCTTTTCTTGAGTGTCAACAGACGGCTCATTTTTTCCGGTGGTATCTTCAGAAGTGTTTTGCAGAATAGCATTCGAACGATATACTTTTCCCCAACAGTGGGGACATCTTACATAATTCATAAGGTCTTGTAGACCCTTTTGAGAAAATTCTTTCTTTTCTGATTTGACAGAATCAATAAGAGAAATTACTTGGGTTCTAATCTCCGGAGTGAGCTTCTCCATTTCTTCCCTTACAATGTCCTGTGTTATCCATCTCTGATAATCAGCAGCATAATCTAATACCTGTTGGGCAAAGGTATGCTCCGTTTCTGCATCATAATCAAATTGATGACCACAATGAGGACATGAGACAACGGCACCACCGTTGAGGCTCTTCAGTAATAAACTTAATTCCATATCGTATCCTTTTAAACGTTCATCACTATATCCATGCTGCAAGAACGCTTTCCGAACGAAATCAACAGCTTCCTTTACCTGGTCGGCAGTAGCAGATTTGATATTCACAAGGAATGTTTGAGGATTACTTCCCCAACTTGTCAATGTTGAATATTCCATCATACGCCATTCAAGCACCTTACAAGGATCGATAGAATCCCTTTTGATGGCTTTTACTCCGATAGAATGTTCAAGTGTTCTGCCATTCTCTGCAAACAGCTTATAATCAGCCAACGTGTCACGTCCAATCTGTTTTTCAAGATTTAACTGACCGACCATAACCAAATTACCTTCTGTTTCCTTACCACTCAACGGAACACCTAACAACTGGTCTGTACGATGATTCAGGAACCAACGCATCCGACCAATATTTTCTTTCAATGTCTTATTGAATGAGCCGGGCATAGATATGTCATTTTGTGAGTCCTTCACACCGATACCGTTCACCGCAACGGTAACGATACCCTTCTCATCAACATCATTTGCCTTTGTCTTGTACTGAAGGCTTTTGATTTTCTCTTCCATCTTTTTCATCTCCACTTTTAGTGTTAAAAACTCGATTTACTTTATCCAGTTCCTCATCTGACATATCAAATTTCAATTTGTCAAACAAGGGATTTTCTATCATACTTTCGCCTATTTGGGCACGCCAGTCATTGAGTGTTATAAGCCCACATGAGAATTGTTCACGACAACGTTTATTTATATTTGTCTTTACGTCCTCGGATTCTTTCAATCCTTCCTGCAAACAATCAACATCAGAGAAATCACAATCCAAATAATATCCCCCTCCTTCAAGACCAAGGAAAGCTGTAAAATCCTTGCAGAATTGTTTGGCCATAGGAATAACAGTTGAACAATATACGCTCTTTTCAGCAGTAGCCTGATTGCTAAATGTGGACTGGTCTTTTCGCGGAACAAGAACGGCTGGGATGCCATATGCCCCTGCAATATTTATTGCATCAGCCAAGGTTTCTTCAAACGGTTGTAACTCTGTAATAGAAAGATTAGTACGAACAAAGTCAATATCTGCGTCTGAAATACCATAAGGAACCTGGCCCTTTCTTACACCATACTTCTCGAAGTTTTGCTTCAAAAGTTGTTCTTTTTCATCGTCATTTAACGCTATTGAACCGGTAGCATCCGTTTTCTTACTTACAATAAAACCTAATCCACCCCGCTTTACATAAATTACATTTCTAGCTTCATATACAGCAATTAGGTTTGATATTGGCTTATTTTGTGAATCCAAGCGACTTTTGGACTTCAAGAACATAGCTCCTGAATAGAACTCTGCACTTCCGTCTCTATCATGCCATATTTGGTATGGGGGAATTTCCAAACTACCATTCCAACCATACTCCAAACGATAGCTACGAATAATATCTTCTGTTTGGGCAATACCAAACAATGGCATATTCCCGTAAACAGGTTCTACAATAGTCTTATCAGAAGGTAGCACCCAATAATTATCGCAATATCTCCATTTTTCAGCTGTAGAAAAGACATCAGGCATAGCGGCACGAATAAAGCTATTCCCTGTACACAATTTATAAATATGGTGCTGATAAATCAATTCTTTCCAACGCATCAAACAATTAGGACGACTAAGTATGCCATTCATTCGTTTATTCGCCCATACTATACTGTCATCCTTAGTTTTCTTCAATTGAAAATTAGCACCTGCAATTCGCGATGCAATATAATCGATCGGGAAAAATACTTCAGGTATCGTACTGAATAGCGTTAGATAGTTACTGCCCGCTACAATAGGACTAGTAAGGTCCTCAATGTATGCAACTGACCATTTTTCAGCCTTGCCACTTTGAGTATCTATATCCTTATTTTCAGATGAAGTAACTATTTCAACTTCACCTTTAGTCTTAGATTTCTTTCCAAATAGATTATCAAAAAAAATATTCATTGGGTTCCTTTTTGAGCAAAACTAAGTAAAAAGAAAAACCGTTTTCCAAAACACTAAAATCTTGAAATTACGAAAACATAACTCCAACGATATAACACACTTATTTTCAATCACATATAACACAATTCAATTCAAACCTAATTTTACAACGAACTGTACTAGCCCACTCAAAACAGCACTGGCCTCTTTTGTTTCACTATCTTTATTATAGTCCATCAGGTTATTCATGAAGGCAACATATTCCGTATCAGATTCTACTTTTGATGCAGAAAAAAGAATACTATTTTTCACATAATCAGATGTTGCAGCAATACGCTTGTCTACATCCGGAAACTCTTTCATTACACGAATCTCCTTGTTTGTACTAGAACGGAGTCCCCGGATAAAAGGGAAATAAGCATCCGTACATTCAATTACACATGAATCAGATTCATGGGACAAAATAGAAGAACGTATATCTTCTGTTGAAGTAGTTTCCATAAATACGACATCAACAACATGCCATTTATTTCCACATCTAAACGCTTGTATAAGGACAAATTTCCCATTAACATTCGGCATCACATATAGAATCTTCTTAGTGTATTTACATTCGGTATCTGGATTGAAGAAATTAATAGTGCCATTACAAGCATACAAGTTTCTTTTTCGCCGGTTACTAAACTCTATATACTGCTCACTACACAAATCCACAACAACATAGCGAAACGTATCGGATAAATGACCATGTTCCTCATATGTCTGCAAGGTAGTTTTATTCTTGACCTTAGTTTTAAGAATGGCACCGTTAGCATCTTTCTGTACGCTCATGTAGTCCTCAATAGATACCGAACATGATTCGTCAATGTATATCTCTATACCGGGAACTGTACAATCAAAGATAGCATTGATAAACTCACCGGTCATCGCTACACTCGGATTCTTGTTGCCTACCTTATCCTCAATCTCAAACCCTTCTTTCTGTAATGTGTCTATGAATAAGTCCATCCAGGAACGCTTCTCATCGTCAATGCTGTTTGCCGCTTTCGTTGATGCATCACCATGTACATATAACCTATCAGAATATTGGATAGATTTCAGATACTTTGCAACAAGTTTGGAAGCTTTCTTTACAGTATTGTTGGGGCTTTCAGCGCACGTTTCATGGAATTGCCAAACCTTGGTACCAGTTGAGAAATCGACCTGCCAATATGATACGCTGATATACGGAAGCACGTTGTTATCGACAGAGATATGAATAGGTAAGTCTGGAACATACTTATGTTCACCGGAATGTTTGCCACGATTGAAAGAACCGAAGAACTCGCTACCGGTACGAATGACACCCCACTCTCCCAATGCGTACACATTGTAATAGTCCGGGTCGTGAACTCTATCATACTCAAAATCGGCAACACATTGCTCATCATAGAATCCATACGTACCGTCAGGACTACCGACAACCCAAAAATTATTCAAATAGGTAGATTGGATAATAACTGTATTAGGTGCCTGTTCCTCGATTTGCTTAGTACGAAGATTAAGTATTTGCCTGGGTGCATTCTTCTTTACGGATTTGACCTTGGTAAGTTCTTTCGGCAACTCTTTGCCGGCAATGGTAACAGACATTGGCACATCATGCCATTTGTCTTTATCAATGAACTCTTTCTTTATCCAGTGGCTTTCACTGATCGGATTAAAGGTACAAATAATCTGCTGCCCTTTCTTACCACGCAAACGCTTACGTAGCTGCTTGAAATCCGGATGCTCGAACTCTGACCATTCTTCTAACTGAACACGCTTGTAGTTAGAGATACCTTTTATCTTCTCCGGATCGTCAAGACCGGAGAAATCTATCTTCGCACCATTAACCAAACATTTAATAGTATTCTGTTGGAACTTGAACAAATGGGATATGCCAAGACCGGCCGCAGCGACTTTATAATCTTCATAAATGGTTTTGAGAATAGAAGCTCCTACCTTACGCATAACAAGAGTGTTCTCACCGTCCTGTAATGTCTGTATCAGTATGGTTTGTGCCACACTATACGACTTACCGGAAGATGAACCTCCATAGAGAATGATAAAACGGATAGTCTCATCATTCAAGTACTTCAATAGATAGAATCCGTTAGGATTTAGCTTCTTATAATTTATAACCATATTGTTCTAAAAGTAAGGTTTCTCTGTAGGGTGAATACCGGATTTTGCAGTTCAAATTGTTCTATTCTTCCGAATCTCCATTTTCATCAAAGCCGATACGAAGTTCACCGACTTTATTTCCGTCTCCACCTTTGATATTGACATTCTTATCGGCTTCCCATCCATTCCAGGCACCAAGCAAACGAGCGGCTTCTGTTTTACCGTTGAACTCATAGACAACTTCCCCTCTCTTATTCTGAATCTTCTTCAATGCATTACGGGTACGCTTTGGAAGTTGGGACGGACTTCTCATCTTTGTTTTCCCGGTAACAGGGTCTACATAATGTAAATCATCGGGATCAGCGAGTACAATATCCATTAATACCTTTTCGACCGTTTTCCTCTCTACTTCAGTCTCTTTCGCCCTCTGTTGCTTAATCTCACTTATCCTTGCACTAACCTTGCTATTGGCTAACAATCTGCTAGCAGCACTCCAAATCGTTTCAGGTTTCATCTTTGACGCATCATAAGACATCCTATATGCTTCACTAGCATTACCTTCTGTATCAACGTAGTATTTACAGAATTTCTCTTGCTTGAATGTTAATGGTTTCTCTTGCTTTCCCATATCAATTGTTATTTATTCCTACGAGAAAAAGAAGCTGCTCTCTATCCTTTAAAAGCTCATAGGTGGCAAGCAGTGTGCTGCCAGTTGTTAATATGTCATCATACACTATTATTTTCTTTTCCTTTATCGGACGAAGAAGAAAGAATTCCGGATTCAATCTATCTTTAGTTAGGCACTGGATTGCATTCTCATAGAATGGTATTTTCACCGCCCCCGCAATTTTCGTACAGATAGAGGTTGAAAAATGAAAGCCCTCGTTGTGCCTCCGTCGCGGTGTGGTGACTATACACCATCCTTCATATCCCCCTACTATGAAGCGGTGGAGAAACTCACACGCTCTCTCTGCAAAGAATGATGCTAGTTCCTCCGACTGTTTAATTTCTGAAAAGCTGGTACCAGTCTTGGAACGAGTGAACTGGGAGATGTAATAGATATCACCCTTTTTATGAAGTGATACCTTTTCTTTCAGATCACATAACCGTTCCTGATGAGACCAGCTCTTACATTTCACCGCTTCCGGCTTATCCCAGTCATCAATACGACATATCTTTCCCTTTCCTTTCATCAAAAATCTTCTTTACTCCGTCCTCGACAGATGTGTAAGACAAAGGTACTAAATAGATACCCCGATTCACCGATTGCTCCAAATTGTCAAAATCCCGTTTTTCATTAATCAGCTCAATTTCAAGCGATTTGTAGTACTTCACTAAAGTAGCAAAATACATAGTAGTCACTGGTTGCACATTGCAGATGTTGATTAGCTGACGGTTACAACCTATTGCATAGATAAGGCCTTCGACAATATCATCTATGTAAGTGAAGCACCGGATATTCTGACCGCAGTTGTATAAAGACACGTTTTCCTTTTCCATCAGGAACCAGAGAAGAGTTCTTTTTCGCGGATTAGGTCCATATACATTATGCAGCCGGCATCCGGTCGCAGCCTTACAATAGATAGATGCATACTGTTCATCGAAATACTTGCTTATTCCATACATGGAAGTGGTATTCTCCGGATTCGCCGTTGACGAACTGGCGTATACTAACTTCACATGATACTGGTTACATGCATCAGCTACTCGCATGAAAGTATCAATGTTATCCTTCCTGATTTGTTCCAGGTTTCCATTAAACACACTAGTTTGCGCCGCTAAATGAAACACACAATCAATACCCCCATTTTTCAAGAGCTCACATACTTTTGTGGCTTCAATACCAGACTTTCGATCAAGTCCTATGACTTCGACATCCCTTTTAGCTAATTCTCGGCAAAGGGCTTTACCAATAAATCCCTCACTGCCGGTTACAATCATTTTTCTCATCATCACAAAAACTAAAGGTGCATCTTGTTTAAAGACACACCTAGGTTCAACATAAAATCCTAAAGATTAAATCTTATTTTTGAAAATACTCCCTACACTTAAAACCCTTTCTAGGAGTAAAGTCTTTAAATTCACAGCTTCTAAACACCCACTTCTTATCAGCCCATCCGGCTAAATCCTTTTGCCATTGAGGAATAATTTGACGTGGATTATTCAAATCCCTATAAGGCTGGCAATGCGGTAAGAACCGACCGCCTTTGTTCTTCCAATGATTGACACGCTCAAACGATTCTTTGAAGTCACTGAGCAGGATACAATAAAAGAAGTATTCGCCTTTGTACCCGTACTTGTCAATCAAAGCCGTGGCACGATCACATTCTGCAATCTGTCCAGGTGTATCGCAACCAAACCTTATATGCTTCATCCACTTTACCTTTGCAAGCAACTTGGCAATATCATCCGTTACCAGCCGGGCATCTAATCCCTGATTAAAGTCAACCCGCACGCCCATGGAGATTATTTTTTCAATCTGCTGCAAACCGTAGTCGGATGCAAGAATGTTGTTATCCATGAGAATCACATTTTTTCGCCCAGCAGATACTTCCGCAATATCCATGTAAGGAGTGATGTTTCCTTCTTTGACAGGTACAACACACCATTTACAACGATTAGGACAGCCCCTTGTCAAAAAGCCATAAGCCAAATTCTTATCAACATTGTACAGATCGTAATCAGGAATCATTCTATCAATTTCCGGTAGAAGAACCTTTTTTATGTCATACCCTGTACCGCCTTTCTCGACTTGATCGGCATTGATGTAGTAGCCGTAATCCGGTGTAAACGAAAAGACCTTTGCTGAATAAACCTTATCATAAGAACAAAGGGGATTATACCATTCTACATTATCACCTCTTGCCTTGTGCCATGCACTTATCTTCATCAAAGCTAGATTAGGATAATTACTGTCAACTGCTAATATTCCGATGTTCATTACTAAAACAGTTATACTCCAATTATCTCATCATTGATACGAAATATGCTATCACTCACAAAATCGTATATCTTATACATAAGTTCCGGTTCTTCCTTTTTCGGAGAATAAACCATCACCTTTTTACCTGCACCTTTCATCCAACCCGCTTCTGTGTTAGCAGACCGACCACAAGGGAGAACCATAACGCAGACATCAGCCCACTGCATACCGTTGAAATCCGAATCAAAACCTTTCTGCGCAATTGGGTGATTAAGCGCTTCTCTATATTGCTCTGTTGTCCAGTTCTGCCAATCAGGGTCTATATCAGACCATTGGAAACCACCATTACCATGTGGGGGATTCTTAAAATCGTAAACCTCATGTCCTAAATCACGGAGAATATCTACAACGTCCTGTTGAAATACATTTCTCCAACTACTTGCTACATAAATTTTTGCCATATTATTTTAAATTGTTACTTTTGGATGTCGTTTGCACGGTGCAAGCGACTTAATTTTATTTTTATGAAAAACATAATTTTAAAAGGACTCCTATAGCTTTACTACCGTGGGGCTATATGGATGTCCAAAATCAATTAGACGGTAGGATGGGAAGCATTTTTCAATCTCGTAAGTGACAGTTATTAGTTAATTGAATACGTGACAGAGTGTGTACCCATCTAAAATAAACAGGAGGCGGCTTTGCAACCCGCCTTTTGCTTTTATTCATTACAGACTGTATTTTGAGTGTTATTTAGAATATTGTTGACTCTTTGTGCAAGTTCCGGTTCCAAACGCACCAATCGGACAATCATCACAATAAAAGGTTACACTTCTATAATCTGCGCCACTTCCACATGGATGTTCACTAAGCTCCATAACTTTATCATTAAGAAGCTGTACTTCTTCTTTGAGCTTATTTACCTCACTAATAGGGGTCAAAGCTCTATATTCTTGTTCTGTTAATATGTATTGCATAATTTATTCCTTTCTGTTATTTTATTCCTCCAATAGTTTTAGCAGTGATTTTTTATACTCGTCTATTTCCTTAATAGCATCTTCTTGACCTGATTTTGCATCATTTATCATTAAATCTGCTACTCCCTCCATTATTTCATCCTTATGCCTATTCAGATATTTGATAAAGTATTCCTGCATCAAATCAGTATCCATATTTGCTATATCCGAATATGTGTCTCCACTTCCATAACTGCCAGAAAAAGAAGAATAACAAAGATTACTTATATTCATACTCTGAATACTCTCCCTTCTGCCAAATCCATCTGTATGCTTATCTATTCCACTATTGCTATGGCTTGGAAACTCTTCTCTGATTTTAGGGAGAGTTTCTTTAATAAACTTTTTCAGTTTTCTGCCAGTAGTGATTAACTTACTTAATTCTTTTGCTGTCATCATCAGTCTCCTTTCTTTTTAATCCGTTCTAGTACATCTCTGTTGGCTTCCAATATTTCATCGAAAGATAGAATAGGCATCCAACATATAACCTTAATATCATCCTTTTCGACACTGTTTTGAAGGTTATTTCCACCTTGTAACTGTTGAAAAGTCACAAGGTGAATTGAATTTATTAGTTAATATATACGCTGCCTTATAATCGTTTCTTAATGTATCACCATGAAATACTATTCCGGTGATTGTACCAATTTGAAATGAGCATTCCGCCTGTTCCGGCTGTTGGCTCATAGGTTACGCCCGTATCACAACCTAATAATTTAGAAACCAAAGTTGAAATACATTTAGGAGTGAAATCCTGCTTGTTGTTCTTTCGGTCAGCATGTTCATCTTCAAAGTATTCATGGAACCAATCATAACTAACATCACATTTGAAGTAGTCCAAAAAGTCTTTGAATACCTTGATTCGTTCTTTTTCCTCTCCAAACAAAAGATTCATTATCCGTTCCGGTGCTTGATAACTATCTGTTATGTTCAACATTACATTTATGTCAGATAATATATTTTTCATGGGCTAATTTAACTTCGTCATTGGTTGATTGTGCATAAATAGTAGTTGTCTCAATGCTTTCATGACCTAACATCTTCTGTACCTGTTCTATTGGCATTCCTCGTTTTAGGGCTGTAGTTGCCGCTGTTCTCCTAAGTCTATGAGGATGTACATTGGATATACCCGCCTTTTTTCCTAGATTCCTTAGCATGATTTCAACTGCTCCCTTGGATATCCGGGATAGTTTATTCATATCTTTTATCTGCTGGCACATTCCCTCATAATCAGATAAAAATAGGGCTTCTAAATCATCTGTTCTTGAATCAACATATTCCTGAAGAGCTATTTTACAACGAGCAGACAAGTAAACAGTTCGGTACTTACGCCCTTTTCCAAGTACATCAATCTGCCCATTTTGCCAATCTACATCACCGAGATTCACATTTACCATTTCGGATACGCGACAGCCGGTGGAAAACAAGAATTCGATTATAGCCTTATTCCTTTTTGTCCTAGCCAAAGACCTTAATCTCTCCATATCATCCTCACTTAATGGCTTCTTCAATTTCTTCACTTGTCGCACTCCCTTGATTCTAAGCATTGGATTCCTATCAAGTACACCTTCTTCTGTGCACCAAGTAAAGAAGCTGCTCAAAGTTCTTCGAATGTTGTTAAGAGTATTATCACTACATTTATTAATCTTCTTATAGGCTAAATAGACACGGACATCATCGGTAACGATTTCCTTGATATGTTTTCCTACATGTAAGATAAACGCTCTTAAAATGACACGATAATAGTCTAATGAACTTTGGCATAATCCTTCCACGGCTTTGGCTATGAAGAATTTACTGATAATTTGAGAATCGGAATTATCATATACTACAACGGACGTTTCCTTTGCCATTATATCATAATTCCTTAGGCAGAAAGATACCGAATCAATTACTGTCGAAATTTCTTCATTGGGTATCTTACCGTACAAAGTATCACGTATTTTAGTTAAAACATATTCTTTCATAATGATTCCTTTTTGTATTGCTTAAATATATTTATCCAATTCCTTTTCTAGCAATTCTCCATCTATTTCAGGAAACAGTCTCAGAACTAAGTCCAAAGATTTACAATAATTGTTACTGTATTCTTCAGTATCCATTAATCGAAGTACCATAGAACAAAAGATACTTTTTGTGTCTCTTAATTCGCCTTTCATCAGCAACTTTGATAGTTCGATAATTTGACTAGCAGGATTATGAAATTTTCCGTTTATATATTGAAAAATTATTCTTCCTTCAAATTGGCATATTTCACAATCTAGTTCACAATCAATGTACTCTATTTTACTATCTATGAATTCACAATAAACACATTCACTATTAGAAGCAAATAAAATTGCAAAATCATAGATATCATCACTATTACCTACAATTATTGAAGTAGATTCAAGAGTTTCCGAAACACCATTATTACACCTTGCATCTTCAATAAGTTCCCTCACATATTCTTGAACTCTTGTGATGTTCTGCTCTATTAAATCTTTTTTACTCATAATTTCAATTCAATTAAGTTAGATTATTTTTTTGCAATATTCTCCCAAAAAGCAACGCCTTCAGGAGTACCATTAAAAGGGAATGAAATAGCTAGAAACCGATGAAAACAGCAATCAACATCTAACAAATTGTTCATCCGCTCTTCATTTGTCATTGAGAAGTCAGGACACTCAATATTAAATGTCTCATTTGCCCTTTCTGTATTATATTTCCATTGATTGAAAATACCTAGTCTTTCTAATTTTTCTATTTTTTCATTCCTCTTCATGTTGATTGACTTTTAATGCTTTACGTCTATAAAGGTAATCGTTATTGACAAGTTTAGCAAACAGAAACTTCGCCTTTTTAACGCCATTTTATTCAGTCTTTTTCTTCAACAATTCAAGTACTTTTCTTTCCCCTTCTTTTAGTCCATCGACGTAGCCTTTTGCATGTTCACCGGCATTATATACTATAAAAGAGAGGATCAACAAAAACAGTCCGAGCGAACGATGCCAGTATAGAAGTTGGACTGTGAACGGCTTGATTGTTATAGACAAATGCCCTACATATAACAGGAACACAAACAAAATCACACATGAAATAATTGTTGTTTTCATATTACGTAAATAAACTAAGTTGGGTTGTAAATTCGGGTTTATAAATTCTAAACTTACGGCTAAAGAAAGTCTCAAAGGCTGTTACAATTTCAGAGATGGTATTATCAGTAATACCTAACAACTTGTCATCGGCAACTATAAGGGACAAAGCCTTGTCAAGAGTCATCCTCTTCTCAATAAACAGGGAATATACCAAATATCTATGAGTGTATTCTCCTGCCTTGAGTGACGCTACTTCTTCAGGTGTAGCCTTTCTCTTGTATAGCACTTTGTACCAATGCGTTTCAGCAGTACGAGCACGCTTTTGTCTCGGTAACAAGTCATAAAAAACAGCTATTTCATTCTTCTTAATAGACTTGTGTTTTTTACGAACTCCATACATTACGTAGGGAATATCCCAATCTGGATGGGTTCTTCGATATTCAAGCTCTTTCTCCCGGTCAATAAGGTCTTGCTCAAAGTCTTGTTTCATTAACCATTCCTCGAACCAGGCAGTAAGTGCTTCTTCTCGATTATAATAATCTTTTCCATTTACACATATGGGAATCATAATAACTCTTTCTATTGCATTTCACGTTTAAATCTTTCCTCTAAATCAAAAATGGTTTCTCCACTATTACGCCGATAGGGCCTATCGGTATTTAACTGAAGTTCTTTCAGCTTTTTCCAATACCATGGAAGGTACAAATACATATTCTTCAACTCCTTCAAGTTCTTATTTCCACAACACCAGCAACTCACACGATCAAGTAGCTCATATAGCCTTACTCCATCCTCATGCCAAACAAAGCCTTTTGTGTAACAATACTGGAGTGCATCTGCTTCAGTAATGCCCCAATCACGAAGTGGTAAAACCCGATTTGGTCGTTTTTCCTTTTCAAAGCGATGGGTCTCATCGGCAGCAATACCGACATAATCAATTCCGTCTTTTGTGTGAGCTTTCAACGCACGAAGTTTTTCACTCGTTCCCCACCGGCATGTTCCCCCACACCAACTATATCCTTTTTTATGGATAATATTGGTCCCTCTTTTCTTAACCGGCCTTTCAAACATTGTCCAAAGAAAAGGTTGCTCCGGATGCAGTTTTGTATATTTAATGCCAAGTTTTTTAAGAATTGGAAGAACAGCATCACGAGTGTTATAGATTGCCTGAAATTCCATACCTGTATCATAGAAAACGACTTCATCCAACTGATATCCTTTATCTATTAGCATGAAAAGCATTGCCAAGGAATCCTTTCCAAAGCTGACTGAAGCATAATATTTCATACAAAAAATTTAATAGACAAGTCACTTTTTCTTCTTTGCCCTCTGATTATTAATCTGTGACATACACATACGGCACCAGGAAGTCAACAAATGGTATTCCTTACCTTTTCTCACCACTATACGATTGTAGAACCGGTTCAAGTAGAAGTAATTTCCGCAATGGGTACATCTTTTCATTTCACGTCCTGAATCATCTATAATCCGATTACGCGGCTTACGACGAATTAGAGTACAACTTTTACACTTCTCATCAGTTTCGCGGTGCCGCCGGCAATGTGATAAGGATTTTGCTCCACATTTAGCAAACACCTTGCAATCTCTACGAGGTATTGATTGACACACATTCATGGCTTCCTCGCATTCAAGAATTTATTTACTACACGAGAAAGTACATCCTCATTCTCCGGCATCAGCCATTCTTTTGCAACGTTCCAAGCAATACTCATAGCAGGATTGAAGTTATCCTTCCTGACAGTGTGATGAGACAAACGTCCTTCAGTGGGCTTCAAACCCTTATCATGTAAGATACACAGTCCATTCTCGAAAAAAGCACAATACTCCTTACCAGCAACGGGCTGAATCATCGGAATAGCAATATTAATAACCCCTAAGAATATACCAGCAGCCCAGTTCGTCAGCGCTAACCTGTCGGCATAACCTGCATCAATAATTCGTTCAATATCATCAGGAGTACCTAAACATGGCGTATGACATTGTTGTTTACAAACACTGCATGAGCATTGTACAGGTACACGACCTGAAGCCCTCATTACCCTTTGTAATGAGGTTTCTTTTGATAATTCTCTCATAGTAAATTATTTGAAAACATCGCCCCACAGCTTTACTGCAAGTTCGTATTTCTTTTGCAACTCATTCACTTCTTTTTTTGCATAAGTGAGAGTGTAAGAGTGGCTACGTAGATATTTGCCGGACTGCAATCCTTCATGATATTCTTTTGCTTGTTCCAACTTATGTTCGTAGAAATCTATACTTTCCGGCATGGACAAGTTTATCGTATTAGCCCTATTTTCCCAATACTTCGCAACTCTTTCATGTTCGGCAGCCTTATCTCTAAACTCAACGCTTTTCCCCATGTTATTCCAGGCATCATCTATCATTTTGCGATGTCCTCGTTCGCTATGGTGTCCAACTTTGATAGGCTCACCCAAAGAAAGGAAATCGCGATGTTTCTTTGATTTCTGAAAATACTCATTACTTTTTTGTACTGCCGATGACGCCCATTCATGCCTGCGTTCCGCTCTTTGCTTAGCCCATTCTTGAACATTAAAGCCGTCAGCTCTAACGATGGAATAATAGTAAAACCCATCTTTTTCGAAGATTAGGTTAAATACTATACTTTCGTTCTCCTTACCATACTTGGTGGTAACTTCAATAGTTTCACCTTTTTCGTGCTTCTCATCACACTTTGCCAAAAATACATTTGGCGCAAATTTGTAATACGTGTTCATTTTTTTAATTAAATTGGTTTGACTTATATGAAAAATGAGAAACCACAGCTACTTAGCCGTGGTTTCATCATTAAATAACTTTGGTTGACTGGGTTGAACCAAATCATCGAATAAACCAGGAACACGAGGTTGTAACGCCTTGTATTCTTCCTGAAAGAATTCTTCTTTGGTTCTCCCATGTTTTTTACCCTTTCGTGTATGTACATCGAAAGTGTAATCTGGAATAGGAATAGGGTAACGCCTGACATCATTTATCCACTTTTCTATATCAATATCCTTTCTATCATAGATGAAGTTTTGCAAATGATCCGCATCACGATTCTTTCTACATTCACAAAGGAGAATAACAGCTTTACTGACAAATATCCTCCCTTTGGGTTCAGTAGCAGTCTTGTTTACCAGCTCATGCCCCTGCCACAATGCTTCTATCTCTTTAGTGATGATTCCATAGCAATCTTCAGCACTAATGGTAAACAGACGCTTCCACACATAGTCGCGGTACCCACTCGCCCAAAGTTCCAATGCAAAAAAGCCGGCTACCCCGGTGTCGGCTCGCCTAATGGCTTTCTGCATTGCAGAACTCACCTCAAAGAAATCATATCCGCAAACTGTTCTTATAATCATAATTCTAATTTAATGGTTTGACTTTTAGTTTATTACATCAGTAAAGTTAGCTAAAAAAGGCGAATATGACAAACAGAATGGACGCCATTTAAACGCCTTTTTTACAGACTATTAGAATTTGAATTTGCATGATATATTATATTGAACGAGCTGCTTTGTTTTGTCTTTCCCATTAGTGGTTGCACTCTTTAGCAAAATACTATCACCAAAATTCTTTTTGATAAAGAGGATAGATTTACGTTCCTCTTCCTGATTCCTTATAGAAGCAAGCCCGCCAGCATTTACAAAAGTGTTCTTTTGCTCAAAATTATACCGCAAATCAGTTAAAACCTTACGTTCTTTGTACTTCATATAACAAGAAATCCAAAAATCTTCCTTCAAACGTATTTCCTCATTCCACCAAGTGTTTTTGTTATAGATTACTCCATAACTGCAACCGGTTATCATTTTCGAAAGAGAAAGAAAAGCGGATTCATCATACATAACCGGCGATATTCGAGCGGTGAAGCCAAACAGATGAACATCCATCATACTGGCCATTTCATATAATGACTGAATGATGTTAGTTATCTTATCTTTATCCTTTATCCGGCTAGGTTCTCCTTTTTCCACATAAATAGGTTTGCAGGCATGGACATCATCATCAAGCATGAAAAGTTCTCCAAAATGCTTTGCCATCCAGTTACGTTTCGGGATGAGGCCCATAACGTCGTCAGGATGAGTAACAATTTCACATTCCGGGTTAAATTGTTGATATAAGTCAGCTTGACTTTCAGCAACGCAAATGATAGGATCGTTCACCAACTTTTTAGCGAACACCCGGTCATGGCGCTTATGACTTGGTATTACTATTTTGCAAGGCATGGCGAACGTCTTTTATGTCGATTACATTACTCTTACTTACTTTCCCGGTCTTGTACGACTTCATGTGCTGCATATCCAGCCTTTCACGAAGCCAATTACTATCTACCTCATTACTTGAGGTGATGATAAACAACTCATGTTTTTCGTCATACTTTGGAATGAGAGGATAAATGGCTGTATCATCCGTGATGGCATCGAAGCGCTCTTTAAATTCATCCTCTTTCTTCTCCGGGGCAAATTCGATACCCCAGTCTTGGAGTTCCGCCTTATTCCACTCGTTTTCCATAACGTCCAAATCATTCTCACCAAAATTGACATTATCTTTAGTGGCATATTCCCTCAACTTCTTAACGGGGGTATCAGATGCCAGGATTTTACAGGGTAGTTCTTTATAACCTAACTCCTTGCAAGCTCGCAAACGTAAATTGCCACAAACAACAATATATCTGCCATCATTGTAGGGAAAAACTATAAGTTCTCGAAGTTCAAGCATCTCTGGCGAATCCTGAATGCTTTTCTTCATCGCTTCAAAGCGGTAATCACGAAAAAAACGTGGATTTTTCGGCAATCCCATGAGCTGCCCCTTATTAAAGTCAAGTAGGCAGACTTGAATAATCTCTGTCATAACTAACTATATTAAAATCAACAACACAAAATCAACAACACAAACAGTCAGTAACAACACCTAATCATTTTTTCTATCATCGAACTCTATCTTATCTTTGATAAGCTGTTCAATGTCCTCACAACCAAATCTTTTTAAATAGGCAACAAGGTAAATTATCATCTCGGCTGCCAATTCTTCATCTTCCGAATATTTAGGAAGATTATCACTCCTATATTTAGAAGCAATATCGAATTTTCTCCAAACGGCTTCAATTCTTATGCTAAACGCTTTTCTTGAGCTATGCTCATTCATCTTAAAGCGCTTCCTCATGATATTCAAGCATCTCTGGGCAAACCTATTCAATGTTATCATATCGATCGGGTTAAATTGTTAGACTAAGAATAATCTCACACTATTTAATAAAGGCGGTGGTCTGTTTTTATACAAATACATATCCATTCTTATTTAGATTAAATAGCTTCCATCAAATCAAATAGCGTCGGTGCATTCACTTCAATTTCAGCTTCATGCAAGTATGAAAGGCTGTCTTTCCAATAGTCATAATTCAACTCGGTAGAGAGCCCTTTACGCCCCAATCTAATAGCACAGTAAGGAACAGTACCGATACCGCCAAATGGGTCGAATACCAAGTCTCCTTTATTTGAATACCGTTCAATCAACCTCTCAACAATATCAAGCTGAAGAGGACAAATATGATTTTGACGTTTTTTCTGTGACTGCTTGGTATTGAGTGTACGCATCCGGGTAACGTCATCCCAAATCCAAGGTTTCTTACTTACAGGATCTACGGCCATAAATGTTTTTGGTAGTTTACCGTAAACTTCTAATTCTTCAGCGAAAGCAACATGTTCTTCATAATTGTATATATGTTCACGCTCATAGTTTCTAAACAAATGGCGTATCTTGTCAATACCGGCAACTTTCATATCTTCATAGCTTAACAAAGTATTACCTGAAGATTTCCAACTTGCATGAGCATCTATTTGCCAGCGGGCTAACGAATATTCATTCTTATTCTTGGTTACTGGCAAATCTGCATAGGCACGTGAAGTATCAGAAGGCAGTTTACGGAAAAGAAGCACATATTCAGGGCAACCAATACCCATCTTAGAACCATCTTTGCACATCTCTGTATAGCCAAGGCGGTAGGTCTGGTTATTCTCCCTTACCACATCGGTATCTACTGTGATACGCCCCATGTAGCGGAATCCGTGTTTCATGTAGTGAAATACCGTCATTTCGGAGAACGGGTCGATGGTGGGCATACCGTCACCTGTGGCATTACCGAACAATACACGGTCTTTCACATGGATGCAAGCCAGCCGCCCAGGCTTCAATATCCGCATCAGTTCTGGTGTGAGGTAGTCCATCTGCTCGAAGAACTTGTCGTTGCTTTCATTATGCCCGAAATCGTTATAGGTCGGCGTATATTCGTAATGATTGGAAAAAGGGATGCTGGTTACAACCAAATCCACCGAGTTGCTTTCCATTTTCTGACACTCCAAAACATTGTCGTTATTGATGGCTTTCCACAGTTTACCGGATTTTTCTTCACGGCTGGCAAACATCCAGCGCATCATCTTCTCCTCTGCCTGCAAACCGAACAGACCGTTCTCACGGACGATATCAGTCATTTTAGAAACCATTTCACGATGCTGCGCCCATTTCTGCATAAAGCTTTTGAATATCTCTCCTTCACTTTCTGCATAGACCAAGTAAAGGTCTACAGGATGTTTTTGCATGAAACGGTAGATACGGGCTATCGCCTGAAACTTGTCATTGAACCGGTAGTCGATGAACATGATAGCCTTATGACAATGGTACTGGAAGTTCAAACCCTCACCAAGCATTTCAGGCTTTGCGGCCAGGTATTTCAATCTCCCGTTTTTGAAGTCCGCTATCACCTTGTCGGCTTCCTCATCATCCTGCGAGCCATAAACAGCTTTGCAACCGGGGATAGCCTTGCAAAGGGCTTCCCGCTCACTCTCAAGGTCATGCCACAAAAGGAAATGCTCGTCCTTGTTTTCAGGACGATTAATAATCTCTACGACACGGGCAATCTTCTCTGCCATATTGTCCCGACGTTCTTTCGCTGCATCAGCAAGTCCGAGAGCAGCCTCACGAAACATCTTCACTTGTCCGTCACGGTCTGTACCGGCAGTGGAATTGTCAACGCTAACCACTTCTTCATGTACCCGCAGTTCCGGCAATTCATAGCCGGTATCAGGATAACCGAGGTCGGAAGGCTTGGTTAGGAACAATGCCCAAGTTGATACCCACAGCCAAAATTCTTTTTCTTTGTGTGGATAAAGCGTTAGATTATTAGCTTTGGTACTATCACGTTGAAAAAAACGTGTAAGGGCTTGACCTGTATCCATCACTCCAAGATATCCGGCATAATGTATCAGCTCCTTGTATCTGTTAGGTGACGGCGTGGCAGTGGCAACAAAGCGGAAAGGCACATCGGCGAACAGCGGTAGGAACTCTTGGTATGTCTTGGTGCCGAACCCTCTCAATACGCTTGCTTCATCCAATGAGGTAACGGTAAAATAGGAAGGTTCTATTCTTACGCCGTCTTCTCCGTCACGGACACGCTCATAGTTGGTAATCATTATATCACACTTGCAGGCTCTGACTTCGCTCATGGTCTTGACATACTTAACTGTCATGTTCATGGGGCTGACTAAAAAGTCCCCACCGAAAAAAAAGTTCTCTCTATCCGCTGATA